>FLSC01002459.1_pt2 | contig 16459 bp, 14 predicted proteins | sample 1550561 | NCBI WGS metagenome assembly FLSC01 (sample SAMEA4031775, study PRJEB14383) | metagenome | biome: human; feature: oral; material: saliva | place: Philippines | collected 2014 | reverse complement strand
TGACCGCTCGGTTCGTAGCCGAGTACTCTATCCAGCTGAGCTACGGGTGCGTAGTGATGTTTTATTCTTCGTAACCATTTTAACTGATAGAGTCGATTTAAAATGGCGCACCCGAGAGGATTCGAACCTCTGACCGCTCGGTTCGTAGCCGAGTACTCTATCCAGCTGAGCTACGGGTGCAGAATAAATAAAACTAACAACAAATGGCGGTGAGAGAGGGATTCGAACCCTCGATGGAGTTTTTGACCCCATACTCCCTTAGCAGGGGAGCGCCTTCAGCCTACTCGGCCATCTCACCACAATCGGTTTGTGGGCGGTATAATACGTTTTTTTGAAAATATGTCAAATCATTTTTTGAAAAAGCGATGTTGGTTGCTTGATTTATCTACATTTTGCATAAATAAAGTGCGGTTGAAAAAACAAATATATTTCTCATCGCACTTTAATTTTTATCATCTCTAGCCTTTTAAAATTGCCCGAAGACGATCAAGCTGACTAGACGTTTGTTGTTGCTTCTGCTCTGCCGTTAATTTTGGCTTATCTTTTTCCCATTGCACATCATCTTGTGGCAACTCAGCCAAGAAACGACTCGGCTCTGGGCGAATTAACTCACCAAACTGACGCCGTTCACGACAAAGAGAAAAAGTCAGCGTTTGTTGTGCTCGCGTAATGCCCACATAGGCTAAACGGCGCTCTTCCTCTACATTGTCTTCATCAATACTAGTTTGATGGGGTAAAATCCCCTCTTCCATACCAATTAAATACACATGGGGAAACTCTAAGCCTTTGGATGCGTGCAATGTCATTAATTGCACTTGATCATTCTCGTCATCGTCTTCACCGCGTTCCATCATGTCGCGTAGCGTTAAACGAGTGACCACTTGGTTTAAAGTCATTGGCTCATTCACGTCATCGCCTTTGAGCATATCCTCTATCCAGCTAAATAAGGTTGCCACGTTTTTACTTTGCATTTCGGCGGCTTTCGGGCTGGTGGCATACTCATACAAATATTCTTCGTAATGCAATGAAGAAAGTAAAGAACGCACAGCCGTTTCAGGATCGGAACGTAAACTTTGATCGTTTAACTCCACAATCCAACGACCAAATTTTTGCAAGGCATCATAGGCTTTCGGTGTAACACGTTGCATCAGTTCAAACTCAAAAATCGCCTCAAATAAACTGATATGTTTTTCCTGTGCCAACTCGCCTAGTTTTTGCAATGTTGCGGCACCAATTTCCCGTTTCGGCGTATTCACAATACGTAAGAAAGCCGCATCATCGTCTTGATTTACCACCAAACGCAAGTAAGCCATCATGTCCTTAATTTCAGCACGAGAGAAAAAAGATGTCCCGCCAGAAATTTTGTATGGAATACGGTTTTGCATCAGTACTTTTTCCAATAAACGGGATTGATGATTCCCCCGATACAAAATCGCATAATCCTTGAATTTGGTTTTACGGCTAAAACGATGAGCAATTAATTCTGCCACAATCCGTTCGGCTTCATGCTCTTCATTTTTCGCTTCAATGACTTGTAATTTTTCACCTTCGCCCAAGTTGGAAAACAGTTTTTTATCGAACACGTGCTCGTTGTTATCAATCAAAATGTTGGCACAATGCAAAATACGATGAGTGGAGCGGTAATTTTGTTCTAATTTAATGACTTGCAAACGCGGAAAATCATCACGCAAGCGCACCATATTTTGGGGACGAGCACCTCGCCAAGAATAAATGGATTGGTCGTCATCTCCTACCACCGTAAAGCAAGCTCGCTCGCCTACCAGTAATTTAATCAGTTCATATTGGCTGGTATTGGTATCTTGATATTCATCCACCAACAAATAGCGGATTTTCTCCTGCCATTTTGACCGCACTTCTTCGTTCTGTTTGAAGAGTAAGGTCGGCAACATAATCAAATCATCAAAATCCAACGCATTATAAGCACGGATTTGCGCCGCATAACGCTCATAACATTTTGCAAAGGTTTGATATTTTGCATCTTTCGCTAAGGCATACGCCTGCTTTGGCGAAACCAAATCATTCTTCCAATTGGAAATAACCGAGATTAATTCACGCAGTAAATTTTTATCTTCCTGCAGCACATCTGCTGTCAGTTCTTTTAGTAAGGCAAGTTGATCGTGCTCATCAAACAAGGTCATATTCGATTTAAAACCTAAAGCTTTATATTCCCGTTTGATAATATCGAAACCTAAGGTATGGAAAGTGGAAACAATCAATCCTTTGGATTTTTCTTTACCAATGGAATGGGCTACACGCTCTTTCATTTCACGAGCGGCTTTGTTGGTAAAGGTTACGGCGGCGATCTGTTTAGGCAAATAACCACAGTGTTCAATCAAATGAGCAATCTTATTGATGATCACGCGAGTTTTTCCAGAGCCTGCGCCAGCTAGTACCAAGCAAGGCCCGCTGACATATTCGACAGCCTGTTGTTGTTGAGGATTGAGTTTCATATCTTAATGCAAATTAATTTGACCACGCATAAGGCAACAATGCGGTATCTAATAAAAATGACAGTGGCAAATCTAAAATAGGTAAGCCCCATTTTTGTGCCATCTCTAAATCATAAGCCGCACCCGCGTAAGGTGTGTATTTCGCCGATGGGTCAATTAATTTCACCACCGTACCACAACCGGTTAATGTTAAAAGTGCGGTTAAAATCAGAAGTGTTTTTTTCATTCACGACGTGCTTTTAAGGCTAAATAAACGGCTTCCGGCACCAGTTCTTTCACATCGCCATGATGCAAATAAATTTCTCGTACAATCGTGGAAGACACAAACGCCCATTTTTCTGTTGGCGGGAAGAACAAACTATCCACACCATCGGTTAATAAACGGTTTAACGCGGCCAGTTGTAATTCATATTCGAAGTCCGTCGTTGTACGCACGCCACGAATAATCGCAGTAATTTTTTTGGCTTTAATTTCATTTGCGAGTAAATCAGAGAATCCAAATACTTCCACATTGGGTAAATGAGCGACCGATTGACGTACCAGCTCAACGCGTTCTTCCAATGAGAACAATGGCTTTTTGCTCGGACTATTCGCAACCGCAACAAAAACTTTCGGGAAAATGACCGCACTTCGCGCAATAATATCTAAATGCCCATTGGTAATAGGGTCAAACGTGCCAGGGTAAATTACGCTTGTCATTTACTGTTCTCCGAAATATCCGTTAAATAAGGATGAAGCAAATCTAAAAGTCGCTGTAATGCGCCACGATTTTCGATTAATACCTCATAACCAGCATTACCTAAACGCTGACGCGCATCTTTTGAATTCAATAACTTATCAATAATCTCTGCCAATGCTTTTTCTGTTGAGTTGATTTGCAATACACCTTGCACCTCTAACAGCGAGGTAAAAACTTCAGGGAAATTAAATGTATGCTTTCCACTCACAACGGGTAATTTAAACGCTAAAGGCTCAAGCGGATTATGTCCCCCATGTTTGACCAAGCTGCCGCCGACAAATGCAATATCTGAAATACCATACATCAACATCAACTCACCCATGGTATCCCCCAGAATCACTTGGGTACTCTCTGAAGGAATCTCACCTGTTGAACGACGAATAAAGTTAAAGTTGGCTTTTTCAATTAAATCCGCCACAGAATTAAAACGCTCAGGATGACGAGGTACAAGCAATAACAGCAAATTCGGATGTTTTTTTAGTAACAAATGATGTGCTTGTAAAATGAGTTCTTCTTCCCCTTCATGGGTACTCGCCGCAATCCAAATCTGACGATCTTTCGCCCAGCTCTCATGAAGTGTTGCAATGTCTTTGAGTAACTCATCACTGACCACAAGATCATATTTAATATTGCCGGTTAATTGCAGACGATCTTTCTCATAACCTAATTCTAAATAACGTTTTCCGCTGATGCTATCTTGTGGCGCAATCAAGCTGATTTGAGAAAGCATATACTGCAAGTGTTGTTTGACTTTGCCATAGCGTCTGGCTGAACGTGCAGAAAGGCGTGCATTCGCCACAATGAAAGGAATATTTCGACGAGCCAAACAATCAATCAAATTTGGCCAAAGTTCCGTTTCAATGACAATGAATACTTTAGGTTGAATAAAATCAATAAAACGATTGATGACACAAGGTAAATCGTAAGGCAAATAACAATGCGTTACGCTATCCCCGAACGCGGCTTTTACGCGTTCAGAGCCTGTTGGCGTGACTGTTGTAAAGGTGATCGGTAAATTCGGGTATTCCTTCTGAATACGTTTTACTAGTGGCGTAGCGGCAATCACTTCCCCTACCGATGCAGCATGAATAACGATCCCATCCTGTGCAGGCTTAACAAGATTCGCATAAATACCATATCGCTCGCCTAAACGCTTGCGATAATTAGGAGCCTTGAGACTTCGTAGCAACATGAAGAACAGCACAAAAGGCTGAATCAGATACATCAGGCCGGTATAAAAAAAACGCCACATAAAATAAATTCGGTTATACTTACAAAAGTTTCGGCTAGTATAACAAAAAAAGGATCAAAATATGCCAACAATTAGCGTTGCCATGATTGTCAAAAATGAAGCGGCAGATCTCGCTCAATGTCTCGATACGGTAAAAGATTGGGTAGATGAAATCATTATCGTCGATTCAGGCAGTACTGATAATACCCAAGAAATCGCGGAACAATATGGTGCAAAATTTTATTCGCACCCTGATTGGCCAGGCTTTGGCAAACAACGCCAACGTGCACAACAATATGTCACCAGTGATTATGTTTTGTGGCTAGATGCCGATGAACGCATCACTCCGAAACTTCGTGAATCCATTCAACAAGCAGTTCAACAAGATACGCCAAATACGGTTTATGATATTCCTCGTGTGAGTGAGGTGTTTGGGCGTGAAATTCGTCATTCGGGTTGGTACCCGGATTATGTGGTGCGTTTATATCGCACAAATTATGCGGGATATAACGATTCTCTGGTACATGAAAAAGTGGTTTATCCTGAAAATACGAAAGTACAGAAATTAACTGGCGATCTGGAGCATTTCACCTATAAAAGCATTCATCACTATTTGGTGAAATCTGCGGGCTACGCCAAAGCTTGGGCAGATCAACGCCAAGCCAAAGGGAAAAAAGCGACATTGTGGCAAGGTATTAGCCATGCAATTGGTTGCTTTGTCAAAATGTACATTTTAAAAGCAGGCTTCTTAGATGGGAAACAAGGTTTTCTGCTTGCAGTACTTTCTGCCCACTCCACCTTTGTGAAGTATGCTGATTTATGGGAAAGAGAGCAGAAATAAATTATTTCCAATATTGTCGATAATAAAAAAGTTGGATTCCTTTGAAATCCAACTTTTTTACATTTAGAAACTTTTACCCACTTCGATAAAGACTTGGTTTTTATCGTATGAATAAATCGCCATATTACTTTTCGTTTTACTATATGACCAAGTTACTTTTGGTGTAAAACCAGCATAGTGAAATTGTTTATGCCAAAGAGAAACAGAAGCACTATATTCGTTATTGCGCTGTTTCATACCTATAAACGATTGTTCAAGATAATGACGTTTTGCATAACCAAGTGTTGTGCTGGTTGTAATACCAAGTGGCCACTCTTGTCCCCAAGTTAAACGGGTACCAATTCGATTGTAAGCATTTGATCTGTCAGCCGCATATTTTTTTGTCAAATCTAATGAAATTGACCAGAATTGGGTTGAGCTAGGAATAAACATCAATGAATTCGTTAAAGAATGCACTGCACCGTTGTAATTTAATTTATCAACCTCTTTTCTATAACGCTCATAACCAAAGTTATAAAGTGCAGAATATTTAAAGTTTTGGTTTAGCCAATACCCTGCTGATAAGCTCGCACCATAAGTATCGGTGTATTGTTTTAAGCTATCGCCACCATTTAAACCACCACCATACCAACGCTTGTTAATATATGGTGTCACTTGTACATTAAAACGTGCATCAGAATAACCATAGCCTAAACCAACATGACCGATAACATCATTGTATTTTTTGTTATCCCAATAATATCTAGTATTAACACTGCTATCAAAAGCTACGTATTTTCCGTTAGATAAACTCCAACGTTTATCTGCACCAACAGACAAACCAAGACCTTGACCTGTTTGACGAGGCGTATTGTAGGTTATCTCTCCACTACCAATAGCCATTTTAGTCCCTTGTTTCGCAGAGTTTGCTAAGTTTTTATCATTTAAGAAAGTCGTTGAAAAAGAGAAGTTCCAGTTCTCTTTGCTATCGATCACTTCAATATATTTATCAAATACCGCAATATCTTGAGCATTTATTGTAGAAGCACGAAGTCTTTCAAACTGTGTTTTTGCTGCTTCATATTCTTGGTTATAGAACAAGGTTTCAGCAAGTTGGTAACGGATAAAATTATTTTCAGGGAAATCAGAAATGAGTTTACGGTATGAGGCAACGGATTTATTCAAATCCTCTTCTCTTTCAAGAATCGCTTTTCCCCAATCAATTAAAGAAAGATCGGCATTCGGAACAGATTCATAAATTTTGATATAAACAGGTAGAACCGCTTTGTTTGGATTAACTAGCGCCTCTAAAAATAAACGTTCTAACAGGGCTGGATTTTCAGCTAATTGCTTTCCTGTAAATCTGGCAACATTATTACCATTAGCTTGATTCTCTTGCGCCATCGCATTTTGCTCAGATAAACGCTGTTTTCTCAGCAAGTCTTCTTTTAGATTTTTTTGATTAATATTTGGCATGCTCGCTTCATTTTGCAATGGATCTCTTTCCTGAACAGGAGCTGGAGACGTTTGAGCATAAGTCGGTAATGCAATACTTGCAAGTGTCAGTAATAATGTTGATTTTTTCATATTTCCTCAACGATAGAAAAAAACAGCCCATGTGAATGGGCTGTCTAGGTTTAAAATATAACTGAAAAAATTATTTTCTGTTATTTTGGTCTGTACTTTCACCCCAAGCTGGAACTTCAGTTACAACTGGTGCTTTGTATAGGTTGTTTTGTACTTTAGCACCGAACGCAGCACCCCAGTTGTTAGTAGTATCTTTACTTGCAACTAAGCCACCTAACTCTTGTGCTTTATCACCGTATAAGCTAGCTTTTAACACACCTTCAGGGTTACCTTTGATAGCAGTAGCGGTTGCAGTACCAGCGATACTACCGTCATTTGCTAATGTACCGTTGAATTTAACTAACTCATGGTTAAGTTCATCAACTTGTAATGCGGTGTTAGTTTTTGTCCATACGTTGTAAAGGTTACCAGTTACGTTTTTGCTTGCTAAATCGATATCAGCTGCAACGTGAGTACCACTTACTAATGCATATTCTGCACCTAAAGCGTTTGGAAGGTTACCAGCTAGTTTATAATCATCTGGTAGGTTGTAAGTCACAGCGTGACCTTGATAGTGTAAGTTACCACCAGCTGCTTCAGAACCGAAGTAAGCATCTTTAAGTGCGCCAACTTGAGCTGCAGAAGTGTTGTTTACACCACGGAAGAAGTAGTTATCTTCTGTACCTTGTTCACCGTAGCCACCGAAGCTTGCTACTTTAGTACCATATTGTACTACATCTTTACCATCTTTAAGATCTTTTTCGAATACACCATGTAATTTAGAAGTTACACGACCGTATTGAACACGAGTTAATTCAGAACCAGCTGTGTATTTACCTGCTGCATCTTTTGCAGTAAATGGTGCATTCGCTAATCCAGTTTCACCATTTGCTTCGTTTCTCACTTCAGAGTCACCTGCAACGAAAGTTCTGTGACCATATACTTCAGCAACAGAATCAGCTAAACGAGCATCAGTACGAGCTAATTTAGGATCAACTACGTTGCTACCTTCAGCTTTACGAGTATAGTTTAAACGACCTTCTTCGTAAACGTATGCTAAACCAGTATCTGTACCTTTGGTATCTGTTTTAGTTGAAGCTTCACCACCATTACGAGCTGCGCCAGCAAGTGTGCTACCGTTAGCTGTTTTGTAGATGTGATTTAACGTGTGCATACCAGTTGTATTTGCAGTGTTGCCACGGAAGTCAAAGTCTTCTAAGTAAGCTTGTTTTGCGTTTTCAACTGGGTTACCGTCTTTATCCACAGGGATCGCTACAACGATAGTATCTAAGCTTGGGTGTAATTCAACTGTCATGTTAGTTGGAGCAACAGAAGATTTGCTGTTAGTTTCTACACCTTCACCAACGTTTAAGTTAGATTGAGTTTTCTTAACAAATTTAGCACCAACATCTGATGTGCTAGAACCAACAGCTGATGATGCTTTAGCTGCTGCTTCAGCTTCTGCTTTCGCTTTAGCTGCTGCTTCAGCTGCTGCTTGTTGCTGTTGAGCTGCTTGTTGTTGAGCTGCTTGTTGTTTAGCTGCTTCATCATCGCCGCTGCCGCCGCTAGAACCACATGCTGCTAATACTGCTGCACATGCAACTGTTAAACTAAATTTAATGAATTTGTTGTTTTTCATAATTTAAGTAACCTTAGTAAATTGGTTAGTTAATAGACTTGCTATCACACTGTTTGCTATTACACTACTGCGTTATAGCACCTTTTGTATACAAAAGGCTAATAAAAGCCTTTCTGATTGAATTCTAGCAAAAGGAAAATAACCTTGCAACATCGAATTATTCTTTTCTTACTTTTTTTATCAACTTTTTGTAAAGATATGTAAATTTAAGTAAACCCATTTAAATCTATATTATAAATATTCATTAAGGAGCTTTTTATTATAAATACTATTTCGGCACGCCCCTTAATAAAGGGATTGGCTCAAACGGCGCGACTGAGGTTGGTGCAGGAATATCATTAAAAATTAAGATAAATGGTTTAGGTGGCAATATTTTTTCATTTCGCCATAAACTGCCCATACTTACTAATTGAATATCATCGGGTAAATTTTTTATTCCCGATTTTAATACGGTTACGGTATTTGGACGCGGGTGTCCAATAGCAATGGCGGTGCCATGTTTACGTGCATATTGAATTGCACTTTGAAATTGGCGTTGAACATCTGTCAAATTATCACTGTCATCTAAAAACACATGGCGATCTAATACACGTACGCCTTGTTCTTTTGCTATTTTTCCCGCAACTGATTTCCCGATAGTGCGACTATCTAAAAAGAATAAATGCTGCTCGCGAAGTGCGGTCATCAAATAGGTCATTAATGTGGCATCGGCTGTGGCTGCACTGCCCATATGATTATTCATTCCGATGGCATTGGGCACAATAGCTTTCGCTTTTTTCACTCGCTCATTCACTTGCGTTTCAGACAAGCCTAAAGTCAAACCACCTTCTTCAATTTTAATGTTGCTGACAGGCTGCATCGGCATATGGATGAGAATATCGTGATTTTGTGCTTTCGCTTGCTGATTGCGTATTTTTGCATAGGGCGCAGCAGGAATGATAGCGACAGAGATTTCTTTTGGCATGGCTAAAATCTCGGCATCTTCTTTCGGATGATAGCCAATGTCATCAATCACAATAGCCAGTTTGCCTTGTGCAAAAGTAAACGCAGAGAAAAGTGCAGTTGAAAAAATGATCGTATTTTTGACCGTACTTTGAAAGAATGCCGCCATTATTTAATCCACCCAGCTGGATTCACAGGTACCCCTTTACGGCTGATACCAAAGTAAAGTGCTGGTTTGGAGAGCTCACCCGTATTCCCCACTTGTGCGATAGTTTGTCCCGCAGATACTAGCTGACCTTGTTTCACAAATACCGCTTGGTTGAAACCATATAAACTCAAGTCGCTGTCGCCGTGCTTCACAATCACCATATAACCATAGCCATTAAGATGACCCGCTAGAATGACACGACCACTTGCAATGGCTTTTACCGCGGTACCCGTTGGTGCGCCGATAACCATACCTTTCCAACGCACTTCTCCCGCTTGGATTGAACCAAAGGAATATAACGTCGGGCCAGAAACTGGACGACTGTATTGACGTGCAGCCGTACCTAAACCACTGGTGCTGTTAATCAACTTACGTTCTTGATCGGTTGGTTGATAAGGTTTTGAGGTACGTTTTTCTTCCTCTTGTTTTTTCTGAGCAAGGGCTTCACGCTCACGTTGTTCTTGTTGGCGAGCGGCTTGTTCAGCACGTTGAATTTCTTGGCGAAGGGCATTTTCGTTCGCTTTTAACGTTTCCAATTTATTCTGATCTTTCGTTAAGTTTTTATTGAGTTCATTTAACGTAGATTGACGTTCTTGTTGCGCTTTTTGTAATTCTTGCTGCTGTTTCTTTTGCGTAGAAAGTTGAGCGCGATGATTTTTTTGTTGCCCTGAAATCGCTTCGCGTTGTTTCGCTAAATTCTCTTGTGTCGCTTTCAGATTGTTAATCATATCGATGCGAACTTGATTTAAGTGCTGATAATACACTTTCATGCGTTCTGCTTTTTTCGCATCTTCCGAAAGCATTCTTTCCAAGGTAGAAGGATTTACCCCTGAGCGATAAATGGCATCGATTTGCTGTGCGAGCTTCGCTTTTTGCACGCGCTCTTGCTTTTCTAATTGCTTGATTTGCTTTTCCGTTTCCGCCATTTGCTTGCGGATTTCTTTTAAGCTTAATTCTGTTTCACGTAATTCACCGACAACGCTATTAATTTTGCTTTCTTGCTCTTTAAGACTAGCTTGGAGTTTTGCTTGTGCACGTTTTTGCTCGGCGATCTTCGATTCTTGTTGTTTAATTTGTTTTTGAATTTGATTGAGATCGTTGCCTTGCGCGAAAGATGAAAAGCCAAGCAGACCGCAAGCAAAAAGTGCGGTCAGTTTTGATAAGATTTTTTTTCTACGATTGCTTTGCTGCATACATCTAAACTTGAGAGAATTAAAGGATGAGTAAAGCTTAAATACTAGCATTATTTTTGAGTGGCTAAAAGTTTACAGGCGATTTTTTGCGAAAGATCAGTAAATGCCGTCTTTTTGCTTTTAAACATAACGATTTTTTGCTATAACAGAGCCATTCATTTTTTTATTAATACTTAGGAGATCCTTATGGAATTAGTATTCATTCGTCACGGTTTCAGTGAGTGGAACGCAAAAAATTTATTCACCGGTTGGCGTGATGTGAATTTAACCGAGCGCGGCGTAGAAGAAGCAAAAGCTGCGGGTAAAAAATTGTTCGAGAAAGGCTATGAATTTGATATTGCCTTCACTTCTGTTTTAACTCGTGCGATCAAAACCTGTAACATCGTGTTAGAAGAATCTCACCAATTATGGATTCCTCAAGTGAAAAACTGGCGTTTAAATGAGCGTCACTACGGAGCATTACAAGGCTTAGATAAAAAAGCAACCGCAGAACAATACGGTGACGAACAAGTTCATATCTGGCGTCGTTCTTACGATATTTCTCCTCCAGATTTAGATCCGAAAGATCCAAACTCTGCACATAACGACCGTCGTTATGCAAACATCCCATCTGATGTTGTACCAAACGCAGAAAACTTAAAATTAACCTTAGAACGCGCATTACCATTCTGGGAAGACCAAATTGCTCCAGCAATGCTTTCTGGTAAACGTGTTTTAGTGGTAGCGCACGGTAATTCACTTCGTGCATTAGCAAAACACATCATCGGTATTTCTGATGCGGAAATCATGGATTTTGAAATCCCAACAGGTCAACCGTTAGTGTTAAAACTTGACGATAAATTAAACTACGTAGAACACTACTATCTTTAATTTATAAATGATTTCAAAGTGCGGTTAATGTTGACCGCACTTTTTGTTTAAGGAGAATAACAGATGAAAAAATTACTCGCGGTGATTTTTGCTTTGTTACCTGTTTTGGCCTTTGCTGCATCGCCAAATCATACGGCAAAATCAACTCAAACTAAGTCAGTGAAAACGGCTGTTAAAAAAGTGGAAGCCAAGAAAGCAACCACACCTAAAGCCGTAGCTAAAACAGCTAAAAAGAAAGCGGATGTCAAAAAAGCAGAAGCGAAAAAGCCAGCTAAAATTGTCGAAGCGAAAAAAGCGGTAACGAAAAAAGAAAAAATAAAAAATAAAACGACAAATAAAGCTGCTAAAGCAGAGCCGACAAAAACGAAAGGCAAACAGTCAGTAGAAAAAACGAAGCAAACTGCAGTAAAAGACAAAAAGACTGTAGCGAAAAGCAAACAAAGTGCAGTTAAAGAATCAGCTAAACCTGAAAAGGTGATGGCTAAAAAAACACCCGCGGTAAAAACCGAAGTGAAGAAAGCGGAACCCAAAGCCGTTGAAAAAGCGACTGAAAATAGCGTGGAAACTGTTGCACAAAAAACAGCGAATACTGTGACAAAATCCGTCGTTGTGCCAAGATGTAATGATTCAAAAGTTTTTGCGGTATTATCTGATGCCTTTAAAAAACAAGGTGCAGCTACTAATACCCAAATGGCCGTGAAACAAATCACGCAAGCTCGTGAAACGCAATCTTATCCACAACAAGGCATTCGCAGCTGTAATGCGATAGTGGAAACCAACGGCGTTAAATATGTTACCGATTACAGCATTATCTTGAATGATAAAGGTTTCTTCGTGCAAGTTGAAAACGCACAACCCGCTCAACGTTTCTAATCTTAACGTGCGTTATTTAAATGAAGTTGTTTGAATAACGCACGCATTTCTTCTTCATTCAAATGGCGATATTCGCCATTACCTAACCCATCAAGTGTTAAATGGCTCATTTGATAACGAATGAGTCGTAATGTCGGAAAGCCGATATGTGCCGTCATTCGACGCACTTGTCGATTGCGTCCTTCACTAATTTTGATTTCCAACCAACTTGTCGGAATGCTTTGACGTTCACGAATAGGTGGATTGCGAGGCCAGAGAAAATCTGGTTCTGAAATCAACCGCACTTTTGCCGGCTTCGTCATTCCATCTTTCAATTCAACACCTTGACAAAGCTTGTCTAAGTTCGTTTCTTCAGGAATACCTTCCACTTGCACAAAATACGTTTTTTCAGTTTTAAACTTTGGATCTGCCAAACGATGTTGCACTTCACCATTATTCGTTAAAATCAGCAATCCTTCGCTATCACGATCCAATCGTCCTGCTGCATACACATTAGGAATGGTAATAAAATCTTTTAATGTCGCTCGGCCATTTTCATCGGTGAATTGTGTCAGTACATCAAAAGGTTTGTTAAATAAAACAACAATGGTCTGTTCTAGTGTGATCGGCTTCGCTTTAGGCTTAAATGAACGAGTAGGTTTTGCCGTTCGTTTGGTTGTAAATGAACGAGAAGGGAAAGATTTCGACATATTATTTATTCAGTAAAAAGAGAAAAAGGGCGGATTTTATTCCGCCCTCTTATATTACCATTGATAGCGATAAACTGCTTGAATTGCATAAGGTTTGTCGAAGTTTTTACCGTCAGCACGGCTTACTTCTAAACCAAAACGATGATTTGCAAATCCAGCATTTAAACCGACCGCACTTTCAAAACGTCCACGGCTGCTTGCAACATCAAGCGCACTGTTTGTGTAATGAATTTTGCTGCTACGGTTTTTACTAGTAATCGCATTCACTTCTGCGTAAGGTTGTAAATTCCAACCATTACTTAATGCAAAGCCTTTCGCTACACGTAAACCAATTCGAGAATAAACAGAAGATAAGCTATCTTCATTCTCTTGTGATGAAATATGTGTCCACGCTAATTGTGCTTGCGGAGTAATTGTCCAATCATTCGCAAGGCTAAAGCGTTTACCTAATTCACTCGAAATCGTATAAGCGTTGTAATGACGTTTTTCGGTGAGATCCGAGTTAGCGTGTAAACGGCTGTATTTCACAATGTTATCTACATAAATACCGTTATCTGCAAGGTAAGCTGCATATAAGCCCATGCTGTTGCTTCTTACTTTGCCATCACCATAATGACCATTGAAATCAACGTTCGCTTGGCTACGACCAACAAATCCACCAATACGGAGATTATCTGTTAAAGCAGCATCAGCGCCCACTTGTACGCTATGTACGTTTTGTTTAAAGCCAGAAGTTTCACTCTCACCAGTAGAAAGTGCGGCTAATTTTTGGCGAGAATTCACATTGCGAACCCACACATTGCCTTTTTCACCGTTTTTCACTTCACCTAGACGTTGATGAATGCCACTTAAATCATCTTCCACTAAAAGCAATTGTGCTTGGCGAAGAGATACTTGTGCATTCGCTAAGTCTGAAAGTAATGGAGTGCTTGGTAGAACCGGAGTAGTAGGTGTTGCTACAGGTTTATTTGGAGTCACCACAGGTTTGTTCGGAGTTACCACTGGTTTACTTGGTGTAACTGGTGCTACAGGTGGAGTTGGAGTGACCGAATTTTTAGAATTCGCTAATACCCAATTATTTCCTTCTTTTGTTAGGAAATATTGATAAGCCCCTAAATCTACACGATTATTCGGGTTAGTTAAGCTAAATGCAGCGTTACCACCATTGGTTTCTACAAGTGTCACTTTGCCGTTAGCGACATTTGCACCTTGGTTAGTTACCCCAATTTTATGATTACCTTCAGCGGTACCTTTAACAATGATTTTATCGCTTTTGTTTTCAGCGATATTCGTGTTGAGGTTGAAGGTACCTGAGCCAGTGAGGTTGCCACGAATAATGATACCTTGGTAGTTATCATTGGCTAGATTTACTACGCCATTATTAAGAGCTAAATTAGTTAAGCTTGTCGTTTGAACCACGCCATCTTCATCAGTGAAAGCTTTAGTTGTCCAATTGCTATTATTTAAGTTTAAATTGAGCACGCTATTGCTGTCGGTAGTAGTACCTCCAGAAACAGTAGAATTATTAAAGGTTAGTTGAATATTTTCTGTAAGGCTTTTTGTGTCACTTAGCTTGGTGCTTTCAGCACTAGCGAGCGCAAAACCACTTATTGTTGAGTTATTAAAGGTCGCAGATAAGTGACTGTTGATAACTTCGCCTACCCCAGATCTTAAACCAATGATTCTACCTTGAGGAATTGAAACATTGGAATTATTAACGATCAATTCTGGCCGAGCTTGATTCTCTGCTTCATATACAAAAATAGAACTATCATTGTTTGATGTTACATTCACATTGTTTAATGTTAATTTACTCTTCTGATTCAGAGCAAATGCCTCTAATATGGAGTCTTGGTTGCTATCACTTATCAAAACTTTTGAGTTATGCATTGTTACCGTTGAATTATTTAACTCAAATAAATAGCCAGATGAGTCTGCATTGTTAGGATTAGTAATACTATAGATTCCACCATTGATTTCAGTTGTGGAATTGGTGATATTCATTACCGCAAAAGAACTGTGTCTATTTGCTGGGATAGATAGTGAAGCATTAACATTATTTAATTGTCCGCTTGAGTTTGTCATTTTTACAGCAGAGAGAGACCCCCATTCAGGACCATTTGTTGGACTGGTTGGATTAATCGAACATTGATTCAACACAGCTCCACTTTGTCCTGTAATAGTCACACCACTACTATTACAAGCTACGTCAGCTGCTAGCGCTGAATTTACCAATCCAAGAGCTGCAGTGACTAAACTTATTTTAAAAGTGCGGTTAAAAATTTTATTATTTTTCATATGAATTCCTTTGGATTATAAAAAAAGCCAACTTATTGAATAAGTTGGCTTGAATTTTATCGATTTAATCATTAACCTGCAACTGCGATACGTTTCATATCGGTCATATAACCACGTAACTCTTGACCGATTAATTCAACAGGGTGGTTACGAATTGCATCGTTTACATCGCGTAAAGTGATGTTGTCGATAGCAACTGCTGGTGTTGGTTCACCTAAATCACCTTTTTGTAAGGTTGGGATGATTTCTTTAGCAAGAATTGGGGTTGCTACGTTAGAGAATAAGTAGTTACCGTATTCTGCAGTATCAGAAATAACCACGTTCATTTCATATAAACGTTTACGCGCGATAGTGTTAGCGATTAACGGTAATTCGTGAAGTGATTCATAGTAAGCTGATTCTTCATAGATACCGCTTGCTACCATTGCATCAAAGGCTAATTCAACACCCGCTTTCACCATTGCTACCATTAATACGCCGTTATCAAAGTATTCTTGTTCAGAAATTTTGATGCCGTCTGCTTTTGGTGCGTTTTCAAAGGCAGTTTTGCCAGTTGCTTCACGCCATGCGAATAAGTCTTTATCACCGTTCGCCCAGTCAGCCATCATGGTTGCTGAGAAGTGGCCACTGATGATGTCATCCATGTGTTTGTAATATAAGAAACCAAGGCTTTCTTTGATTTGCTCAGCGAGTTCAAATGCACGTAATTTTGCGCTGTTTGATAAGCGATCCATCATTAATGTGATACCGCCTTGTTTTAATGCTTCTGTAATGGTTTCCCAACCGTATTGGATAAGTTTGCCTGCGTATGCTGGATCTTTACCATCAGCAACAAGTTTGTCGTAACATACGATTGAACCTGCTTGTAACATACCGCAAAGAATGGTTTGTTCACCCATTAAGTCAGATTTTACTTCTGC
>FLSC01004548.1_pt1 | contig 16537 bp, 25 predicted proteins | sample 1550561 | NCBI WGS metagenome assembly FLSC01 (sample SAMEA4031775, study PRJEB14383) | metagenome | biome: human; feature: oral; material: saliva | place: Philippines | collected 2014 | reverse complement strand
GGATAATTCTCTTGCAAAGAAAGGATAATTGCTTACAAAGAGCGGATAATTCTCTTGCAAAGAAAGGATAATTGCTTACAAAGAGCGGATAATTCTCTTGCAAAGAAAGGATAATTGCTTACAAAGAGCGGATAATTATTGCATTCTAAGCCCCTATTTTAGGGTATAAATTTAGCCTACAAATTCTTCAAATTTATTTTTATATCAAATTCAAAAGCTATCTTAAGAAAAGCTAAAAACCCATTTGAATATGGCGAGATCTCTCCTTTGATCTTTTTAGCTCTACCATCCTTTGCCTTTCAGGCTTTTTTAGCTCTCGTTCAATTTCATATCCACAAGTGGTAATAGCTGCTGCAGTTTGCTTTTCCAGGCTTTCTCTAAATTTTCCGCCATATTGGTTGTTAATTCGTTGTATGCTTCCTGAAACAACTTCTCCATATCCTCCAAGCTTTTGTTTAGTGTCTCTTTGATTGTCAATAACTCTGTTTCTAATAAGATATAATTGTTTTGCAAAGCCTTGTAATCGTTCTCTAATTTGTGATATTCCGCTATTAAATATTCGTTCTTGCCATTCTCTAAGAGCTGATTTAATTCGATTTTGGTATTCCCTATCTCGCTCTGCTCTTTGTCTAAGTTGTCTAGTTCGTTCTTGTGTGTTAATAATATATTCTCTAGCTCTTGTTTGTATTTCTCTGCTAAGTCGCTGTAATATAGAGACGTTCTCGCTTTGCGCAAATTCTCGTAAGCTCCTTGCAGCTCTATATTTTCGTTCTGCTTGTTCTTTATCACGTCCTGTAATTTCAGAATTTCGTCTTGCAATCTCTCTATCTCGTTCAATAATTCGGTCTCTAACGCCGTCATTTACAGACCTCCATAATTCAGTTGTAAATATTGAGTTCCGTCCTTCATCTGTGATAGTGTTTGTGGTGGCAACACTAGATACCTCTCTGCTTTGCCAGTTGTTTTGTTGGCTTGTTCTGTTCGATAATTCACTGGAATTTGCCACTCGTTTAGCACTTTGTTCTCTTCTCTTAATCTCTCGTTCTCTGATTGATAATATTGTATTTCTGTCCGATTGAGCCAGAAACACGCTAAAAATCCTAGGCATAGAGATATCATTGCGATTGATAACACCAAGCCATTGAATATTTTTTCCGTTAAGCTTGGAGTAACTTGCTGTATTATCTCGCTTCTTATGTTCGCTATTTGCGATATTGTCGGAGATAGTCTGTTCTTTATATCGTTTTTGATTTCGTTTATCTCGTGTCGATATGAATTTTTCAAGTCTTGCTCTATTTGCGATACACTCTGCTTGTGTATCTCTATTAGCGTATTGTTGAATTCGTCTTGATTGGCTTTCGCCGAGTTCGCTAAGTCCTTTAAGGTCTGTGAATTCTGCACTGTAGATGCCTCCTTTTAGTCTAAATGGTTTTTTTTGATTTGGTATTTTGATACTTATTCCACTTTTTGGCTGCCTTGTAACTTCGTAGCCACTAGAGCTTAAAAGCTCTATTAGATGCGTGCGATTTATTATTAATCCTTGTGATACAAGATCTTTTAATTGATTGTCTAATTCTATAATTGTGTTGTGCTGCTCTATCGTAGCTTTGTGACGGTTCTGGTTATACTGATTTTTTGGATCGTCTGGGCTGATGAAATTATATTCATCATTGATAGTTCTTTTCCATAAGTTAATATTTGTGCGATCACGCTTATCATAGTATGGGTTAAAACTTTTACCACTCACTAGATCAATTTTAGGGATTAGAAAATTTAGCTCTAGTCGTCCATCTTTATCGCTATGCTCTACCCAAAGAATATTTACTCGATCTTTCATATAATCACCGAGTAGATGTCGTTCAAAGTCTTTTATAATCTCTTGCTTTGTTTCATCGCTTATGTCACTGGCTTTTTCTGCAAACGACAACACTCCAAAGGTTGTTTTTTGCTTGTAGTGAATTTGACTTATAATAGCTCTAGTCTGTGCTTCATTACCTTTTAAGACTCGTGCTGTGCCTTGCTCTTGTCGTTCATTGAGCAAATAATTTACGCTACCAAGTCCGCCGCCGTCTCTAGTTGGTAAAAATTTAACTATCATCGCTCAATATCTCATATAGTTCATTTAGGCGCTCCAGTGATTGATTTATTAATGAGAGTGCTACTCGGTCAAGGCTGTTATTTTGATTTAAACTCCTTGCTATCTGATTTAGGTTACTTCCTTGTCTCGATAACTCCAGGATTAGTTCTTTAGTAATTGGCGTCTTTGTAAGTGGTCTTGAAAGCATCGAATTTATAGCAAATTTTGAAAAAGTAACCCCACCTAATTTATTAAGCTTGTCTTGAATTTTTTCATTTTCACTAGGTGTCAATCTTAAAATTTTGGTTATTGTTTTATTCTCTTTCATCATTCCATGCCATTAGAATAAGAAATGCTACTAAGCCACTCCAAAACAGACCTAAAAATCCAAAAAAGATTGTAAATTTATAGTGATATTTCGCAAAAATAAATCCATACAAAAATAATCCTAATCCAAAAAATATAGCAAGATTAAGATACTGAAATCTACTCATTTTTACTACTCCTAAGCAGCTCTTTACAAAGGGGGTTAAGGGGGATTTTCCCCCTTACGAGCACCCTTGTATATACAAAACCGTCAGGATTTTGTATATACAAGGGGTATGCTCGCCCAGCATTTTATTATGAAGCATTATAGCATAACTAGAATAGATTGCAAATAATATTTAGACTATGGTATAATCTCACACAAAAAGGAAAATTTTTGGAAAAGATAAAATTAAAGATTGAGTTATTATCCAAAAAGATTGATATAGTAAAAAGCAAACTTTTAGTATTTTCTGCTGGGATAGCTGGATGTTGGGCTTTTATATCTTCTCATTATAATAATGTTGATTTTTTGGTTATAATTTCACTGATTTTGATTTTTGTGTTCGGATTTGGAGTTGGGATGAATTTATTAAAATTTAGTGACCTGACGCAAAAGATTGATGAACTAGATAAGGAATTAAATAATGAATGATATTAGTTTAGTAGTGCCATTGGTATTGCTTGTAAGCTTCGTAGTTGCTTATTTTTGGCATAAGAGTGGCAAAAAGACACCAGATTTTTTTTAAATTTTAAAGCATTTGATGGATAAAGACATAAATAAAATTGTTAAAAAGTCGATATTAACTTACAAAAATCCAAATTATTAAAGGAATTAAAATGAGAAGTCTTTTTAAAACCACACTATTAAGTGTTTTACTGCTTACCAGCTCAAACGCAAAAGATCTATTAGACTTAGCTACAAATGGAGCTATTAGTCAAGGTGACGTAAAAACCCTAAACAATAATGAAATGAAAAATATTAAAGGCGGATATGTAACTCAATTTTCTATTTTAACCAATACTCAAACCGTCAAAGAAATCGCTGTTATTGCCTTACCAGATCCTCACACAGAGATTGGCATGGGATTTGATGCAAATGGGAATATAGCTTATGTGAGTGATTATGGTCTATGTGGTTTAGGTGTTACAAATTGTTATTACAATGAAACAACAAAAACCCATTTGCAACAAAATAAAAATAGATTTGAAGAATATGCAAAAGCTTTGATGGGCACATATGCGCCTTGGCTTCACGGTGTAGGATATACAGTAAAAAGAGAAATAAAAGTGTCAGATAGAGGAACTAGATATGCTTTATTCACATACGGCATAGGCGCTTATAATCGTGCTACACATGAGTTTCATAAAATAAATAGTAGCTTTGCCTTAGAAAACAATACTATAATTAAAGAACTTAGAGATAATTTTAAAAATGATATGGAATATGCTTTAGAAAGTACAATGAAAATATAAAAAGTATAATTTTAAGAGACCTAACCTATGATTGATAGCATAAATGGATTTAACTTAACTCCTATTATTGACGTGCGAGAAGAAAAGGGCTATTATAAAGAAATTTATGGTCCAAACGATGAACTTAAAAATGCTATCGCAGACGACAAAACTCGGCAAAAGATGGTAGAAAAATTCCAGTCTTTTAAAGAAGAAATAATAGCAGACGATTCAGAACAAGAGAAATTTAGAAAAACATATTACAACTCACTCTATGATTTTTTTTCTGGCCAGGCTCTAAGCACAAAAGATGGTGACAATTTTAAAATAGGCGCTTTTGGGCTCGTCAATAGTGGCTTTAATGCAGATGGTAAGGTTACGATTTGGGGCAAATATTTGGGATATGACACAAGTATGAATGCTGACGAGATAGCCGAACTTCGTGATTTTATAGACAGTAAAGCGGCTAAAATAGTTGGTTTTGAGAATGTAAAATCATTAGATCATCTAACTATATCACTTCTTGATAGCGCAGACTTGAGTATTGATGAATTTAAACAAAAATACGAAAAAGTGCAAGACGAGATTGTGAGGAATTTTGAAGATTTAGGCAAAGGTAAAAATGGCTCAGTAGAAGAAAAATCATTTAAGCCAATACAAGCTGAGAGTAAAAACACTAAAACCTATGATATAAACGAGGACGATAAATTTTTGTTTTTACTTAAGCTTCAAGAACTTGAGAGAGAACGTGGTATCGATGTGCTTCGTTTAATGCAAAAGCTTGAAGCAAATGGTGAAAAAGTTTTTGATAAAAAGGTTTAAATTAACGTTTATATTTAGTCATAATACAAAAATAAATTTCTATAAGGATCAAAATTGAAACAATCATTACTTCTAGCTTCACTACTCACTACTCTTGCATTAGCCTCTGATCCTATCACGATAGATAGCCTTTATAAACAGCAGGTTGGATTAAGAAGTGTTACAAATTTGTCTTTGCTTAGCAGCGGCAACCCTAACGTATACACAAGCACTCCAAATCTTGTAATAAATGGTGATCCAGTTGTTTGGGATGACACAAAACAGCTAACTCTTACCCAGACGCTTATGTATGCTCTGACTTCAAAATTAGATGTTTTAACGTCTTTTAGCGGAAGTTACAAGAGAAGCGAGTATATGGATTATTTTACCCTAGAGCCAAAAAGTGAGAGCAAAACTCAGTTTGATTCTGTGTGGCTAGGGGTAAATTATAGAGGAGATAGAATTGGCGAGCTAGTGCCTATGCTTACTCTTCAGACAGCACTTTATCAAAGAGAGAGTGCGCTTAGACAGAGTAAAAATTTTAGCTTTAAGTCTTATTCAATAAAAGGCAGCCTAAAAGGATATTCTGATCCAGTAATTTATAGCATATATACTGGATTTGGCTACAACGCAGATAGAAAATTCGACTTTGCGAAGCTAAACTATGGCAATACTGTGTTCTTTGGTGGAGATTTGTCTATTGTTTTAAGCCCAAAGATCACACTTGATCTTGGCATCGAGCAGAGATTTCAGACAGCAAATAAAATAAATGATAGAAAAACTACAAATCTTAGATCTATTCCAACTTATAGTGTAGGATCTACTTATAGTTTTAGTAATGACACTTCTATATCTATATCTGCTAGCATGGGTGGCTCTAGTGCAGCACCTGATAGCATATTCGGTATTAGCATTTGGCAAAAATTCTAAAACTACTTTTTTGTGCAGCGGTGGCATCTTTGCCACTTTACGCTGGTTTTGCTGTTAGATCATACGAAGAGCTAAGAAATCAAGATGTAATTAGGCAAAACTATGAAGAGTCTTGTGGTGCAGCATCATTAGCAACACTCATTAATACGCTTGATTTTAAAATTCTAACAGAAAAAGACGTGCTAGAGCAGATGGATAAAGGCGATAAAAAACCAAATACCGATATGGTGAGTTTTTTGCAGTTAAAGCAAGCTGCTGCTAAGCTATCCTATGACTCTGAGGGTTATCAGCTCGATCGTGCTACTTTTGAAAAGATAAACTTGCCAGTCCTGGTAAAGATAGAGGACGATCCTCGTTTTCCTCATTTTGTGGTTGTGATAAATCATCAAGGCGATTTTATAACTATCCTTGATCCAAGCTACGGCAAATATATAAGCTCAAAGGATCAGTTTTATAATATATGGGATAAACATAAGCAAGGGGGTTATGTCTTAATACTTGGTCCAAAGAACGATATACATAGAGAATATAAGCTCGACTTGCCTATAGATAATAAAGCACTATTTGATAAGCTCTAGTTAAGCCATCTTATTTAAAATTTGCTTCTTATCTATCTTTTGCATAAGCTCCAAGACATCTATACCTCTTTTTTCTTTGAAATTTAAAAGCTCTCTTGCAAAGAGAAATTTCTGATCCTTATTTATATCATAGGTCTCATACTTCTTTTTAACCTGCATAGGTTTAAATTTCTTCTCACTTTGCTCTTTGGCAAAATTTGCATTGTATTCTTGTTCTTCTTTGATTATCTGCTTTCTTTGTTCTTCAACATCCTTTGTAGCTTTCTCTCTTGCTTTGGCAAATAAAGTCTTAAATTCATCTATGCTTAGGTCGGTTCTATCTAAAAGACTAAGTGACTCCTTGTTATTATTTGGATAAAGAGAAGACATGCTATCTATAAAGGCTCTTAGGTCAGCCTCCTCTTCTTTTGTGCCAAGACCAGCCACCTTTCCAGATATTGTTGGCCTGCCATCAACAGAGTTATCCCTCAGCCAGTCCATATAACCTTGAAGCTCCCAATCTATCGCTTTTTCTATGGTTTCTGGATATTTTCCGTATAGAGCCTTTCGCTCTTCTGGGGTGTATTTGTTTGATAGCATACTATCTATTTTATCTATGGTTTTTGTTATCCAGTCTTGCGTTCCTTCTTCTATACCGATTATCTTATCTAGTCCAACACCAAATGGTCCTTGCATATAAGCATCAACTTTTGCTTTCTCCTCTTCGGCAGATAAATTTTTATTGCCATGAGCTATGTAGTCATCTAAAATTTCTTTATATTGCATCGATCCATTATAGGTAGTAATAAACATTTCAGCTCCTTTGAAATCAGTAGCCTACAATATAAATTTGTAGGCTACTTAAATTTTACCAACCACCTAGGTCAGATTCCATTCTACTTTTAAAAGCGTCTCGTAATTGTCTAACAACAGTATTGTTATTTAAGACAAAACTACTAGAAATTTTATGATATTCCTTTGTTTTTTCATTGTATGCCGCTGCGCTGTAAGTAAAAAGAGGATATCTACCATAACGACTAGACTTTATCTCTCTTTTGACAGTGTATGCAAGGTGGTAGCCAGGGAGATTGTATGCGCCCAACCCTTGTTCTATCTGCATTTTTATATATCTGCTGTCTTTATCAGGCTCATATTTAGCATATGCTCCAGATTCATTATATGAGAATCTTTCAGGACTTACTAGCTCTAGGCCTCCTTTAACCTCATTCATATCTGTGACATCTAATTTTTTAACATTACTAGATATGTCACTCAAAGCACCAGCTGTAACCTTTGCTAAAAAATCTTCAGCATTAGCACCTGCAACTAAAATTCCGCCAAGTATGGCTATTTTAAGAACTTTAAACATAACTTCCTCCTGTAAAAAGTTTTAATAAGATTATAGCACTAATTTAGAATTTAATTGATATCAGTTATTATTTATTAAATCTACCTATATCCTTACGTATAAAATCCCTAATATACGCAGCAATGTTCATATGTTTGTTTTTTGCTGCTTCTTTTACAAAGATACAAAAGACTAGGTCAAGATCCTAGTGTTTTTTATGGTTTTTACTATTCCATATCTGATGAGCCTCGATCTAAGGGCGAAATTTTTAGGATCACAAAGATAGAAGCTGATAGCAGACCATATTTTACTGCTTTTAGTGAAAAGCAAACATTGTTTGCGGTACTAGGGAAAAAAGAATTTATGAAGCGGTTGCTTGGTGGAATTTATAAGGCTCTAATCTTTATGGTAGATGCAGAAAAGAAGCAGTCTTTAGATTTAGATCAGTAGCAAAACGAGCAAGATAGGATCGCACAGATGAAAAGAATTTTGAATGACTGGGGTAAAAATTATAGATAAAATTCTTAAAAAATATACTATAATTACTCTTTGATAATAATTCTTAACAAAGGAGATGAAATGACTAGGTTTCTTAAAGTTGCACTTCTTAGTGTCTTATTAGCAATTGGACTAAATGCTAACGACTTTTTAGCCAAAGCAACGGGCGGAGTATTAAGTGACGCCTCTGTTGGTATTAAACAATTAAATGAGACAGAATTGCAAGAAATTCTTGGGGGATATGCTTTGGTTACCAGAATTATCCGAAAGTTTCGGTTCTTTTAAAACATATGCCTTTGCTGTTTTAAATGATGATGGTAGCATCCCAACTAATTTATATGAAGGTGGGAATCTACCGCCACAAACTTTACTTATAGCAAAAATGAGGCTTGGAGTTGGAATAAATCCAACACACTTTTTACAGGTTTATAGGGCAGACAAGAGTCATACTGAATATGCTGGAAGAGACTTTGGAGTAATCTTAGAACAATTTAAAGCATATACTAGCAACTGATAATGGAATGCAATTTGCTTATCCTGAAAAATATCTAAACCATATTTAAAGGATAAGCAATGAGTGTAGTTAGTTCAACTGATCAAAAATATAGTTCAATAATAAGCACCGCAAAAGAGCTAAAAGCTAAAAAAGAAGCAGGAGTTGTAAGCTTTTCAAGAATGTCCGATCCTATAACTTTTAAAATGGATAATCTTGAACTTGATAAGAATCCTGACATTGCAAAAAATACAGGTTTTGATACCACTGCACTATCTAAAAAATCCAAAATAACATATCCAAAAAATGAATTTATGTCTGACATGTTAAGCTCTACGGCATATGGATATAGTGTAAATTTAGCAGGCTTTATGGGAGCTGATTTTAATAAAGCCGCTGGACTTCCCGAGAATTTTAAGATACATAAAAGCACACTTGAAGAGATAGCAAATATCAGTCAAAGTAGCCATTTGTTTAATGTATTTAAAGCACCACATGAGCAAACCAAAATATATGAGAATATTGATATGGCAAATACTATAAAGCAATACTACAATATATTTAATCAAGTAGTAGGCAAAGATCTACCAAACAAAGAAGTCTATGGCATCGTAGATCTTTCAAGATTGCCAACTGGCTTTAGCTCAAATGGAGTAAAAGGTATCAGCTTTAAGCCACTAAATGTCCAAGCTGAAAAGATGATGATAGATAGAAGCAATGAAAAAGTAACCAATCTATACTATCCAAGTGATCAAGTAGCTGATAATGATGCCAACATAAAAAAGTTAGATTTTTCCCCAAAGAGTATGAGTACTGATCAAAATCCAAGTTGGCTAGCTTTCAACCCTGATATGTCACCATACCAAAGAGATGATGGATATACAAAAGAGGCTATCTTTATGAGCTTTTTAAAGAGTGCAGGACATACTGTGCTAGATGGCGGAGAGACTAGATTAGAGCCAGAAGTGTTTGCAAGGACAAGCCAAATGGCAAGAGCTACTGCAAAGCTCTTAGAAAAGATAAAAATGGAAGCTTCAATATTGCAAAATGAGCCTGAGAATATTAAGAACTACATTAAATTTTTATCTGAAAACAATGCGCTAGACATAAACAAGAGTGATAAAGAAACAATAAGTAGTATATTCTCATTACCTGATGGCAATAAGATTTTTAAGGACATGGCGTAGAATTTCATGTATAAAGGTAACTTGATATAGATCGATGCAAAATGGCAAAGGATATGAAATTTAAAGAAAACTATCCTGATTACAGACAGACACTAAAACAAGCAGGAGCAAATGAAGGCACGCACGGGCTAAGATACTCTTATGCAAAAAACAGATACATCGAGCTAAAAGAAAGCGAGTTATCAGAAAGGCAGACGCTAGCACAGATAAGCTTAGAGATGGGGCATTCTAGGACAGAGATTACGAGGCATTATTTGGTGGGTAATTTCTAGGTAGCAATTAGCTGCCTAGATTCTTTAATTATTTTTAAATTCTCTATTTATATCTTTAATATTATTATACGTTGATGCCTCTCCAAAATCATCCTCAAAATCAGAGATAATCTTTTTGATAGCATCTCCATATTGTATTTTTAAATTTATTTTTGTGATGTATCCTTTTTTAGCATAAAAACAAACATTGTCTAAATAATTTAATAGATCTTCCTTGGCAATCAATATTTTATTTTTTTTATCACTGTCGGCATCATTTTTATTAAATTTACTCTCACTTGCTAATCTAGCACAATCGGTAATCTTTTGACCCAATGTATAAAAGATATTTAGTTCATTTTGTGCTATATTTAATTTTGTGTTATCGTGTGCATCATTTAGGGCTTTTTTTGATATAAAATATGCAAGAATAGCTATAAATGGTATAGATATTTGCGATATTTTATAAGCAATATCTAACATATCACACATATCTATTTATTCTTTTTATTATCTTGTTTTGTAGCATTAGCATCTCCCGTATTTATATCCTGAATCTGCGAAACGACTACATTATCAGACGCTTGATTGCGTATAGTTTGTTTTTGTTGATCATTAGTGTTTAATGAATCCTGTATTATTTTCATAGAAAAACTTATATCTGCCGACTCGTTTGTTATTGCTAATTGACTATTTACATCGTTCAATAATACTTCTTTCCCCATAAAATACCTTTTAAAAAATTTATATATTATACTATAAATAATAACTATTAATGAAAAGCCTACTTTTCAATACAACTTTTAACAAATGCCTATTTTGCAGCATCTCTACATATATAAAACGACCGTCTTAAGCTTTCTTTTGCTTAAAGTAGAAAAATCACTTAAGAAATCGGCAAAAATTTGTTTTTAAATAGAGAAAACTTAAAAAAGATAACTAATTTCTACCCCTACGCCTTTATATCAACTTCTCTTTTTATACCAAGCATATCTACTAGGTATTTTCCTGCTTGATTTTCATTTAGCTCTTTTACTAAATTTAAAGGTGGCATGCTAAATTTCAAAAAGCTATCTATAAAGTCCTTGCTCTTCTTGCCATCTTTATCTATCTCGCCAAAGAGTAGCTTTAGCATTTTTAGATTACGCTCCATCATCTTTTTAAATGAGAGTTCGTCTTCTTCATATCCCCTACGCCTATCTTCAGGAGTGCTGACAAAGCCACTTTCTAAGTCGATATAGACAAAGTCTCTTTTAGATCTGATGTAGTCTTGCATATATTTAGGCATACCTGCTATGTCATTATCAGTAGCATTTATAAAGCCAGGTCCAAATTTCATCTCACCCATAAGCTCGAACAGCTCAAATGCTCTATTAAATTCTTTACTATCTACGCTCTTATCATAGCCTTCTCTTTTGCCTTGTGCTGTTGTCTCGCCCTCTCTTACATCAAGGTTGTTGTTTATAACGGCTGCTAAAAGTCCGCCTTTGGTTATTGAGCCATCTTTATTAGTGTATTTCTCTCCATGCGGATCCATAAATACACCACTTCCCACACTCTCCTTGCCGCCATTGTTGTTGTTAAAGATATCTGTTGTTGGCTTTAGTGGCTGTCTGCCGTCTCCTCCTTTAAAGCTTGGGTTGAAAAAAAGCGTGCTTATCATCTGCTTATTTGACTCTTTGCCGTTAAAATCAGCCGCAGCCGAGCCAAATTCATGAATGGAGTTATGGATCTTGGTTACTTGCATACTTTGGCGGTTATACTCAAAGCCTTGAGAGAAATTTCTTATCTCATCTAAGCTAAAGCTATCTTTTGAATTTAGCGTGTCTTCGCCAACTACTTGGGAGAGAATTTTATAAGCATTATTTACGGTTTTTAGTATGTCGATGCTATCAAAAGTCCTTTGCATATAGTCAGACTGTGTCTCTATCCTGACTAATGACTCCAGCGTGCTTGAGTGAATTTTATAATCACTTGGAATTCCAGCTTGCTTGTTAAACTCATCTGTAAAGTAGCCATCTTTATCTACCTTGTAGCCTAAAACTAAAGAGCTCGTTTGGTTGGTGGCTGTGCTAAGACTTGCCGCTTGCTTAGAATTTATGCTTGTTTTATAGCTTTGTGTATATGTGTTGTTGTTAAGTCCATTTAACATTTTCAAATCCTTCTTAAATAAAACCCTAGTTAAAACTAGGGTTGCAATCTCAATTAAAAGCCAAGGCTCATAGTTAGTTGATTTCTAACAGCTTTTGAATTTATTAGTTCGTTTGCTATATATGGTTTGTTTGTTATGGTTTTTAGTCTCATAAGTTGGCCATTTACATTTTTAAAGGCTGCAACAGAGTAAGAATATTGTGGAATGCTACCAAAGCCATAAGGCTTATTCACCTTTGTTGCTACAACACCTAAGTATTCACCATTGCTATAATTAACTTGATTCATAACTTCTTGAAAATTACTTTTAGCATAGTATCCACCAGAACAACCATCTGGCATGTTAAGCCCACAAGATACCTTGTTGTCTCGTTCATATGGAGAAAAATTAACAAGTGCTACGGCTTGAGAAAAATTTTGTGTTTTTGAAAGATTATAAATTTTTATGCTATACCCACCATTAACTTGCTCTAGATCCAAGCTATTTAGTGTTTTCACACCAACTGAATTATTATCTGCGGCCCCATTTGTAGCTTTAGAAAGCAAATCATTTGCAAAGGCACCACTTAACATTAAAGCACTAGCTAGTGCAACTTTAAATAGCTTTTCCATTTAAACTCCTTGTTAAAAAATTGTTTTATTTTAGCATATTTATTGCTTTTTTACTTTTAAAATCTTCCATTTTTTCTCTGATGATCGATCTTAGATATTGGGTTCTATTTGTTCTGGTTATATGTCCCATTTCGTCTAAAAAATCTAGCTCTTCACTAGACAAAAACATTGTCGTTCTTTTGTCGGCAGGATTGGCACTTTTTGGTCTGCCGCCAGTTTTTTTAGTTTCTTGCTTTTCGTCTTGTTCTTGAAAGCTTGCCGTGCTTAGTTCGTTTAGCTCTATCTCTGTAAGATCTAAATTCAATTTTGCCATTATTTATTATCCTTTATGTAATTAACGACTTTTTGATACATATCTATAAATGACTGATATTGTCTTTTTGAGAGATTGCTTTCATTGTATAGCTCTAAAAAACTTAGTCCAGTTGTCATAGCATTTTCAAATATTTTAGAGCTTTTTAAAATAAGAAATTTTGTGCAAGCTATGTTAGCAGCTTTTATCATTGCTACTGTTTCTTCTAGCTCTTTTTGAGAAGAGACATCTGTTATAAGACCTAGTGTTTTGCAGCCAAGAGGTTTGATCTGTGATATGGTGCTTGCTGCTCTTTTAATGGAATTTGGGTTAGAAGTAATAGGAACAATAACAATACTACAATGTTTTAGTATCTCTAGCACTCCAGCCGAGGCAAATCCTCCAAAGTCATACATAGTATTTGGTTCAAAAACGCACTTATCTAATATTTTGCCATCTTTGTAAAACTGTGGCACCACAGAGTCATCATTGCTTTGCCATTTTAGTCCAAGGTCTTTTGCCAAACTAAAACTAAGCGGCGTCTTTCCAACCCCACCCTTTAGTTGTAAAACTGCTAAATTCATATTAATCCTTTTTATCATATAGTATGTTAATAACATATTATATGATAATTATGTTAATATAATATAAAACATATATACAATATTGTATTACATATATTGTATAAATACAACTAAACTTTCGTCCTCTCATCAAATTCTTTTAAAACATCCATTATCTTACTTGCTAGCCCCTCAAGCGTGTGATCTTTTTTAAGCTCTAAATTTCTAAGCTTTAAAATCCTAGCTAGTATATCTTTTAGATCTTTCTTGCCAGATAGTATCTCATCATAATAAGCCTTTGGTATGCCTATCTCACTTCTATCTTGCTTTGTAAGTATGAGTTTGTCTCTATATACATTGCGAGCCTCATCAGTAATCCTTGTTGTGCCACCTTGCAGCACAAGACCTTGCTCATTTTTTAAAAATGCTACAAAGATTTGCTCCTTAGTATAGCCTTGTTCATTATCATATACAGACATATCAGGCTTGAAGTCATATCCAGCACTGCTAACCCACATATAAGGGATAGTATGCTCAGTTGTCATAACTTCTGGAGAGAAGTCAAGGAAATTTCCATTGACTTCTACATTTATATCACTTAGATCATTTATTAGCTTACGTGCATCGTCTGCATCTTGTGCTGTTCTAAATACATGAGTTATCTTTTCATTGTTCCTATCAGTTAGCCCATCTATCTCATCGCTAGTCATCCTACCCATTAGATATTCGGAATAATCCATTTTTTTATCTTTTGAAAAGTAGCCCTTTGGCATCTTTGCTAGATCTTCATTTGAGTAAAACTCTTTACCCTTACTGATCACTCCAGTTGAAATTTGATCAAAAATTTTATAGTATTGTTTTATGGTATCTGCTAGATCGATATTTGCAAAGCTATCCTCTCCAAAGAGCGCATTATCTTTTTTTGTATTCATTGAAAAATTTGTAAAGTTTGGGTGTTTTTGATTGTGTAACACTATCGCATCAAGCGTGCTTTTGTGGATTTTAAAATCTTGTGGCAAACCTGCAGCCTTGTTAAAGTCAGCCCCCATAAATCCTTTAGCATCTACACTATATCCATAGCCCTCTTGTGAAGTAAATTTGGCCTGATAAAGAGAGTCGATACTGCTAGATGAAACAAAGTCATTTTTAGGAATAGCGGTTTGGCTGATCGAATTTATATTTGGAGTGTTAGGCAAGAAATTTGCAAAGCCTTCGCTTTTTGTCTGTTTTTGGTAGTGCTGTTTTGTTAAGATGGAGTTATAAGAGACTTTCATAGCTTACTCCTTGAATTTAGCTTCAAAGAGTAAGCAAAAGTTGTGCCTATTTTTTACAACCCCATTTTTTTCATATCATCTAATATTTTACTGGCTCCAACGCCTGCATAAGCTCCTGCTGGTCGGTTGTCACTTCTGTATAGTTGTAAATAATATTGTTTTCTTCCATTTGTTCCAATCCTTACTTTAGCTACAACAAAATCACCATTTGTTACACTTAGCCTTGGATCGCTAGAGCCTTCAGATACTTTATATGCAACTGACGGCATAGCGCCTCTATGATCAAATTGAGGTTCTCTTTTAAAGTAATAGCCTCCTAGCACCTGATTCATTTCGCCATCACTTAGAATTTTAACGCCAGTAGCATTATCTGCGACAACTCCATTTGTGACTTTTGATAAAAGATTATCATTTGCACTCAATCCAGCAACTACTACAGCACTTAGTAGCGCAACTTTAAAGATCTTTAGCATGTTGTCTCCTTTATAAAAGATTTCTAAAATGATATCACTTTTTTACTATATTAATGATAATTTAACTCAATATTATTTATAAGAATTTTTTATTATTTTTTAATCAAAAAGTGTAGGTTCTGTATCTTTTATAGTCTCTGCATTTTTAACAGCTATTTCAAGGTCTTTAATTGTATTAAACCAAAAGAAATTTATATCTGTTCCTGTTTTTGAAAAAAGAACCCTAATTTTTCCTTCATCGGAGCTTGTAGATAGAATTCTCCTTATATTGCTATCAATCATCACATATTTATCGTTAAAGCTAACTAGCTTTCTATCAAAAATCTCGATCTCTCTTAGTCCAGCATTAGTTAAATAGCTTTCATCTCCACCAAGCTGTTTTAGGTTGTCTAGTTCCTCAGAGGTGATAAATTTTATACTAAACGATAAGACTTTTTTTCCTTTTTTGCGTTCAGGATATATGCCTAGTATTTTAATGTCGGTCAGTTCATTTATTTCCTTTTTGGCCAACTCTAAAATATCAAACTGTAAATTTCCCCAACGCCTTTTGTTTTTTGGGACTTCTAACCAATCGCAAAACTCTTCTAATTCAAATTCTTTTTGCCTTGTTATATTTCTCAGATCTTTTAGAATTTGATATATCCTTATTGAATATTTAGAAGTCATATTGATAATATTTTTAATTTGGTATTTTGTAAAACTTTCAACTATTTTTAATAAATATGGGCGCATATAGTCATTAAATTTAAATTTGATTTCTCCTGTATCCTTGTCGTATTTAAAAACTTGATAAATAGGGTATGCTTCCCAGACCTTTTCGGTTTCTATCTCATAGACCTGCTTCAAAAGTGTTCTACAAACCGATTTTACAGTTCTAAAATCTAAATTAGTATCTTCACAAAAATCTTGCCTATCAAGTGTAATTTCTTTAAATTCATCGTCATTTTTGGCATCGATCGTAGTAATAGTGGCCAAAAAAACCTTCATTTCAGAGAGATTAAGCTTACTTCTACCCTTTGTTATTTTATCACTATGAACGATTATATTGCGATTTTTCATAACGCTCTTTTTTGTGGTTTCAGAATGAAATTATACTATTAGTGTCTTTAATTATACTTTATAATAATATATAGGATAATTCTCTTGCAAAGAAAGGATAATTGCTTACAAAGAGCGGATAATTCTCTTGCAAAGAAAGGATAATTGCTTACAAAGAGCGGATAATTCTCTTGCAAAGAAAGGATAATTGCTTACAAAGAGCGGATAATT
>FLSC01002873.1_pt1 | contig 16732 bp, 13 predicted proteins | sample 1550561 | NCBI WGS metagenome assembly FLSC01 (sample SAMEA4031775, study PRJEB14383) | metagenome | biome: human; feature: oral; material: saliva | place: Philippines | collected 2014 | reverse complement strand
CGTAATGTCAAAAAACAGTATTTTACCCCTTTTTATCAGTATTTTTAGGCCGATTTTGAGTATTTTAGGGCTTTTTTTGAGTATTTTTAGGCCGATTTTGAGTATTTTACCCCCGATTTCAAATTTAATCATTGAGTATTTTACCCTATTTTTCATCAGTATTTTTGGTCATTTTTTGTTTTTTAATACTGAGTATTTTTAGGCCGATTTGACTTTGAATCCTATTGCTATAATATTTTTACTGAGTATTTTACCGGTGATTTTGGAATTGACTTATACCAATCTTTATCATATAATAGAACTAAGAAAAACTAATTAAATGAAAGAGCGAATTATGAAAGATAATAACATTATAGAAACAGTTAATACTAAAATTAAGATTTATAGCAAAGAAGAATTTGAAAATGTAATTAAAGGTAAAAGATTTAATAATCGTAATAATCAATCTCAAGTTGCTTCTCCCGAATTTGCAGGTACTGAATCACTTGAAGAAGCAGAAAAACTTCGTACAAATGGAGATATGGATAGTTACCGTCAAATTCAATACTTTGTAAATAAATTTATTTCATATACTAAATTTAATAAAAAGATTTCCAAAAATAAAGAAGATGTAGTAGGATTTGCACCTAATGTTTCAGCAACTCTCATGGGAGTACCTAAAAATATGTTTAATCGTGAAGAACGCAAACTTCCCATGAAAGAAATTTCTATTGCAATTTCACCTACATTCAACTCTAAATATACTACACAAGAAATTATTACATTCGGAACAGTAATGATTAGCTTGATTGATAAATTGGAAAATGAAAATATTAAAGTTAATCTATTTACTTTATTTAATATGGGTGTTGATTCAGAAGTAGTAAAAGTTAGACATAAAAAAGAAAGAGATTATTATTCACCTGTAACTCAAGCAAAAGCAACTGCTTATGACATTGGTAGATTATTAAGAATGACTGACAAAAGAATTGCTCGTTATAAAGACGTAGTAAAAACTTATTATGAAACATTTAAACCAACTGATGAAAAAGATTTTAATACAGAGGGATTTCTTTACCAATTGAAAAAAGCTTCTGACCCATTGAATACTTTTGATTGTGCTTACTATATTGTAAACCCATCATTCTTACGCAGACATTGCTTGAAGATTTTAGAATCAGACCCATTCTTTACTGATGTTACTTTTGATAATTATGGAGTTGCATCTCTTAAAAGTTCCGCTATGGCTGAGCAAGCTATTAAAAAGAAATATAAAGATGTAGCATTCTTCTCAGTTTGGAATAGTGATTTTACTGACCCAGATTTAATCGAGGAATATATTGAAGCTGCTTATGCTCGTCTTAACAAAGAATTTCCCGACATTTTTAAACGCAAACAAAAGGAACGCTAAAACTGTTTTTAAGCTGTTTTTGTGAAGAGTCGATACATTTATCGAAAGTTAGATTTTACAGCTTTAGCGTTTCACTAATGACGATATAACAACCCCTAAAACAAGTACTACACTATATGGAAAAGGAGAAAATTTGTGGCTCGATACTATGTAACAACTGACAAGAAATTTATTAAGGAGTTTGATTCTCAATCAAGAGAGCTAATCATTAGTCCAACTCAATTATTTTGGAAAGATACTTCATTAGTAAGTTATAAGATTGAGGGTATGGAAGATTATAAGAAATTAGCAGAAGTAAAAGAAGATTATTTCTATTTCTTAGTAGCAAGAGAATTAGCTAGAAATGTTTATACAATGAAACAATTCTTAATGATTGATGAATTAGCTACTCGAGTAAATGAATTGGAAACAAAAACTATTGCTTATTTAAATTCTATGCTAGAGGATACTGAACTAAAATATTCACAATTAGAGTTAGTATTTAGTAAAAATATTATGGATTGTTTAATGAGTTTAGACCCACCAAATCATGACGATTACTTATATTTCATTGGATTAACAAAAAACAATGATAAAGCTCGTGAAATTATGACTAACAAACTAGAATTAGCTTTGGAATACTCTTTTATTAACAATAATTCATTAGAAGAAGTAGAACTATGGAATGAAGCTTTGAGAGTACTTTATGAATAAACCGATAACAATAGCAACACTGAAATCTTTTAAAAGAGCACTAGAAGTAACTCATAGATATTCCTACCAAGATTTACCTATGATTTATCGAAGAATACTTGAGCATGGTCATTATGTCAATATTTATAAAGCAGAATTAACTGAGGAAGAATTATCTGTTATTCTTTATGCAGCTGATAATTTAATGTTTTTATTTGGTAACATTGCTCATCAAATGCTCTACAAATCATTATTGAATTACTTAGATTTCTTAATAGTAAAATATGCTCATCTTAATCTTGATTTAAAAGATAACAAAGATGAAATACTACGAGAATGGAAACGAATAGGAGAGTAACAAATGCTAGAAATTTTTAAATATAATGCTATCCGAGATATGTTTAAGCTTAATATTACTGCTAAAGAATTGGAAACAATTTTTAAAGACTATAAAAAGAATAAATCTATTTCACCACAATACAAAACTCAAGCAGATGAAATTGCTAAAGTTATTTCTAACAAATTAGAGTTAAATCATACAGCAGAAGAATGGCTAAATGCTCTTGATAAAATGTTTTAAAAGAAAGTCTTTAATTAGGCTTTCTTTTTTGTTGACAAAATAAAAAATGCTTGATATAATTAAATTACAAAAATGAAATGAGGTAATTATTATGAGTAACAACAAACAACTACAAACCGCTTTAGAAATTGCAGTAATGGCTCATAAAGGTGTAACACGCCGAAACACTGACCCTTATATTTTCCATGTACTACGTGTTGCTAACAATGCTAAATATATTCGTACAAAAACTCAAAAAGCTGCAGGTATTCTTCATGATGTTATTGAAGATACTCCACTTAACGCTGAATTTTTACGAGAAAAAGGAATTGATGATGATGTGTTGAATATTCTATCTTTCCTAACTCACGATAAAGAGAAAACAACTTATTCTGACTACATTGACAACATTTGTAATAATGTTGACGCTATGTTAGTAAAACTTTCCGATTTGACTGACAACTTAGACCAAGGAACACTTTCTGTTATTACAGACCGTGACCGAGAGCGTTTTATTGTTTATGAAAATGCTCGTACTAAAATTATGAGTACTCTTGCTCGTGATTACCCAGAGACTTTCAAAGAAATTATGAGGACTGGTAACTAGTCGAGCTCTGTTTATTATAGCCGAAACTTACATGAATAATATATAAAACAAAATCATAAATAATCATATTTTAGTATTCATACTTGAATTATTTAGAATAATATAAATATGTGCATTTATATTATTAAAAAGGAGGTGAAAACATGAATTTAACAGAAAAAGAGATAATCTATTCAACTGATAAAAGATTTGATTTAATTAAACACTTATGTCATTTGAGCAAAAATCTTTATAATGCTAGCCTTTATGATGTTAGACAATATTACTTTGAAACTAAATTATATAGAACCTGGCAATCACAAGCTCCTATTTTTACAAAAGACAACAATACTGATTATTATGCTCTCCACTCTTGTTTAGCTCAACAAGTCTTAATGCAAGTAGGTCGTCAATTTATCAGTTTCTTTAACAATAAATCAAACAAAAAGAAAAGAATACCTAAATATAAAAATAAAAATGGTTATAACATAGTTACTTTTCCGAAAAAAACAATCTCTAAACAAATTGAGTTTGATGAAGCTAAAAATATTTATACTTACACTTTATGTGAAAAGAGTTATAATCTTAAAATAAAATCAACCAAATCTAATGTAAAAATGGTTAGATTTGTTTATGATGAAGTTAATAATTTAATCAAATGTTTCAAAATCTATGAAGTTGAAGCTCCTAAACTGAAAAAAGATAATTCAAGGTATTTCTCGATTGACCCAGGTTTAAATAATATTGTTTCAATATACAATAACATTGGAATCAGACCGTTATTATACAATGGCAGACCAATCAAAAGTATTAACCAATATTATAATAAAACCAAGGCAAAACTACAGTCAGAATTACCTACAAATGTTAAATCTTCTAAACGTTTAAAACAATTGTCCATTAAACGAAACAATAAAATTGATTATGAAATGCACAAAATTTCAACTCATATAATCAATGAAGCTGTAAGGAATAACATTTCCAAAATCATTATTGGTAATAATATTGGCTGGAAAAATGAAATCAATATTGGTAGAAGAAATAACCAAAATTTCGTTAATATTCCCCATACAAAACTATTTAATCAATTACTATATAAGGGCTTATTAAATGGAATTGAAGTAATTTTCACAGAAGAAAGTTATACTTCAAAAGCAAGTTTCTTTGATAAAGATGAATTACCAATTTATGGTCAAAACGATAATCATAAATTCTCTGGTCGTAGAATTACTCGTGGTTTATATAAAGATAGTAAGGGTAATTTATGGAACGCTGATTTGAATGGTGGTGGTAACATCATGAGAAAAGTTTCAGACAAAGCTTATAAAAACATAAGAAAAACAAAAGAATTGATGAAAAGACCAATTCTTATCACATTATAAAAGTAGCACTCAATTTAATATAATGAGAGTGTAGAGGTACTTGCAGGTATGCCATTATGAGGAGTTAAATTTAATTTAACGAGTCTATAAAAATCAAATAACATTTATAAACATTTGATTAACCTGTTGATATTAGATAGTACAACTTCAAAAAATATGAAAATTTTTCATAAAAAGGGTTGACTTATACCTCAGATGTGATATAATATTTTCTGTTGTTGATATTAAACAACACTTTTCAGAAAAAAGATGAAAAAATTTCAAAAAACCTATTGACAAGTAATTTAAAATAGGTTACAATAAATATATAAATTGATTTGATTCATCTTTTGGAGAGAATTAGGTCTAGAACACTTAACTTGTGAGAAGGTTCTAAGTGATAGATGATGAAATCTAATATATAAATATAAATGCCTCTAGTTTGGTTGAAACTCTCAATTTCAATCCTAGATTGTCTATTCTTAATCGGCAATCTAGCAAAGCAAGACTTATGATAGGTTATTGATTTAACCTTTAAGGCCATAAACAATCTTGAATGGAACATGCTTAATTTATGTTTATGATGATTTTATCCAAACTCGTGCCTTTGAGAAGCTACTCCTCTGCAAAAGATGAATCACTTCAAAAAATAAAAATTTTTCAAAAAACCTATTGACATATGATTTTTGATATGATATAATCATTTATGTAATTTGAATTTTACATCATTAAGCTAGCGGCTAAGCTATTCACCTTGGCAAAGGAGAAAACACGGGTTCGAGTCCCGTATGGTGTATTACAAAATAATTGTTTTTGTACTTTGAAATTTAAATATGCTTGGCTGGTGAAATTTTGGCAAACACAGGGGACTTAAAATCCCCCGACCATTTGGTCTTGCGGGTTCGAGTCCCGCGCTGAGCATGGCCCTTTGATGGTTAAACCGTAACGGGGACATGAATCGACATCAGAATACGCTGCGGCAGGACATACGGCCTGTGTAATCATGAAACTGATGTCAACTATTTGGTACGGCAGCTCATTTGGATAGAGCATACATTTTCAGGTTCGAATCCTGTGCCGAACATTGGTAGTTGTTCATGACTGCCACCTCCTATTGACCTGTAGCTCAATGGTAGAGCACCCGACTGTTAATCGGGCGGTTGTGGGTTCGAGTCCCACCGGGTCAGTTAAATTAACTTAATGAGTGGCACTACTATCTTTTTTAAAATCAAAAAAGATAAGTTAATCCTCCTTTCATACACACGTTTAAAACTTTGATTTCTAACTAACAAAGTAGAAATATTCTTTCATTGTTTTTGTACCACTCATTATTTTAATTAGGGCCCATAGCTCAGACGGCAGAGCAGCGGACTTTTAATCCGTGGGTCGCAGGTTCGATTCCTGCTGGGCCCATTCCTAATAAAATAAATATATATTAGGTGACCTTAGGCACAAACAGCAATCTAAAATCAATTCTATTTAGCGAAACAGAAAAAGATGAAGTGCCTAGTTTATATGATTTACATAACGACACACAGCAATCATTATTTAATACTGAAACAGATATTCCGAATCTATTTTTCAATTTTAAACTGTCGTTAGATATATATACTTAGTGACTTACAGCAATTATTATTCTTATTGGAACAAAATGCTAATTTGTAAAGACAAAATGAATTGTCACTAGATTGATGAAATTTTAAATATGATAGTGGCATACAGCAACTCTACTATGGAATGGACTTTTAATCTATAACCCAAGAGGCCGCTAGATTATATTAGATTAAATATTTTTTGAATATGTTAGTGGCAATCAGCAATTCTTGTCAAACCAGAGGGTTGTGGGTTCGAGCCCCACCGGTTCAATTGAACCGTAGCTCAATTGGTAGAGCATCCGGCATAAAATAGCCACTAGATTTTATTTTTGGGAATCTTAGCTCATAAGGTAGAGCATTCGGTTGAAGCCCGTTGCGGATAGGTTCGATTCCTATAGGTTCCGTTATTAACATTATATTAAATTGTTTGCCATCAAGATATGGGTTCGAATCCCATGCTGGCCAAAAAGTGGCTGGCTAGTTTAACTGGTAAAAATATGATAAGGCATTAAATGAGCTGAGAACTGACAATTCCACTCATACAATTTAATATAAACCCATTTCAACCGTCAATTGAAATGGTCGCTTGATGAAGAGCTCTTCAAGCTTATACATATCCAATCTTGTACAATTTTAAATTACATAGAAAGCGCTTTATGTACAAGATTTTTCTATTAAGGGTCTCTAGCGAAGTCTGGTTAAACGCAGCGGACTGTAAATCCGCCCTCTTTCGAGTTCGGGGGTTCAAATCCCTCGGGGCCCATTTATTTTTAGAGCCACGACGGCGTGAAAACCTTGAAAGAGGTTTTCTAAAAGTCATTTCTCATATGAGTTTTACCAATAGAGGGGAGCCTCAATGAAAACACCAAAAGAATATACAAAAAATCTTAAAAATCATATTATCACTGAAGATATGATTGCTGATTGTTTATATTCAGTAAATAAACGTGCTAAAAACTTTCGTGATAAAGCACAAGAATACAGGAATAGTTATTATCACGGGATTAGTCAACAAGATGATATGAGGCGTTATTATAGTTATAAGGAACAATTATTATCATTTTTTGAGCCTATTTGTATTCATAAACAATTTGTTGGATATTCACGAATCAGAGTCTATGACTATGAGGACGATTACTACAACCAAAACAATAGAAATATTGTTTGGGAAAATTGTTATTATGACCACGAGGAAGATAGAGAAGTTTGGTTTTATGATTATGAGTCAAAAACAAAAACATATTTATACTTTCTTTATTATGTTATTGGTGGACGAGGTTTTCATACGCCTATTGAAAATCCTAGCAAATACACTTATCCAATTGAACCTATTGATGATGATTTTATGACTGAGGGCAGAAATGTGACTGAACTTATATCTGCACAATTTGTTATGAAAGTCTTAGAAGAACTTGCTACACAAGAATGTGAGTTACACATCAATGGTAATGTTGTTCATCATAAACCTACAAATAACAAATTTGTTATTAAAAAAAGTAAGGTGACTCGTGAACCAACAATAGCACAATTGGAATATATTGATAATTTATGCTCATTTTATGAATGTGATAAACCTCAGCTAACAACATTCGGACAAGCCTCTAAATGGCTGGCTGAATTTTTAAAGACACATGATTTTGCTGTGGATAAACGTAAAGCTGATACGAAAAAACGTTATTTATCAATTCTAAATGACTACAATAATGATTTATCTATCGAGCAATTAGTCGAAAAGTATAAGTTATCAAAAGCAACAATTAAAAAAGCAATTAAACTTGCTCAAACTTATGAATAATAAAAACGTGCATGGGTTCAAATCCCATGCCAATTAAACACCGTTCGTCTAGCGGTTAGGACGCTGCCCTTTCACGGCGGAAACACGGGTTCGAGTCCCGTACGGTGTATTATATTTTCCCACCGTCCTTAAATTTTTGACGAGGAAATATAAAAATAATTAAAAGTAATCCGTAATAATCTTCATTTTAGATGAAGTGAGTGGATAATGGTTGTTGTAGGGCAACCGTGAGACAAGATTTATTATCTTATCCTAAATATTAAAAATAACAAATAAGACATTTTTAATACCTATTTAATGCAAGAAGTTATGGCTTAAGGATATAGAACAGAAATCAATGAGAAGAAAGACTAAATCAACTGAAAATCCAATTCTAACTATGACAAGGACACATAAAATTAGAATCTATCCAAATAAGCATAATCAAGAAGTTTTTCAAAAGTATTATGATTATCAACGCTCTGTATGGAACAGAGCAATAGATGAAAGAAATGCTCAGTATAAAATCTATAAAGAAATGAAAGCTACTGGATTATATACTCAAAAAGAATTAAATAAGAATTATTTTCCACATACCAACAATTTAAGGAAAAAAATGAAAAAGTTTGATTGGGAATATAATTTCCATTGTAGAGTAAGAGATGTTCAATTTGATAATTTATGTCAAGCTTGGGATAATTTTTTTAATCCAAATATGCCTAATCACAAGAAACCTAAATATAAAAAGAAAAAAGATGTTGAATTTCACAAGAAAATCTCTTTAAGAGGCGTAAGAACAAAAGGCAAATGGCTTTTCTTGCCTAAATCTCAAAAAGCAAAGCCTGAATATAGATTTACTAAAATCAAAATGGCACAAGAATTGAGATTCAATGGTAAGATAACAAGTGATTTTTCTGTTTCTATTGAAAATAATAAATGGTATGTAACTATAACTGTTGAAACACCATTTGAAGAAAAAGTTGCAATATCTAATCAATCAACAGGTATTGATGTAAATGTTGGCTCTATTGATTATTTAAAGAAAGACGGACAAAATAAAGAATATGATAAATTTTATTTATTGCCGAAATCTTTGCTCAAACAATATGATAAGATTAAATATTATTCAAAAGTAATTTCTAAGAAAAGAAATAAAAATCCATATTATATTCATAGTAAAAGCTATCATGAAGCGATAACCAAGCTAAATAATGCTTATACTAAAGCTTATAATATTCAAGAAGCGAATTTAAACAATATGGTTAAATATTTCTTCACTAATTACAGTAGGATTGTTATTGAAGATTTAGATGTTAATTTTATGAAAATGAATAAAAGATTATGTAAATCATTGCATAGAAATGCTTTTGGGCGTTTCAAACAAAAAATGATTGATAAGTCTGATGAATATAACGTAGAGTTCATATTAGCTGATAGATATTTCCCTAGTACCCAAACTTGTTCAGAGTGTGGTAACATTAAAACAGGTGATGAAAAATTATTCTTATGGGGAGATAAGTATGGTAATGACCATGATACTTATGTTTGTTATAATTGCGGTGCTATTCAAGATAGAACTGAAAATGCTATTTTAAATTTAAACCATTATGGAAAATAACGTTAATTAAAAATCAGTAATTTATATTACTATTGAGCGAAGTGTAGGTGGCGCTTGCTCGTTAAATAAGAATGGGTGAACAATCGACCTCTGTGACTTGAGTTATTGCTTTCTTCGGAGAGAGTAATTCTTGTTGGAAAGTTGGTGCCAGAATACGCACCCGAGGGAAATGAATATAACAAAAGTTTCTTATATTGTAGAAGTATAAATTGATATATCTGATTATGCTTCAACACATTTTCCACACCTGGGGCAATCTTGATATAAATTTTAACGAGTCTGCAAAGAATAAATACGATTTGATTGGCTTGCAAATCATTACAATTTAGGAGCTATTTTATTTATGAATAAAATTAAATTATTAACTATTTTAACTTTGTCTTCCGTAGTTTTGGGTGCCTGTTCTCTGTTACCTAAATCAACAGAAAATAAAACTGAAACAACTGAACAAGTAACAACTACTAGTAAAGAAGATACAGTTAAAGAGAAAGTTACAAAGGATGCTACAGTTCTTTTGGATTCTGTCTTAACTACAGATAATGCTAAATTTAAGAAAGTTTATGGGGAAACCTATGACAAATGGACTGATGCAATTATTGCTGTTCAAACTAGTGAAAAAATTAAGGAAGATGGTCTTACTCCAGCTTCTGATTACTCAGTACAATGGGTAAAAGATTTTCCAATTGAAACACCAGAAGAAACAATTTCTAACTTCCTTAAAGTAAGACGAAATCTCTTTCAGAAAATTGTAAATTACAATATTAAAGATGTTGTAATTGATGATTCGGGAAATACTGCAACTGTTACATTTACATCTAAGAAGTTACATTCTCTTGGTTTAGCCTCATCAGTAAGAACAGTTCTAACTGAACTAATTGGGGGAATTGATAACCTCGGTAAATATAACCAAGCAGGTTCTTCTGAAACCGTTAAACGTTATCAAAACTTACTTTCTTATTGGATTTTCCGTCATTTATACAAACATGATTTTGCCATTTACTCTAATGTTGATGCTAACTTATCTCATGTTCCATTTACAAAAGGTGAGTTTGACACTGAGATTAAACTCACAAAGGATAAAGATGGCAATTGGGTGATTTCTCAAGATGATTATAAGACTTTGCTATCAGAATTGGTAGATAGAACTGAAGGTTATGATACAATAGACCGCTCAGGTGCTACTAATAAGAAATCATCTACTTCATCTGAAACTTCTACGGATAAAAACAAATCAGAAATTTAATTTAAAAATTATAGAGAGTAGAACATCTTAAAAGGTGTTTCCTCTCACTTTGGAGCGGTACCCAAGTGGCTAAAAGGGGGCGGTCTTGAAAACCGCTGGGTCGTTAATTCGGCGCGTGGGTTCGAATCCCACTCGCTCCGTTATATAGGAAGCTTGTAGTTGTCTGTGACCATCAAGCACAAACCGGCGTTACTAAAAAGGGAACGTTTGTAGTAACATGAAAAGTGTTGCGATAGGTTTGGTACTATAATTAAATATAAATCCAAAAGTGCATTTTTCCGTTGGTTTAATGCCTAGCGTAATACAGTTCGCTCGCAGGTGTGAGAATGAACGAATAGTTCAGAAAGTAACTTGTTATTGGACGGGACTATCACGTTGGGAATTGAAAACTTAGTCGTGATGCTATAGTAATATAGCTATAAAACGGATATGAATGGCTGGTTCGCTAAAGACTAGAATAGGAAAGCTAAACAGTCCTTACGGTTGTGTGGTAACAGTCCACACCAATTCATAAAGATTATTGTCGGCCAACAATAATCGAATTGTCGCATAATAAATCTTGACTATATTAAGTTGTAGGTGGTGTCCTACTTTATGGCGGAATAAGTTCATCGGCTTAACGCATGATAGCATGACATTCAAAAGATGTTCTGAGAGGCGATTGCTTCAAAGTGTTATCAGTACTTATATAGGTAGAGATTAGTGCAAGTCTAGGATTCTAATACAGAGAACGAATTGCATATGAGTGTAATTCCAAGCTCAAGTGTTGAATGAGGTTGATGTCATGAAAGTGACTATAAGAATTTGCTAGACGAACGCTGTAAGAAATCCTCACGCAGTAAAAGATATGGTATCTTTGATGATAAAGATATTTAATTTACTGACCAAGATGTGGTGGGCCTTTGAGGTATCAATCCTCACTTCGTGACTGAACATGGACGTTTAATTGTAGTTGTCAGTAAAAACTAAATCTGACTCTATATATTTAGCTGGTGTAGCTCAACTGGCAGAGCACTCGCCTTGTAAGCGAGCGGTTGTAGGTTCGAATCCTATCACCAGCATACTCTATGCTAGATGCAATATATAGAGTACCTGAAAAATCAATGACTCATGTAGGTTGTCATGAATTTACATGAATAGATTTCAATTGTTGGTTTATCTGTAATCCGAAGCATGAATAAAACAGATTGTGGCTTTTGTAATACCATATTATTGTAAAGGTCAAAACTTATCAGAAGTAATTCTGTAAAAAGTTATTTCGATTGGAATTAGTGACTCCAATCTTTATCCATGAAATAACAAAAAATCATAACTATTAAAGTTATGTAGCAGTTACGATAGAGTATTGCTCGAAGTGTTGAAAATTAGAAGTTAGTGCCGAATTTCTAATCGTACTTCCTAATTAGGTTAGGGTTTTCGGTGGACACCGCGGGGCATAAGAAAACCGACCAGTGAAATAAATGGTGTAATTAAAGAATTTGTAAGATATGGATTATAAATTCAAAAATTACTTAAAAATTTTTAAAAAAATTTTAATTTTGATATTGACTTTAACTAAAATTTTGATATAATAGATATATAAAAACTTATAGGTTCTTAGTTTACCGAGAAAAATAAAGGTCTCCAAAACCTTAGAAATCAGTGCAAGTCTGATAGGGCCTGTTAAAATAAAAATTATTAAAAAGAAAAAAGGAAGGTATTTAATCATGACATCAATTACACGTGCTCAAGATTTTCATATTGCAGATGTACAGCCGATGGTCGGACTTGTAGCACTTCGTCAAGCAAAAAATACCTTACAATCTAATAGTAGGATTATAAGTTAGCATTTAGCTCAGCTTTAAATCAAACTAAGATTGTAAGAAATTCCTTACAATCTTTTTCTAGCTATATGGGGCATTAGTTTAATGGGAAAACACTACCCTTGCAAGGTAACGTTAGGAGTTCGATTCTCCTATGCTCCATTTCCATAAGGAGTTCTATATATGAGAAATTTAATTTTAGATGATTTTTTGGAAAGATATGGAAATTCGGTATATGGAAAGTGGAACGCTCCAGCTGATGGAATTTATATTGGTAGAGGCTCAAAATTTGGTAATCCTTATCCAATGGAAAATAAATCAGATGAAGAACGTATTAGAGTAATTCTACTTTATAAAAAATATTTAGCAAAGAAAGTTATTGAAGATAAACAATTCAGAAATGAAGTAAAAGCATTAGCTAATAAAAATCTTGTTTGTTTCTGTAGTAACGGTACTAATAACTTAGAACTAGGTGCTAAATATTGTCATGGTCATGTATTAAAAGCAATGGCTGTTTATCTAAATAACAAGTGGGTATAGTATAATGGTAGTATGATAGGCTTCCAACCTATTGGTGCGAGTTCGACTCTCGTTGCCCATATATATGGCGAGGTAGTGAAAAGGTATAACGTTGGGCTCATAACCCAAAGTTGTCGGTTCGAGTCCGACCTTCGCAATTTTAAATTACTGGGTGTAGCGCAGTTTGGTAGCGCACGTGCTTTGGGAGCACGGGGCCGCAGGTTCGAATCCTGTCACCTAGATAAAGCAATATTAAATTGTTTGAAATGAAAGGAATTATATTATGAGTAATTTGAAAAAATATATTTTAGCTTTAATTATAGCATTTGTAGTTACAATTCCTATTGCTAGTATTATTCTTACTATTGTTTTTGATACCGTAATATTCTTAGTTATTTCAACAATTATTTATCTTATTGTAATGACTCTAGTTATTAAAGGATTTAATTATGATAAAGATTAGTGTCCGATGGTGAAAAGGTATCACAAGCTGCTGATAACGGCTAATTACAAGTTCAATTCTTGTTCGGACAATAGAATATAAATGCTTCTTAGTTTAATGGATATGACGCCGGACTACGAATCCGGAGATAAAGGTTCAATTCCTTTAGAAGCAATACATTGGTGTATAGACAAATTTAGGTAAAGTCACTGGACTTTGAATCCAGAGTTTGCAGGTTCGAATCCTGCTACACCAGTTAATCAATTTGGTCTCGTAGCGAAGTGGTTATCGCACCGGCTTGTCACGCCGGGGACCGCGGGTTCGAATCCCGTCGGGACCGTTTGAATTTAATATTAACGGCAAAAGTAGGCAATGTCAAAGCTAGTAAAAGGCTTGGGTGTTAAGGAAAGAAATTTCCTTTGAAAAGACTTTTTGGTCTCGAGCTCTGTGAGGGTTCAACTCCCTCTAATATTAAAATCAATAACCCTGCCTAGGGGAAATACATAGTAGTAATATTATGAAAGGAAATTTGACAAATTTTCGCCTGTCTATGATGGGTTGTCTAGGCAATACATTTTCGAGTGCTGATAAGGCACGTTATATAAGCATAATCAGTGAGAAACCTTGAGATAATTTCAGGCATGAAATTGCTAATTCTTTGTACTAGTTTGAGAGTTAGATATGCGAAATGTAATGAAGATGTAGGGATTGATAGTCAGAATCTTAGCGGGTAATGGCGTAATCCATGATAATATTCATATGGTTGGCAAATCATTGTAAGTATTATTGAATTTCAAAATCTTAGCGGATAGAGAAGTAATAAATTGGCGAGGAGCATTCCTTAGAACAAAATTTTATGGAACTCCGAGGCATAGCTCGTCAATGTCACCGGTAATTAGCTCATTTGGTAGAGCATATATTTTGAGTATATAGGGTAATGGGTTCGATTCCCATATTACTAACGAAGCGAAAGTCTATGTCAGACTTAGAAAAAAAGAGCATTAACTCCATACAGATTTATTCTGAATATGGAAACAATAGAAGCTCGCAAGCAACTATTGTTTTAATCCAATGATTTCCGCAAACTTGAGCCGTACAACTTAGGTCTAACGAAATCGGGTTGAGTATCGCTAAGTCTTAATGGTAAAAGTATCGCCAGCAGGTTTGTAACTGCAAAAGATGAATGCTTAAGAGATACGATTAGGAATAATCGTGGATAAACAACTAAACAATAAGGTTGTTAAAGACTCTTATTTAACGCTATAATCTCAGGCTGTTAACTTCTTATAGGGGAAGAGAAATCCTATATTTTTTGCTCTGTTAGCTCAGGGGGAGAGCACTAGTCTTACAAACTAGATGTCATTGGTTCAAATCCAATACAGAGCATTTCCTACATAAAACGCAAAATCGTTTATTGTAGCGCTTACGAATGTAAGCATCTAGCGCCCGTGCTGGAATCTGGTAGACAAATCAGACTTAGAATCTGATGTCCGTATGGACGTGTGAGTTCGAATCTCACCGGGTGCATCTTGTCTTAGTGTTAATAGGTTAGCATATCTCACTGTGACTGAGAAGGTATGGGTTCGAGTCCCATAGGCATGATTATGTAAGAGAACAGTTGTTGTTCTCTTTATTTATTTTTAGAGGTATTCAATGAATAAAGAACTTGATAGAATTGTAGCTAACTCACCTGATGGATTGAAGAATAATCCAATCTTCAAAGAGTTAGTAAATGAAATAATAAAAAACAAAGAAAAGGAAAGTCAGAAATGATTTTCCTTTTTCTTATTGACTATTTTAATAATAGAAGCAGAAACTTTTTATAGATATTTCTTGTAAAATATAATAACTTTCTGATTATCTTTTTATTGATAATAAGTTAGCAATTTGTTATAATAGTAACAATAAATACCATAAAAGGAGCAAAATGAAGATAAAACAAGTTCAATGGAAAAGCTTTAATATAAATATGCCATCAGAGCTCATACCTATTTATGATTTTCTACAAAACGAATTGAACTTTATTCTTTCTAATGATAAAACAAGAGCTATTTTAGATAAGATAGACCTGTCTAAACATAGAGGTGATGTTTGGCGAGATTTAAGAGATAACCTTAAATTTAGAATAAAAGATTGGCCGTTACATAACAAAACATGGCACTCCTATATCTTGTTTGAAAATATTAGACGAGAATTAAAGTCAAAACAAGAAGCAATTATCATTTGGAATGAGCTAGTTAAAAATGATTTTAACATAAATGAAGATTTATTTAATTCATTACACAAATTAAAACTTTACCCAACAAGAAGTAGAATTGCCAATATTAAACGTAGTAATTCTATACCCGAATTAGCACGAAGCGCTGTATTCAATCTTGATTATACTATTTCAGAAAAGCAAATATTCAGAATGAAACAAGGTAATATTTGTGAAATAAAAGTGAGCAAAAAAGATTGGATTGAATATGAAATAATCTTTCCAAGTAGTATAGATGAAAGATTTACAGGCAGAATTGCGAAGCCTAGATTTATTAAACGTAAAAGAGATAATCAATATATAGGTATTTGCTCTTATGAATATGAAGTGGGGGATTATGGGTTAGAAGATAAAATCTTAGGTGTGGATATAGGTAAAATTAAATTATTTAGTTCTGTTGTTGTTGATAGAAAAGGTAATTTCAGTAATGAATTTGTCAACACAAAACGAAGCCAAGAAACAGAATATAAAATCAATAAACTTTATGAAAATAAACAAATCTTATATGATAAACTTAAATCTTATGAAGCTTTAAGATTAACAAATCAATCTAAATATAAAATTTGGAAAAATCTTTATTCAAATATTTCTAATAAAATTATTAACACAAAAGATTATCAAGCAAAGCTTTTGTCAAACGAAATTGTAAATTTAGCATTAGAGCAGAAGTGTAAAACAATTCATATTGAAGATTTATCTTGGTTAAATTCACAAGGTGGTAAATGGAATCATTCTCAAATTCATTCTAAAATTATAGAAAAAGCTACTATGTATGGAATTGAAGTTAAGAAAGTTTCTGCTTTTAATACAAGTAAGGAACACCCAATCACGAAAGAAATAGGAGTAGTTAATGATAGAACTATTGAATTTACGACTGGTAAAATTGATAGAGATTTATTAGCTGCTATCAATAT
>FLSC01189936.1_pt1 | contig 16824 bp, 16 predicted proteins | sample 1550561 | NCBI WGS metagenome assembly FLSC01 (sample SAMEA4031775, study PRJEB14383) | metagenome | biome: human; feature: oral; material: saliva | place: Philippines | collected 2014 | reverse complement strand
CTTGATAGCTGCGATAGAGGCACCATTACCAATGTGACAAGTGATAATCTTCTGTGTCTTAATGTCAACACCAAGCATCTCGCAAACACGATGTGATACGTAGCGATGACTCGTACCGTGGAAGCCATAGCGGCGTACATGATACTTCTTGTAGAGATCGTAAGGTACTGCGTAGAGGTAAGCGTAGTCTGGCATTGTGCTGTGGAAAGCATTGTCGAATACAACTACCTGTGGAGTGTGAGGCATTAAAGCATCAACCGCACGTAAACCACGCAAGTGACCAGCGTTATGAACAGGTGCAAGGTCGATAAGACTCTCAATACCAGCCTCCACTTCCTTGGTTACGATGCAACTCTTCTCAAAGAGATCACCACCCTGTACGACACGATGACCAACAGCATCAATCTCATCGAGGCTCTTAAGTGCACCAAACTCTGGGTCGAGAAGTACCTTGAATACGAGTGCTACACCCTCTTTGTGGGTTGGAAGGTCAGCCATAATCTGCTTCTTCTCACCATTATCAAGTTTCACCTTGATGAATGCCTCATCGAGTCCGATACGCTCAACACCACCCTGAGCCAATACAGACTCATCTGCCATATCGTACAGTTTGTACTTAATGGAACTACTACCGCAGTTTAAAACTAATATCTTCATATAAAGAATTATTATTTTAGAAGGATGCTATAGGGGTTGTTTTATAAGCGTCTTATTCCTCTTTGCGCATTTCTAAAACGCTCTCAGAACCCCTAAATCATCATTTCCATTTCTACTTTTATTTCTTAGAATCCTGTGCTTGGCAGGCTGTGATAGCTACCATATAATAGATATCATCAACACAACAACCACGAGAAAGATCGTTTACAGGACGTGCAATACCCTGGAGGATTGGGCCAATAGCCTTCGCACCACCAAGGCGTTCAATCAGTTTGTAGCCGATGTTACCAACTTCAAGGTTAGGAACAACAAGTACGTTTGCCTTACCTGCGATGTTAGAACCTGGTGCCTTCTTAGCTGCAACGGCTGGAACCAATGCTGCATCAGCTTGCAACTCGCCATCAACCTTCAGTTCAGGGAACCTCTCCTTGGCAATCTTTGTAGCTTCAACTACCTTATCAATGATATAAACACTCTTACCAGTCTCACGGTCCTTAGCATCCTGTGCAGAGCCCTTTGTTGAGAAACTCAGCATAGCTACGTATGGATTCTGGAAGCCTGCAACACTCTTTGCTGTCTCTGCAGTGGTATATGCAATCTGTGCCAATTGGTCAGCAGTTGGGTTTGGAGTAACAGCAACGTCGCCCATAACGACAATACCGTTCTCACCATACTGCTCTTCATGTGTAAGAATCAGCATAGCACCACTCACACAGCTGATACCTGGTGCACACTTAATAATCTGCAAAGCAGGACGAAGCGTGTCACCAGTTGTAGAGAGGGCGCCAGAAATCTGTCCGTCAGCACCTCCTGTCTTAATAATCATGCAACCAAGGTAAAGATTGTTCTTGGTAACCAGTTCGCGAGCTTGCTCTAAGGTCATACCTTTCTTCTGGCGTAATTCAGCCAATTTCTCGGCATATTCTTCGCTCTGTGGGTTATTCTCTGGGTCAACAATGGTAGCCTTGTCAATGTTCTTAAGCCCCCATTCTTCGGCAAGCTTATGGATGTTGGCTGGGTTTCCAATGAGGATCAGATTGGCGATGTCATCAGCTAACACTCTGTCAGCTGCCCTAAGGGTACGCTCCTCTTCTGCCTCGGGGAGCACGATACGCTGCTTATCGGCTTTAGCACGTGCAACGATTTGCTCTAATAAGTCCATATATGTCTTTTAAAATGTAATTATTATAAATTCTGTTTTTGCTATGCAAAGATAGCAAAAGAAAGTTGTAATTCCAAACATAATTATCGTTTTCTCCTATAAAACAGGTTTATACAGGTTGGCAATCATTTTCCATTTACTTTCGTCGTGAGTATCTTCTATATATAATAGGGACAAAGATGTCTTTTTCTTCGTATTTTTTAGCGATGTGTTGTCGTTCCGCACATATGGTGCTGATGCTTCGCACATGTGGTGCTCATGGTAAACACCAATCGTGCTGAGGGCTTAATGGTTTGTAATATATTGTCTGTTTGAGGGTAATTTGTTGTTCGGAAAGAGCTGTACTATCCAAATATGCGAATCAAATACTATCGGATAGCAACAAAAAACAATCTACTCTTTGGGAGTCTTGAGTTTTCTGTATATCTTTGTATAATAAACAAAGCAGATAATGTTATGATTAAATTTCATGATGTAAAGACAACCGACCGTGAATTGATACAAAGCTATACGCTATGTGGTGATCGTATGAATTGCGATTTAAGCTTTGCAAATATTATTTCATGGCGTTTCTTATATAATACGCAAATAGCTGAGGTTGACGGTTTTTTAGTGTTCCGTTTTTATACGGGACATCATCTTGCCTATATGGCTCCAGTGTGGAAATGTAAGTGGGATGAGGCTATGCGTGAGCGTTTTGCAGCCGTTATCAGGCAGATGCGAGACGATGCAATCACCTTGGGTCATCCCTTCTTATTGTTGGGTGTTTGTTCTTATATGGTTAGTGTTTTGGAGGAAACTTTCCCAGACACTTTCTTTATAAAGCCCGATCGCGACCATTTTGATTACATCTACACCCGTGAAAAGTTGGCAACATTGTCTGGTAAGAAACTTCAAGGTAAACGAAATCATTGTAATAAGTTCCGTAAGAGCTATCCTAACTATGAGTATCGTCCGCTTACAAAGGAGATGATACCCGAGTGTATCGCTGTAGAAGAGAACTGGAGAGCTGTCACAAAGGAGGATAACGAAGATACGGAAGAACTCTCTGAAGAACTTCGTTCTATGACACGTGTCTTCGATTTGTGGGATGAGATTGGTGCCATTGGTGGTACGATATGGGTTGATGGGAAGCTGATCGCCTTTACTTTCGGCTGTCCTATCACGGATAAGGTGTTCGATGTTTGTGTGGAAAAGGCTGATACTGCCTATGAAGGAGCCTTTTCTATTATCAATCAGGAGTTTGCACAGCATCTTCCAGAGCAGTATGAATATATGAATCGTGAGGAAGACCTTGGTTTAGAAGGACTCCGTTATGCGAAGCTTTCCTATAAACCAGACATTCTTTTAGAAAAGAGTGTTGTCATGGAGAAATATCCTTTGGCGCAGGAGGAAACACAAGAACAGATTAAAGAGGAAACCATTGCTTTGTGGCGTGACACCTTCCATGACGCAGAACCCTTTATTCAACTCTATTTCTCACGTGTCTTTAAACCTGAATATAATATTATCTGTCAGGTCGATCAACATACAGTAGCTGCCCTTCAAGCCCTCCCTTATACAATGAAATATTATAATGAAGAGGTGCATACGGCTTATATTAGTGGTGTGAGTGTACGAGAAGAATACCGTAAGCAGAATATGGGTAACAATCTCATGTCGCAGGCTCACTTCCGTCTTTACCATAAGGATGTTGTCTTTGCATCGTTGATACCTGCTGAGGAATGGCTTTACGATTGGTATAGTCGTTGTGGTTATACACGTAACATTACTTGTACACCGCCTCCTGCTGATGTTGACAACATGGACTTTTCAACCTTCGATAGCTGGCAACGTGCAAAGGATTGTGTACTTTTACATGACGAAGAAGGTTTTGATATTATCAAGGAAGATTGTCGAATATCACAGTCTGTTGAGCCAGATGCTTGTGTAGAAACGAAGGATATCCCTGGAATGATTCGTATTATCAATGCTGAAAAGGCTTTGCAACTCTTTGCAAATCGCCATCCAGAGCATACGGAAAACATTCGTGTGTACAATGATTCGGATATCCCAATGAATAACAGCTACTTCGAAATCAAGCATGGACACGTAGTCAGAACCAATCATCCTTTGCCTGATACTCGCTCATTAACGATTACCGAATTAGCTGATTACATCTTTAAGGATGATAACCTTGAGATGAATTTAATGCTTAACTAAGGTGATGGGTGTTAAGTGTTGGGTGTTGATGAATACTATATTAGGTGTTGTGTTATGGGTCTTGGTTGTTGATAATGTGCTAAAGTGTGGCGCATCTGAGGGAAGATGTTTGTAAATAAATTGGGTGTTAATGAATAGCAAGCTTATGACTATACATTAACACCCAAATTTTATATCCCTTAGTGGTATTCATCAATACCTAACACCCAACACCTGTCACCCATTACCTAATATAGTATTCATCAACACCCAACAACTATCACCCATCACCCATCACGCTGTTACAATCTCTTTCGTCAAGATACTTTCCAACTGTTCGGCAGAAAGGCGGAGTTGGAACTCGCCACGTAGGGCAACACTGATACGGCCTGTTTCCTCTGATACGATGACAGCCAAGGCATCAGAGTCTTGAGAGATACCCATTGCAGCACGATGTCGCAAACCAAGTTCCTTTGGAATATCTTGCTTGTGGCTCACAGGAAGAATACAACCTGCAGCCTTGATACGACGTTTAGAGATAACCATCGCACCGTCATGGAGTGGAGAATTCTTAAAGAAGATGTTTTCAATGAGACGTTGATCAATGCGAGCATCAATCAAGTCGCCTGTCTCCACAATGTCTTCTAACTTCACACCACGCTCAATAACAATCAGCGCACCCACCTTTCCACGGCTCATACTCATACAAGCCATAACGATAGGCATGATGGTTTCCTTGTCAACTTCTTCTTTGCTTCCTTTCTTGGTGAACAACTTCATAATGTTGTTTATCTTTCTGTGTGCACCAAGGCTATAAAGGAAGTGGCGTATGTCTTCTTGGAAGAGGACAATCAGACCGATGACTCCCACCGAAACGAGTTTGTCCATGATACTACCTAAGAGGCGCATCTCCAACACTTGACTCACAATGAGCCACACGATAACGAATACCATAATACCGATAAAAATGTTCAGTGAGCGCGACTCCTTCATCAATCGGTAAATATAGTAGAGCATCAGTGCTACCAGCACGATGTCGATTACATCTTTTATTCCAAATGGGAAAAACATAATTGTAAAGCAACTTCCAGTTTCGCAATCGCAACTTCTGACAATAGCTTGAGTCGGTATGCTAATATTGGGTGAAGTGTGGGTTATCTATTGGTTGATAATTAATATGTTAAATAATGCTTATTGCTCAGCATTTTGGCGCATTGCTTCAACAATTTTCACCGCTTCAACAGCAGGACGAACGTCGTGAACACGCAGAATATTGGCTCCTTTCATGAGGGCGATAGTGTTCAGAACCGTTGTACCATTAAGACTTTCATCTGCTGTGATGCCCAAAAGTTGATGAATCATACGCTTGCGACTGATGCCAACGAGTAGGGGAAGTTCCATTACTTGTAGTCGTTCCATCACACTCAACAAAGTATAATTACCGTCTACGGCTCCTTTGCCAAAGCCAAAGCCGGGGTCGAGGATAATATCTTTTTGTCCTAAGGCGCGCAACTCTTGTACTTCACGTGAGAAGTTGATGAGCATATCGTGTAGGTTGGCTGCTGTAGACATTAATATATAAGGTGTACCTAATTCGGCGACAGTAGGGAACATCTCTGGGTCTTTACCTTCTTCAACATCGTTTATGATGTCGGCTCCAAACTCTTCAACGGTGCGGCGAGCTATTGAAGCATGGAAGGTATCAATAGAGATGATGGCTTCTGGCTCTGCTTCTCGGATGATAGGGAGGGCAAAAGCTAATCGGTTCATCTCCTCTTCGGCACTGACAGGGTCACTGTCGGGACGAGTAGAGCAAGCTCCAACGTCAATAATCTTTGCCCCTTCAGCCACAATCTCATGCGCACGTTGGCGAATAGCCTCCTCTGTCTGTACTCGACTGCCGGCAAAGAAAGAGTCTGGTGTCACGTTCATGATACCCATAACAAGTGGATGGCTCAAGTCGAGGAGCTGCCCTCGTACGTTGATTGTATAGTTAACGGGCTTCACGTCTGCCCCAATGTTCATATTTTCCATATCCGCAAAGGTAATGTAAAAGTAGCATATACGTGAATTTTGAATTAAGAAATTTGATATGGTGGGGGAGACAGGGTAATCTTAAGACAGGGTAACAGGGGAGTAGGGGATGTGTTGAGACATAGTAACAGAAGAACAAAAGATTAGTAATAACATGGAATGGGACGTTATTTGTATAGAAAGTTTAGCCTTATTGTGTTGCAGCTTAGTGGGTATTTCGATATGATTAACAGGTAAGATACAAATTATTTTCATGAAAAAAAATATTTCTTTTCATGAAGAAAAATATTTCTTGTCGTGAAAATAAATCTTTCTTGTCGTGAAAATAATTTGGAGTTCGGTCTGCTCTATTGTCTTGATGGCAGTAAAGATAGTTGTTGAATACTATTATAATAATGTAGATTAGTTCTTTATAAAAATGTTTTTATAGCTTTACTATGTTATTTTATGACAGCTTCTTTTGAATTGATACAAATAAAAAATAGGATATGTCAGTTGTCCGACATATCCTATTTATATACTGTTTTATGATTGTCTGCCTGTTGACAGGCAGGACTTAGGCATTTACACGACCCAAGTAGCTACCATCGCGAGTGTCAATCTGGATAACCTCACCCTCGTTGATGAAGAGAGGAACGCGAACAACAGCACCAGTTTCAAGCGTAGCAGGCTTTGTTGCGTTTGTTGCAGTGTTACCCTTTACACCTGGCTCACTGTGTGTGATAGTCAATGTAGTCTTAACAGGCATCTCAGCGAGGAGGATTGTACCGTCAGAAGTATCTGTAACAACTTCTACAACGTCACCTTCCTTCATATATTCGGAACCAGTAATCTGATGCTTAGAGATAGGAATCTGCTCGAAAGTCTCCTGATTCATGAAGATGTAACCAGTTGAATCCTCATAGAGGTACTGATAAGGACGACGCTCAACACGAACATCCTCAAGCTTGAAACCAACCTGGAAGGTACGCTCAAGCACACGGCCGTCAGAAACATTCTTCAACTTAGTAATCATAACGGTGTTACCCTTGCCTGGCTTACGGTGCTGGAAGTCGATGCAAGTCCAAATTTTACCATCAAGACGAATACATGTTCCAATCTTGATTTCCTGTGAATTAATCATAATCTGTTAATATCTAATTTATTATTTTTATACGTTGATATCTCACTAATGCGGTGCAAAGTTACAGAAAATATGGAAAAAAACATAAATAAAGGGCGTAAAAATCATTGTTTTCTTGGTTAATTCAAAAAGATTAAGTAATTTTGCAACCCAAAATGGCAGGTTTTATCCTGTTGCTCTTATAATTTGCATAATAACAATAAAATAGGATAAGAAAATGAAAAGAACATTTCAGCCGCACAACCGTCGTCGTGTAAACAAGCACGGTTTCCGCGAGAGAATGGCAACAAAAAACGGCCGTCGTGTATTGGCTGCTCGTCGTGCCAAGGGTCGTAAGAAGTTAACTGTTTCTGACGAACATCACGGAAAGTAAAAAGGTACGCTGTTTCCCTTAGAGGGAATTAGTGCGAAAACGGAAAGAAGTAGAGACTATTCTTTGCTTCTTTCCGTTTTTTTATCTACCTTTGCGAAGTATAATGTTTAGTTGACGGGTTGACGGGTTGACGAGTTGACTGGTTGACAAGTTATATGCTAATATATAGGAGTTGACAGGTTAACAGGTTAACAAGTTGACAAGTTAGAAGAAAAGTAAACAAGTTGAATGACAGCAAGAGAATTCTTCCATAAATTTAACAGCACATATATCTGGGGTAATATCCTGGCTATCGTTATTCTTGTGTCGATGCTGTGTATAGGAGTTAGGTTTGGACTTGACTACTACACGCTCCATGGTGAGTCTATCGTTGTGCCAAATGTGATTCATAAGCAGTATGATGAGGCTGTGGATATTATGGATAAGGTTGGACTGACAATTGAGGTGACCGATACTGGATATGTGAAGGAACTTCCTCCAGACTGTATTCTTGAGCAATCGCCAGTTGGTGGTAAGCGTATTAAATCTACTCATGTGGTTTATGTAACCATCAATGCGGCAAGTGCTCCATCACTTGTAATCCCTGATATTATTGACAATAACTCACTTCGAGAGGCACAAGCACAGTTGCTCTCTATGGGTTTCAAGGTGGGTGAACCTGAATATATACCAGGAGAGAAAGACTGGATTTATGGTATCTTAGTCAATGGTAAGCATGTTCAAGCAGGCGACCGTGTTCCATCAGATGCTGTGATTGTGTTGCAGGTGGGTGATGGTACGCGTCAGATTTCTGATACATCAGGTTTGAAAGAGCCTGAATATGAAGAAGTAGAAGTCGTAGAGAAGGTTCCTAAGTACGATGAGGTTGAGGAATATGTGGAAGTACCAGTTGACGAGAATGGCAACGAGATAAAAGATGGACATGGAAAGACGAACGCTGGTAGTTCGGGTTCTTCTTCACAGTCGGGCTTGCCTGCTGATCCATCTTCGGTTAGACCAAAAGAATAAAGTGCAATGATGACAGAAGAAGAGACGATATTTGACGATGAACTTAACGACGACTTCCTTCCCACTGCGTCTAACGAGGGGGGAGAGGGAGAGTTGTATGAGCACTTCCGTGTCATTGTTGATAAAGGGCAGGAGCCAGTTCGTATTGATAAGTTCCTCTTTGAACGAATGCAGCACTCCAGTCGTAATCGTATTCAGAAGGCTGCCGATGCGGGTTATATCCATGTGAATAATGCGCCAGTAAAGAGTAATTATAAGGTACGTCCAGAGGATGTTATTACCTTGATGCTCGACCGTCCGAAGCATGACAATACGATAGAAGCTGAGGATATACCTTTAGATGTTGTCTATGAAGACGACGTTCTGATGGTTGTCAATAAGCCTGCGGGTCTTGTTGTACATCCAGGAGCAGGTAATTTTCATGGTACACTGATTAATGCTATTGCTTGGCATTTGAAAGATATGCCTTCCTTTGACCCTAATGACCCAGAGGTTGGATTGGTACATAGAATAGATAAGGATACGAGTGGGCTCTTGGTGATTGCGAAAACACCTGATGCTAAAACGGCATTGGGTAAGCAATTCTTCAATAAGACAACCCATCGCAGCTATAATGCTATCGTTTGGGGGAACATGACAGAAGATGAAGGGCGCATCGAAGGGAACATTGCACGTGATCCGAAAGACAGATTACGCATGACGGTATTCCCTCCAGACTCAGAGGTTGGTAAGCCTGCAGTTACACACTATCGTGTCATTGAACGTTTTGGTTATACAACACTCATCGAATGTATCCTTGAGACAGGGCGTACTCATCAGATTCGTGCACATATGAAACATATTGGGCACCCTTTGTTTGGTGATGAGCGTTATGGTGGAACAGAGATTCTGCGTGGTCAGCGGTCAAGTACTTACAAGGCTTTTATCCGTAATTGTCTTGCACTCTGCAACCGTCAAGCACTTCATGCACGAACCTTAGGCTTTGTTCATCCCGTTACAGGTGAGCAGATGGACTTTACCAGTGAACTGCCTGCTGATCTTTCTGCACTGATTGAGAAGTGGAGAGGTTTTGTAAATGGACGAGCTGACGAGGTTATCAGCTAACGAGTTGACGAGAGGAAGAGTTGACAAAGCACTTGATTATTGGTGCTAAGGTTTGTTGGAAAAGTAGTACATTCAAATAAAAAGAAATAAATAATATCCCGCATAAGCCTCCGAAGACATTTAAAAGATAGCTCTTAATGAGGGAGATGAGGGAATAAAACATAAAAAAGACACAATGAAAGATTCAAAGCGTACAATCGCTATCGTCTGTGGTGGCGATTCTTCAGAACATGATGTTTCTATGCGTTCAGGACAGGGATTATACTCTTTCTTTGACAAGGAGCGTTACAATATATATATAGTTGATGTAAAGGGTATCGATTGGAATGTAGAATTGCCTGATGGTAGTTTGGCACCAATTGATAAGAATGACTTCTCATTTGTCATGAACGGTGAGCGTGTAGAATTCGATTATGCTTATATTACAATCCATGGTCAGCCTGGTGAGAACGGTGTGATGCAAGGTTACTTTGATCTTATCCAACTACCATACTCAACAGGCGGCGTGTTGGTTGAAGCATTGACCTTTGATAAGTATGTTCTTAATAACTATCTGCGTGGCTTAGGAATCAAGGTTGCCGATAGTATTCTGCTTCGTCGTGGTGAAGAATATGATGAGGCTGAGATTGAGAAACGACTTGGTATGCCTTGCTTTGTGAAGCCAGCGGCTGATGGTAGTAGCTTTGGTGTATCAAAGGTGAAGAATATTGACCAGCTTGCACCAGCTCTTCGTGTTGCTTTTATGCAGAGTGATGAGGTTATGATTGAGGCTTTCATGGATGGTATGGAAATCTCTCAGGGTGTTTATAAGACAAAGGATAAGGCGGTTGTCTTCCCAGCTACTGAGGTTGTGACAAGCAATGAGTTCTTTGACTATAACGCTAAGTACAATGGTCAGGTAGAGGAGATTACACCTGCCCGTATGTCAGATGAGACCGCTAAGCGTGTTGCAGCTGAAACAAGTCGTATCTATGATATTCTGCATGCTAATGGTATCATTCGTATCGACTATATTATCTCAAAGGATAAGGATGGTAAGGATGTTATCAATATGCTTGAAATCAATACCACACCAGGTATGACCGTCACCAGCTTTATTCCACAGCAGGTACGTGCAGCAGGCTTAGATATTAAGAACGTTTTGAGTGATATTGTTGAGAATCAATTTAAGTAAACTGGCAGAATAAGTTTTTTTTGAAAAGTAAAAGAGGGCATCAGAATTGCCATTGTCTTTATGACAGGCTTCTGATACCCTCTCTTTTTATGTTTGTTCGCTGATTAGTTGCGAACTATTGTTATTATCTTCTGCGAGTAGTTGCTGGACGCTTACCAACTGGACGTTTGCCAACAGGCTTCTTACCAACATTCTTCTTTGCTGCTGGGCGATTACCAACTGTTCTCTTATTAGAAGACTGAGCGTTAGAAGTCTGCTTGGTTGTAACAGGCTCTTCGTGTACAATTCTTTCAGGCATCTTATTCTCTGGACGAGCAAAACCATCCTTCTCAGCACGCTTACTCATAGTCTTGATACGCTTGTCGAGATCAGGGTGTGATGAGAACATACGCTGCCACTTACTATCTTTTTGGACGCCAGCATCCTCTTCTAACTTCTTGAGACGCTCGAATGCAAGTGCCATAGCCCAAGGGTTCTTACCATTCTTCTTGAGGAACTCATAACCATAGCCATCAGCCTTGCTCTCCTGCTTCTGTGAGTAGGTGGCGTTGAGGAGTGACTCTCCAAGGCTACCGAGCTGTGACTCACTTAGCGCAGCAGCAGCTCCATTGGTTGATGCGATTCCATCTTTCAAAGCAGAGGTTAGCAATGCGGTACGGAAACCTTTCTTAGAGTCCTTATGTGCAACGTGTCCAAGTTCATGTCCGATAACACCTAATAGCTCTTCATCAGTCATTGCATCCATCAAAGAAGAGAACACACGTACGCTACCATCTGGGCAAGCGAAAGCGTTTACGTCAGTAACATAATATACTTTAAAGTTCAAAGGAATGCCTTCAACCTCATTCAGTCCCTGTGTGAGTCTGTTTAGACGTTTTGTGTATGGGCTTTTGGCATCACAAACATGGTTGTGTTCATCCATCCACGCAATATACTCTTTTACGTATTTTGCCATGTCGGCATCTGTTAATGTGGCTGCTTTAAGAACTTTTGTTGCACCTCCTGCAGCTTTACCAATATTGAACTGAGCCTTCATTGGCAAGGTTCCTAAGAGGAGGAAGGCGCTCATACATACGCCGTAGATACTTTTTCTCATAAGAAATTGTTTAATTAATGATAACTTTCACTTGCAAATTTATATATATTTTTTTAAATATTCAAGACTAATTACGCTTTTCTATTATTGGTAATTAGTATTTTAATGTCCCCTCTTACTATTAATTATAACGGCAATAAGTAATCTGATATACCATCTTTTGTTGTTGTGTTGAGGCTTAGCACAGATTGTGTTGGCGCTTAGCACCAATGGTGCGAAGCACTCAATACTTATGCTATAGGTACTTAGAAAGGGTATTATTTGGGTTAAAAGCGATGTTAACTTCTATAAGGTAATACTATTCTCATAAATCTTACTCGGTAGAAATCTTTATCAATGAAAGTAGAAATATTCATCAATAAAAATAGAAATGTTCATCAATAAAAAAGGACAACCCAATTGGATTGTCCTTGTATGTTTGAATCTTCCTTTATTAGTTTCGGTTGTTTCCGAGGAAACGGAGGAGATAAAGGAAGAGGTTGATGAAGTCAAGATAAAGACTCAATGAACCAAGAAGTGCAACCTTCTGTGCTCCCTCGCCGGTATCTGGTGCCATTTGCAAGTTTTGTTTAATCTTCTGTGCATCCCAAGCGGTAAGACCTGTGAAGACAAGAACACCGATGCCACTAACGATTAAGTCGAACATACTACTCTTTAAGAAGATGTTTACCAATCCAGCAATGATAAGACCAATCAGTGCCATAAAGAGTATACCGCCCATCTTGGTTAGATCCTTCTTAGTTGTAGAACCTATCAAAGCCATAGCTCCGAAAGTTCCTGCTGTAATAAAGAAGGTCTTAGTGATGGCTGCTGAAGAAAAGGCAGCGAAAATCCAACCTAATGTCAGTCCGTTGAGAGCAGCAAAGGCAATGAACCATATTGTTGCAGCAACGAGTGACAGTCTATCGATACGTGAAGAAAGGTACCATACAATACCTACTTCAACCAAGCCTGCCACAAGCAGTGGACCGCGTCCCATATAGAGGAATTGGATGAGTGCAGGAGAATTGCCAGCACCATAGGCAATAACGCCAGTGATAGCAAGTGCCATAGCCATCCATACATATACCTTACGCATCAGTGATGGAAATACACGTGACATTTCTAAGTCGCGCTCTTGGCTACTTGTCACGTTTGTGAAATTGTCAAAATTCATATTCATAATCTTTCTTTGTTTGTTATCTGTTCTCTATTGCCACCTTATTTTTTGCTCTGTGGCATAATTGCTTTATATTTGTTTGTTATGCAAATGCTATGCCATTCAGTTGCAAATATAAAGGAAAAATTGGACACTGACAAATATAAGGTTTCTTTTTGATTAATTTTATAAGATTCGATTTATGATAAACCTCTGTCTGATTTTTATATGCTTTATGCATGATAATTGGTATATTAATACTTTATTTTGCATTTTCTTGTATTTTTATTTGCATAAATAGAAACATTTGCATACTTTTGCAAGCGAATCAGAATATATATACAGCCATGAAGGTAAAAAACAGTAGACTTGAAGCATTGAAGATGTTAATTTCAAGTATGGAACTTAGTTCCCAGGAAGAAGTATTAAAGGTTTTAGAGAAAGAAGGATTTAAACTGACTCAAGCAACATTGAGTCGTGATCTCAAGCAGTTGAAAGTGGCAAAGGCTGCTTCTATGAACGGAAAGTATGTATATGTTCTGCCAAATGAGACAATGTATCGTCGTGTGACGACTCCTCGTAAAGCAACGGAGATGATGCAGCGAAGTGGGTATATCTCGGTAAATATCTCGGGGCAGTTGGCTATTGTTAAGACACGTCCAGGTTATGCCAGTGCGCTTGCATACGATATTGATAACTCTGATTCACCTTATATATTAGGTTCAATTGCGGGCGATGATACTATCTTCATTGCGCTTCGTGAGGGTGCTTCACGTGGTCAAGTGTTAGAGGCATTGTCGTATGTAATTCCTGAGATTGGATAGGAATCGTGCGTACTTACATCAAGTATCGACTTTTGATATTAATATATAAGGTGTAAGTCTTTTTAAAACTCGTTTTATAAATTCCATAGAAGTGGATTTATGAAACGAGTTTTTTGTATGTTTTATTCCCAATGTTTCCTTTTCTTTGTAGGATAAGTTGTTTGTAATTATTGCCATCTAAATTTGATATTTATATGCACAACTCACCTATAGGTGTGTATAATTTTGTTTATTTAATATGCAAATTACTGAAAAGTTATCACTTTTCGATGTGAATTTGATTTTATTTCTTACTTTTGCGAAGAATAAAGTTGTATATAGGATTATGGAAGAAGCGATAAAGTTAATAGGCGAAAGATTAAAAGGCTTACGTGAGTCTTTGGATATCTCAGTAGAAGAAATGGCAGAAACCTGTGGTGTCACGGATGAGAAATATCTAAAAATGGAAGCAGGAGAGAGCGACTTGTCGGTTAGTAGACTATATAAGTTGTCTCAAAAGTATGGTATTGCGTTGGATGCTTTGATGTTTGGTGAGGAGCCACACATGTGTTCTTATTTCCTTACACGTAGGGGGAAGGGTATGAGCGTAGAGCGTAAGTATGCCTATAAATATCAGAGTTTAGCAAGCGGATTCAGTGGTCGTAGGGCGGATCCCTTCCTTGTGACGGTAGAGCCGAAACCTGAAGATGCCCCTGTAAATATGGATATACATCCTGGACAAGAGTTTAATATGGTTTGGGAAGGGCGTATGGATCTTAGGTTAGGGGATAAACGATTTGTTTTAGAACCAGGTGATTGCATTTATTTCGATGCTAATCAACCTCATTGTATGCGTGCTTTGGATAACGTACCAATGCGCTTCTTGGCGATTATATTTTAGTTTATTCATTGTCCCTAAGAATAGCATAACGATGGATTATCGTGCAACTTAGGGTAGGGTATAGTCTTTTAATATGTTTATTTATGTGATATAGAGAGATCTATAAACCATAATGTTAAATCAGAATAACAATATGATAGAAAGATATTTAACACAGACGCATTTTACTTCAGAGGAAGATTTTCGTGATAACCTGCATTTCGTAGTTCCTGAGGCATTTAACTTTGCGTATGATGTCATGGATGAGTGGGCGAAGGTTGCACCAGATAAGTTAGCTTTGCTGTGGACCAGTGAACGTGGAGAGGAGTTGAGGACAACGTATGCCGAGTTTAAAGAGCAAACCGACCAGGCAGCAGCTTACTTCCTTAGTCTTGGTATTCGACGTGGAGACAAGGTTATGCTGATATTGAAACGTCATTATCAATGGTGGATTTCGATGATGGCGCTGTGCAAGATAGGTGCTGTGGCAATTCCTGCAACCCATATGTTGACGGCAAGTGATATTGTTTATCGAAATCAGCGTGCGTCTGTAAAAGCTATAATATGTGTCAATGATGAATATGTGACTACGCAGGTTCGAGAGGCTATGTCTGAGAGTCCAACGGTAGAGGTTCTTGTTGCTGTTAACTCATTGGCACAGAAGGGTTGCCCTGTAGCAGAGGGATTTCATAATTGGTTTGCTGAATGGGAGAAAGCGCCAGCCTTTGTGCGTCCAGAGGAAGTGAATGTAAATGAAGATACGATGTTGATGTATTTCACAAGTGGTACCAGCGGTGAACCGAAGATGGTGGCGCATGATCATCTCTATGCGTTAGGACATTTAGTAACAGGTGTTTTCTGGCATAACCTTGATGAGGATAGTATCCATCTAACTGTGGCTGACACGGGATGGGGAAAGGCTGTGTGGGGTAAACTTTACGGACAATGGTTTGCGGGTGCAACGGTCTTCGTATATGATCATGAGAAATTTTCGGCAGAAAAGATCATGCGTATGATGGAGAAATATCGTATTACTTCGTTCTGCGCACCTCCAACTATCTACCGTTTTATGTTGCAAGAGGATTTCTCGCAGTATGATCTTTCTGCGCTGAAGTATTGCACTACGGCTGGAGAAGCTCTTGAACCAGTTGTCTTCCAGAAGTTTTATGAGCTTGTGGGAGTCAAGATGATGGAAGGTTTTGGACAAACGGAAACGACAATGACTTTGGGTACTTTCCCTTGGGTTAAACCTAAGCCGGGCAGTATGGGTAAACCGAATCCGCAGTATGATGTTAAGTTATTGAAGTCGGACGGTTCTCCGTGTGAAGATGGTGAAAAGGGTGAAATCTGTATAGATACCAGTGCGGGGAAGTCAATAGGACTTTTTAAGGGATATTATCGTGACCCTGAATTGACTGAGAAAGTTTGGCATGATAATCTTTATCATACTGGTGATTTGGCATGGCGTGATGAAGAAGGATATTATTGGTTTGTAGGTCGTGCTGATGATGTTATAAAGAGTTCGGGTTATCGTATTGGGCCGTTTGAGGTAGAGAGTGCACTGATGACTCATCCTGCAGTTGTTGAGTGTGCAGTAACGGGTGTGCCGGATGAGATACGTGGTATGATTGTAAAGGCAACTGTTGTCCTTGCTAATGATTGGAAGGGTAAGGCTGATGATGCATTTGTGAAAGAATTGCAAAAACATGTGAAGCATGTTACAGCTCCCTACAAGTATCCACGTATCATAGAATTTGTTGATGCGTTACCGAAAACAATCTCTGGAAAGATTCGACGTGTGGAGATTCGTGAGCGTGATAAGCAGTAGATAGATTTGTTGTCTTTTTAAACATGTCTCTATATTATATAATGTGTAGTGCATAATTTGGGGCTTTAAAATGTGGTATAAAGAAGAAAAATGCAATTTTTTGAAAGTTTTTCTTCAAAACATTTGGTGGTAACGGAAATTCTGTATACCTTTGCACTCGCTTTACAAAACAAGCCACCTGGCAAGTTACTTAAAGCAGTAAAGAAAGAGTTCTTTGAAAAGATTTACATAAACAGAGAAGTAGTACAAGAAGCGTCTGTTTG
>FLSC01001776.1_pt2 | contig 16861 bp, 12 predicted proteins | sample 1550561 | NCBI WGS metagenome assembly FLSC01 (sample SAMEA4031775, study PRJEB14383) | metagenome | biome: human; feature: oral; material: saliva | place: Philippines | collected 2014 | reverse complement strand
GGTCAGGCTAAAGGTATCCTGGAGGGTAAGTTTACCTTGAAGGCGGTGGCGCTGGATAGGGAAGCAGAGCCGAGGGTGCTGCGCTTGAACGAGTCGCTGACGGCGGTGGTGTGCGGGAAGATGAAGGGGAAGGGTAGCTGTACGGACGGTGAGGAGATATTTAGGGGTAATGATGCGGAGTGTAAGCCTTTTATGGGGTAGGGGAATTGAAGAGGAGAGATTCAACAGAATAAACCTCAAGTAGCAAAGAGAGGAGATGAAATTTAGTCTTGTTAGATTGGTTACTATCAATTTTCAGACGGCCCTTTGTTATAATCTTCTCTTTACCTGAACATAAAACAGGCTGTCTTATGGAAGTCATCCAATACCCCAATTCTCCGTTTAAACTCCACCAGCCCTTCCCACCCGCCGGTGATCAGCCGACAGCCATTGCCGGCCTGCTCGAAGGGCTTTCAGACGGCCTTGCCTATCAAACCCTGCTCGGTGTAACCGGTTCGGGCAAAACCTATACAATGGCGAACGTCATCGCTCAAAGCGGCCGACCCGCTATCATCATGGCACACAACAAAACCCTTGCCGCCCAGCTCTACGCCGAAATGCGCGAGTTTTTCCCCGAAAACGCGGTGGAATATTTCGTTTCCTACTACGACTATTACCAACCCGAAGCCTATGTGCCCAGCCGCGACTTGTTCATTGAAAAAGACAGCGCGATTAACGAACACATCGAACAGATGCGCCTTTCCGCCACCAAGAACCTGATGACGCGCGACGACGTGATTATCGTCGCCACCGTGTCCGCCATTTACGGTATTGGCGACCCGACCGAATACCAACAAATGGTGTTGTCCGTCAAAGAAGGCGACACCATCGAGCAGCGCGACATCATCGCCACGCTCGTTTCCATGCAGTACGAACGCGGCGATTTGGACTTCAAACGCGGCAGCTTCCGCGTGCGCGGCGACGTGATTGACGTGTACCCCGCCGAAAGCTCCGAAAACGCCTTGCGCATCAGCCTGTTCGACGACGAAATCGACCGTCTCGATATGTTCGACCCGCTTTCAGGCGGCCTTATCCAACGCGTCGGCCGCTACACCGTCTTCCCGTCCAGCCACTACGTTACCCCGCGCGACACCGTATTGCGCGCCTGCGAGTCTATCAAAGAAGAGCTACGCGAACGCATCGAATTTTTCGCCCGCGAACAACGCCCTGTTGAACAACAACGCATCGAACAGCGCACCCGCTTCGACCTCGAAATGCTCTATGAAATGGGCTTCTGCAAAGGCATCGAAAACTACTCCCGCCACTTCTCCGGCAAAAAAGAAGGCGAACCACCGCCCACGCTGATGGACTACCTGCCCGACAACGCCATCATGTTCATCGACGAAAGCCACGTTACCGTTACCCAAATCGGCGGCATGTACAAAGGTGACGCATCGCGCAAGCAAAACCTCGTCGACTACGGCTTCCGCCTGCCTTCCGCCCGCGACAACCGCCCGCTCAAATTCCACGAATTTGAAAAAGTCATGCCGCAAACCGTCTTCGTTTCCGCCACCCCCGCCAAATATGAAGAAGAACACGCCGGACAAGTGGTCGAACAAGTCGTCCGTCCCACAGGGCTGGTCGATCCCCAAATCATCATCCGTCCCGTTGCTACCCAAGTTGATGATTTAATGAGCGAAATCAACGACCGTATCCAAAAAGGCGAACGCGTGCTCGTTACCACCCTCACCAAACGCATGGCGGAGCAACTCACCGACTATTACAGCGAACTCGGCATCAAAGTGCGCTACCTGCACAGCGACATCGACACCGTCGAGCGCGTTGAAATCATTAGAGATTTGCGGCTCGGATTGTTTGACGTACTCGTCGGCATCAATCTCTTGCGCGAAGGCTTGGACATCCCCGAAGTCTCCCTCGTCGCCATCCTCGACGCCGACAAAGAAGGCTTCCTGCGCTCCCACCGCAGCCTGATTCAAACCATAGGCCGAGCCGCGCGTAACGTGAACGGCGTCGCCATCCTGTACGCCGACAAAATCACCGACTCCATGAAAGCCGCCATCGACGAAACCGAACGCCGCCGCGAAAAACAGATGAAATTCAACGAAGAACACGGCATCGTGCCGCAGCAGATTAAAAAACAAGTCAAAGACATCATCGACGGCGTGTACCACGAAGAAGACGGCGGCAAAGGCCGTCTGAAAGGCAAAAACAAGGTTAAAGTCGGCGAGATTCACAACGAAGAAGACGCGATTAAAGAAATCGCCAAACTCGAAAAAGCCATGCAGCAGGCGGCTAGGGATTTGCAGTTTGAAGAGGCGGCAGTGCTAAGGGATAGGATTCGGGGGATTAAGGAGAATTTGTTGTTTGGGGCTGAGTGACGGATAAGTTTGATATTATTCTTGAAATTTATGCAAATAGTCCAATTTATATACGGATGATTTTCAATCTAAATAAATTAGAGGAGTTGTGATGGATAATGCTTTTTGTACTATAAATAACCAAACTTACAGTGCGTATCAATTTTCTCAACTTGATATAGCAACTATCTCCCAGTTAAGGAGATTTCTTGAATGTCCGACTTGCCATGCTCCTGCTTTTTTTAGAAAAGCGGCTAGAAATGGGCAGGCTGCCTGTTTTGGAGCTCGCCCTCATAATGATGAGTGTATTGAAAGTGCTCCATTAAGTAGATTGATCAATGGAGAAAATGATGATGAAGATGTTTTGCATAATGATGGGCAGCGGATTGTATTAGACCTTAATTATGGTGCAGCAGAAGCTGTAAATCATATTGATGATGATATGAATGAAAATGGGGCAGGGAGAGGAGTACGATTCAGAGGAAATGGTAATCGTCCTAATGCAGTAGTCCATCGTCGTTTAAGTACTATATTAAGAAGCTTAATTATCAATCCAGCGTTTCGTTTTTCAGAACAAATGATTGAAGTTGGCACTATAAATCAAACTATATCCGAGTTTTTTGTCCCATTTAATGAAATTAACCAAAATTGCATAGGTCGTATTTGTGGATATTGGGGGCAAATTGTTGATATTGGTGCGGGACAGGATGGCACTATTTGGCTTAATTCTGGCGGGCGTGAGGATGTCAGCTTATGTTTGCCAACGACGATTCAACAGCGTTTCTTTGATAGATTTAGGATAAATATGGTAGAAGATTTAGTTGGCTCTTATATTTTATATTTGGGTGATTTAAGAGTATCGCAAAACAACAAATATTACATAGTGATTGATGAATTAACATTTGTAACCTGTTATTAAGCAGGTCGTAGCCTGCATGAGTAGGGTGCGCGGTACGCATGTACGCGGTTTTTGCCGTTCAAGCCATTGCTTCAAACTTTCAGACGACCTCAAACGTCGTCTGAAAACCGTGAATCCATTTTCAGACGGCCTTGTTCTCTTTATTTCTTCCAAATGCCCTCAATCCGTCATTCCCGCGCAGGCGGGAATCCATACCGGGCGGCACGGGAAACCTGTCGGGGAAAAAGGTTGCCTAAGTTCCACGATCTGGATTCCCGCCTGCGCGGGAATGACGGTGTTTAAGCAAGCCGTAGCCTGCATCTCCACCAACCGCGTGCGTGGCTGCACCACACACCCTACCTGCGGCGGCACAGGCTTTAAAACTGAGGTGTAGGGTGTGTGCGGTACGCACGCACGCGTTCTTTGTCATTCAACTATTGTTTTAAACTTTCAGACAACCTCAAACATCGTCTGAAAACCTTTTGCAATAAGGCCGTCTGAAAACCAGTTTTCAGACGGCTTTATTGTTTATATTGCTTTAAAATCTAACAGTCAAAGTCAGCAATCACCGGTGCATGGTCGCTGGGGCGTTCTTGGGCGCGGGTTTCTAGCAAGCTGTAGCCTGCATGACCAACCGCGTGCGTGGCTACGCCACACACCCTATCTGCAGGTGGTACAAATTTTTAAGCTGATGTAGGGTGTGTGCGGTACGCACGCACGCGTTTTTTGTTGTTCAAACCATTGTTTCAAATCTTCAGAAGACCTCAAACGTCGTCTGAAAACCTCTTAGTGCAAAGGCCGTCTGAAATCCAGTTTTCAGACGGCCTTATTGTTTATATTGCTTCAAAATCTAACAGTCAAACTCGGCGATTACCGGCGCATGGTCGCTGGGGCGTTCTTGGGCGCGGGTTTCTAGGTCGACAGTGACATCGGTAAGAGTGGCGGCGAGTTCTGGGCTGCTGAGGATGTGGTCGATGCGCAGGCCGAGTTTGCGTTGGAACATGGCGCCGCGGTAGTCGAACCATGTGTAGAACGCGCCTTCGGGGTGGATTTTGCGCAGGCTGTCGGTCAGGCCGAGGTCGAGTAGGTTTTTAAACCATTGTCTTTCGATGGAGGAGCAATGGATTTTCTCGTGCCATTTTTCGGGGTCGTAGCAGTCGGCATCGGCCGGGGCGATGTTGAAGTCGCCGAGCAGGACGAGTTTGGGGTGGACGGCCATTTCTGCGCGGACAAACTCGGTCAATGCGGCAAACCATTGTTCTTTGTATTGGAATTTTGGGCTGTCCAGGGCTTCGCCGTTGACGCAATAGACGTTGATGACGCGCACGCCGTTGATGGTGGCGGCGATGACGCGACGTTGCGGGTCATCGGGGAGGGCGGGAAGGCCGCAATGTACGTCTTGCGGTTCGTGGCGGCTGATGATGGCGACGCCGTTGTAGGTTTTTTGGCCGCTCCAGACGCAGTGCCAGCCCATCATTTGCAGGGCGGCGGCCGGGAATTTGTCTTGGTCGAGTTTGAGTTCTTGTAAGGCGAGTATGTCGGCTTGGTGGTCGGCCAGCCAGTTTTGTACTTGGGGCAGGCGGACGTTGAGGGAATTGACGTTCCAAGTGGCGATTTTCATGATGTTTCCGTGTGTGCTGTTGGGTGGGAAGGCGGCAGATTGCGCCTGTGGGAATGGGCGGTATTGTATAGCGGATTGGTTTATTTTTCGATATGGGCTGAAAGGGGCAGGCCGTCTGAAAGCTGATGTTTCAGACGGCCTTGATGTTGCGATGTGGAATAATTTGTTTATTCGGCTTGATCTTTGAGCGTGCGCAGGGTATTGAGGATGGTGGTGGCTTCTTCGGAGATGAGGCGGTATTCGATGATGCGGTGGTAGCGTGTGAAATCGATGATGCCTTCGGTGCGCAGGCGTGCGAGGTGGTTGGCGATGCCGGTCGGGGAGGAGTCGAGCGCCTTTGCCAGTTCGGTAATGCTGCGGTCGCCGTCCAGCAGCAGGAAAAGGATGGCCATGCGTTCGGGGTTGGCAATCAGTTTGAGAATGGTAGAGAGACGCTTGATTTCCATATTATTGTTCCTTTTGTCTGTTATATGAATGCTTGATTTGGGTTAAATTTGGATGATTGTAGTTTTTATTAAGATTAATCTTATAATTCAAACTCTTACCTTGCAGTGTACACGGTTTTGTAAAATTTGAGGGCATTGTTTTGCAATTTTTTGTTCATTTTCGAGATTTTGCTTTGGTTGCGAAAATGGATTGATAAGAGACGAAAAGGCCGTCTGAAATGTTCCGTTGCAGATGATTTTGCTGACGGATGTTTCAGACGGCCTTTGATTTGGCTTTAAGTTGTTTTTTCTTTTATGTTTGTTTGGAATCGGTTGATTGATTGTTTTTAAACAAACAACAAGATTTTATGGTTTTATGCTTAGGACTACACGCCAAGGGCTTGTCAGACGCTTGGGCGTGTTGTCGAAATGCGACTACTTTTTCTTCCAGCCTGCGGTCATGGCGAAGGTGATGGGATCGTAGTATTTCGGCAGCTTGGACGGAATGCCCACATCGTTACGGTACACGACGCGGTAGCGGTCGGCGAACCAGTTTGGAACGATGGTGTATTGGTGGCGGATAAGTCGGTCGAGCGCGCGCGAGGTGGTTTGCAGCTCTTGGCGGTTGGTAAAGCTGTTGAAATGGGTCAGCAGTTTTTCAACCGCAGGATGACAGACACCGGATAGGTTGCGGCTGCCTTCGGTTTTGGCGGCGGCGCAGCTGAAGTAGTCGTATTGTTCGTTGCCGGGGCTTTCGCTGTTGCCGTAGTAGCCTGTGGTTACGTCAAAATCGAAGTCGTTCATGCGTTTTTGGTATACGGCGGAATCGGCGGTGCGCACGTTCATGGTGATACCGATTTTGGCGAGGTCGCGCTGCCATTTGGCGGTAATGCGCTCGTAGTTTTTGCTTGGGGCGAGGAATTCAAAGGTCAGCGGTTTGCCTTGTTTGTCGACTGCTTTGCCGTTTTTGTATTGATAGCCGCCTTTTTCAAGCAGGGCGCGTGCTTTGAGCAGGTTCGGGCGCACGCCCAGTTTGGGGTCGGTAACCGGCGGCATAGGAACGTCTTGATCCAATACGCCGTCGGGCAGCTTGGTGCCCAATGATTTGAGCAATGCGGTTTCCGCGCTGTCAGGCTTGCCGGTTGCGGCCATGGTACTGTTGGTGAAGAAGCTGTCGGTGCGGCGGTATGCGCCGTAGAAGATGCGGCTGTTGACGCTTTCGTAGTCGAAGCTTTCAATCAAGGCGCGGCGGACGTAAATATTGTCCAAGGGCTTGTGGCGCATATTGATGACGAAGCCTTGCATGCCGGCTGTGCTGTTTTGTACCCATTCGTGTTTGGACAGATTGCGTTTTTTGAGGACTTCGTTGGAGTAGGCGCGCGCCCAGTTGCGGGCGACGTTTTCTTGTACGAAATCATATTGACCGCCTTTCAGTCCTTCGATGCGGACAACTTCGTCTTTGACGTATTTGATGCGGATGTGGTCGTAGTTGTAGCGGCCTTTGCGCACGGGCAGATTTTGCGCCCAGTAGTTTTTGTCGCGGACAAACTCGCTGATGCGGCCGTTTTCGGCTTTGGCAAAACGGTAGGGGCCGGAGCCGATCGGCAGGCTGTTGGGCGCGGCGGCCAGGCCTTTGGGATAGCTTTTATGCGAGAAGACGGGCAGGCTGCCTAGAATCATGTGCAATTCTGAGTTGCGCTGTTTGAAGCGGAATACGACAGTGCGCTCGCTGGGCGTTTCTACTTTGGCCACGTCGCTCCAGTAGAAGTGGTACATGGGGGCGGCGGCTTTGTCTTTGGTCAGGATGTTAAATGAAGCGGCAACGTCTTTGGCCAAAACGGGGTCGCCGTTGTGGAATTTGGCTTTGGGGTTGATTTTGAAGGTAACGGAAAGACCGTCCGGCGCCAGGGCGATGTCTTCGGCAATCAGGCCGTAAACGGCGTAAGGTTCGTCCATGCTTTGCTCGGTCAGGGTGTCGAGTGTCAGCATGCTGATGCCGTATTCGTGGTTGCCTTTGAGGGTAAAGGGGTTGAGCGTGTCAAAAGCACCGAGGAAAGGCGTGGTAAACGAGCCGCCTTTTGGGGCGTTGGGATTGACGTATTCGAAGGCGGTGAAGTTGGCCGGATATTTCGGTGGTTGGCCAAGGCTTACGCCGTGGGCGGCAAAAGCGGCAGATGGAATCAGACCGAGCAGCGAGAGTAGGGCTGGTGTTTTCATCTATTTTTCCTTGTAGGTTGAATGTAGTATTCAGTAGTGTGCTGATTATAGCAAAGGCCGTCTGAAACTTGATATTTTTGCTTTCAGACGGCGTCAGGTTTAAGAGGATTGTTTTTTCGTATGGGCACTGAACTCGGCCAGCGTCATGTTCAAGGTTTCCAAGCAGGGTTGCATAATGTGGTCAACCGTTTGATTGACCTTGTCTTTATTAAGCGTTTGCGGACGGTAGACAAAGAGTTTGAACAGCTCAGCCAAGTCGATGGACTCCGCCCCCATTTTCAAGACCCAGCCCTGACGGCCGGAATAGACATAACCGTGTTGTGCCAGCTTTTCTAAAAGCTCGCCCAATTCGTCAAAGCCCATATTGATATGCCGTCTGAACTCCTGCACCGGCAATGCCTTGCCGTTTTGTTGGGCAGAATCGAGCAGCAGCAGGATTTTCAATACATCGTCAAAGCGGCCGCGCGCATCCAAACTGCGGCGGAACGCTTCGCCGCGCCAGTAGGACAGGGACGAGGTCAAAACCGCGCCGCCCAATACCAGCGTCCACAACAGGTTGAGCCACAACAGGAAAAACGGTACAGCGGCAAATGCGCCGTAAATCGATTTGTAGCCGTCAAAGTTGCCCATGTACCACGCGAACAAAAAGCGTGCCGTTTCCAAGCAAAACGCCGTTACGGCCGCGCCGACCAAAGCATGGCTGGCAGGCACGAAACGGTTGGGCACAAAGCGGTATAAACCCCACAGCAGAACCGTAATAAATGAAACCGCAGTGATAACCCTCAGCCATTCCGAGCCGCCCACCAATTGCACCTGGCCGATTACGACCGACAGCCCCACGCCCAAAGACAAAGGCCCAAACGTCAGCAACGCCCAATACACCAAAAACTGCATCATCCAGGGCCGTTGCGAATTGACGCGCCAAATCCGGTTGAACGCATTGTCTATCGTCCGAATCAGCATCAGCGAGGTTACGACCAACATCACACTGCCGATGGCCGTCAGCTTGGTGGCCTTATCGCGGAACGCATTGATGTAGTCAAACACCATATCCGCACCCTGCGGCACAATGGTGCGGTTGATAAAAGAGACAAATTCCCCCGACCATTGGTCGAAAACGGGGAAGGCCGAAGCGATGACGACCATCACCGTCAACACGGGTACCAAAGCCAAAAGCGTCGTAAACGTCATGCTTGCCGCCACCTGCGGCACACGCTCGTCATCAAAACGGCGCACGACAAACCAAGCAAACGCCACGCCCTTACTTTTCAAAAAATCTTGCCACCATTGCGAAAACGGCATAACCTTTTCCCACTTTTGAATAGAAATTTTGCTTTTCAGACGGCCCGAGTATTCAAAAGGCCGTCTGAAACCTGACAGCATTGTAACGGAAACCCCAAATGAACCCAAATCCCCTGAAAATCCTCGTCCTCTTTTATTCCCAAAACGGCAGTACGCGCAACCTTGCCCGCCAAATCGCACGTGGTATCGAAAGCGTGGACGGTTGCGAAGCCGTGTTGCGTACCGTGCCCAAAGTTTCCACCGTTTGCGAAGCCGTTGAAAAAGCCGTTCCCGACGAAGGCGCGCCCTACGCGACTGCCGACGACCTCAAAAATTGCGCCGGCCTCGCGCTTGGCAGCCCGACACGTTTCGGCAATATGGCCGCCGCAATGAAATACTTTATCGACGGCACCATTCCCCTTTGGCTCGGCGCAGAACTCGTCGGCAAACCTGCCACCGTATTCACCAGCACATCTTCTCTGCACGGCGGCCAAGAAAGCACCTTGCTGACCATGATGCTGCCCCTGTTGCACCACGGCATGGTCATCAGCGGCATTCCCTATACCGAGTCCGCGCTCAGCAATACCCAAAGCGGCGGCACGCCTTACGGCGCAAGCCATATTTCCGGCCATGACAGCAAGCCAGCATTGACCGCCGAAGAGAACGACATTGCCTTTGCACAAGGTAAACGTTTGGCAGAATTGGCACGAAAATTGGCAGACTGATTTTTTGTGATAAAAAGATTGAGGCCGTCTGAAAACCTGATGATATGGGTTTCAGACGGCCTTTTTAGTTAATTAGGACTAGATTAAAAATAAATATTTTGAATTAAACGAACTACTTAGAAAATAGTGATTAGAACATAGTTTCATCGGACTACATCTTTTTGATAGAATCTGCCACCAAATTAAAACATCAGCTAACTGGAGAAGCTATGTCACTCCCCGTATTTCCCTATGGCAAATTAAGCTTTGCCGTCAGTCTGGCGCTGTGTTCGGCGTATTCTTTCGCAACCGAAGTAGAAAATAGCCAGCCGCAAGAACATGTCGATTTGCCGACAGTTACCGTCCAAGGTGTCGGAAAACAGACTACTTCCAACTACACCATTCCGGCTTCCTCCGCTGCGACAGGCATCCGCCTGACCCAGCGCGAAACGCCGCAGTCTTTGTCCGTCGTTACCGAAAAACAAATGGACGACCAAGGTTTGGATACCTTGCAGGACGTGTTGAAACAAACGCCAGGCGTGTTCCACAGCAAAATGGGCAACAACGTCTCCGGCCACAGCCAATTTATTTCGCGCAGTCAGGCGATTGACAGCATTTCCGTGGACGGTGCGCCCAAATTCCTTTACGACGGTAAAGCCATCCGCCGCGGCACCAACAATCTGGACAGCGCATTGTACGAACAAGTCGTCGTCGTGCGCGGCGCAAGCGGTTTGTCCAACGGCGGTATGGGCGAGCCGGGCGGTACGGTTGCTTTGGAACGCAAAAAACCGACTGCCAAACCTGCCGTCAGCGTGGAAGCCGGTGTCGGTTTGTGGAACCACTACCGCTTCGTCCTTGATGCCAATCATCCTCTGAATGCAGACAATACCTTGCGTGGGCGCGCTATTTTGGTTAGCGACCATGGAGGCGATTACCTGCCGAACACATCGCGCCATAATCACACTTTCTACGGCACTTTGTCTTACGATATCACGCCGCAAACCCAATGGCGCCTCGGTACGGAAATACACCGTTTCCGCAATACCGGTAGCTCGCGTTTCAGCTATCTGACTGTGGCAGGAAACCGCGACGACGGCTTCAAGCCGTTTGAATCTTCACCGCGCAACAATTCGTCTGCACGCTGGGCATACGGCAAAGACAACAGCGCCGAAGTATTCACTTCCCTCAGTCATGAGTTTGCCAACGGCTGGAGGTTGACGGGCGATTACAGCTATCTGACAGGTAAAAGCGACATCGTTTCAGGCATTGCCGGTACATTTGAAATCAATCCCGATTACTCTGCACTTTTCACTTCAGACCGCGACCGCAGCAAATACCGCGATCAGAATTTTGCGCTGGCCTTGGACGGCAATTATCCAGCGCTGGGCCGCTCGCACGAGTTCAATATCGGCATCAGCTATCAGGACAACAAAGAAAACCTGTCTTTCTATGAAGAAGGCGAATCGATGATTCCTGACTTGCGCCTCTTTAACGGTAACATCGCTAAACCCGATATGCCGTATCTGCGCGATGGTTTTTCACGCATGAAAAACCTGTCGGTTTACGGCTCGACCCGTTTCAAACTGACCGACAAGCTCGCCTTTATCGGCGGCGGCCGTTTTGTGGATTGGCGTTACCGTTACAGCACCAGCCGTAACAAATTCGCACACAGCAGCCACAAACAAAACGTTTTCATTCCTTATTTGGGCGTAACCTACGACATAGGAGACAATCTGACCGCCTATGCGTCTTACACCACCATTTTCCGTCCGCAAGTGCGTTACCTGACCAAAGACGGCGCAGCGCTCAAACCACAACGCGGCAAAACCTACGAGACCGGTTTGAAAGCTTCATGGTTTGAAGGCCGTCTGAATGCTTCCGCTTCCGTCTTTATGAACAAACGCGACCATTTGGGCGTTGTCGCAGGTAAATTCGCAAATGGCGAGGAATACTACCGTGCAGCCGACAACACTACAACAAAAGGTGTGGAGCTCTCTGTCGGCGGCCGCCTGAGTGACAAATGGCTGCTGAATGCGTCTTATGCACGTTCCAAAATCAAAGACAGCGAAGGGGTTCAACTGCATCCGTCTTATCCGGTTCACTTGTTCAAACTCTTTACCGCGTATGACGTAACCGACCGTTTGAATCTGGGTGCCAACGTCAACTGGCAAAGCCGCAGCCACACGCTAGACGAATACCCGGCAGATATCAATCCGGCCGCCGCCGCTGCATTGACCCAACGCCCATACGCCACGCTGGACTTGACCGCGCATTACAAAATCGGCAAATCCACCCGCATCGGTTTAGACTTTGAAAACGTGTTCAACAAACGCTACCGCACCATGCCGGATATTCATGTCTACGGCACGCCGCGTAGTGTGACTGCAACGGTTAAACACACGTTTTAATTGAAAAAGTAGGAGAGGCCGTCTGAAAACCTGAATGATCGGGTTTTCAGACGGCCTGAATATTTTCTAACATATTGTTTTGATGTTAAACCTGATTAAAAATTGCTCGGGATTTTGAGCAAAGAAATCAAAATGACAGACGCAAAAAAGACCGGCATATATCCGGTCTTTTTAATGATGTCGCACTTACGCTTTGTAACCTTTCGCTTCGGCAAGCAGGGCCAGCAATTCTTCAGTCGTATCCCAACCGATGCAGGCATCCGTAATACTTTGACCGTAAACTTCAGGCTTGTCTTGGCGACCTTCAACCAAGTGGCTTTCCACCATTACGCCCATAATGTGTTTTTCACCGGTTTTCAGCTGCGCCGCAACATCGCGCGCCACGTCCATTTGTTTGCGGAAGTCTTTACGGCTGTTGGCATGGCTGCAGTCCACCATCAGGTTGCTGCTCACGCCGGCTTTTTGAAGCTGCGCCACCGCGTCTTTAACGTGTTCCGCGCTGTAATTAGGCTCTTTACCGCCACGCAAAATCGCATGGCAGTCAGGATTGCCGCTGGTGTGGACAATCGCAGAATGACCGGCTTTGGTTACAGACAGGAAGTGGTGCGGATGATTGGCGGCGCCGATGGCGTCGATGGCGATTTTCAGATTGCCGTCCGTACCGTTTTTAAAACCGACAGGGCAGGAGAGGCCGCTGGCCAATTCGCGGTGTACCTGGCTTTCAGTCGTACGCGCCCCAATCGCGCCCCAAGAAATCAGGTCGGCGTAGTATTGCGGCGTAATCATGTCCAAGAATTCAGTCGAAGCAGGCATGCCCATTTCGTTCAAAGTAAGCAACAACTGACGCGCTTGGCGCAGGCCGTAGTTGATGTCAAACGTACCGTCCAAGTGCGGATCGTTAATCAGACCTTTCCAGCCAACGGTTGTACGCGGTTTTTCAAAATACACGCGCATTACAATCAGCAGCTCTTTCTCATATTTTTTGCGCAAGGGCAGCAATTTTTGCGCATATTCTACCGCCGCCTTAGTATCGTGAATCGAGCATGGGCCGATGATGACCAGCAAACGGTTGTCACGGCCGTGAACCAAATCCGCAATCTCATGACGTGTTTTATAAACCAAATTGGCAACCTGAGGTGTAACAGGCAGCTCATACAAATGCGCGATTGGAGGTAATAACTCTTTGACTTCTTTAATTTTAATATCGTCAGTAGGGTGGTGTTGGGACATGATGGACTCTCTTGTTTATTTTTGATACAGGTTACAGGTTTTAGCAGAATTAAACAAGGCTTGATTTTTTGTTTTAGCAATTTTATTCTAAAATTTCTTTATTTTAATTATTTTATGGAATTTAAAATTAGTTTATTTGTTTAAATTGATATTTAATGCTGTTATAAAATTTCGTTTATACAATGGAAAAATTGAGGGTTTATCGAAAATATGGGCCGTCTGAAAAGGTTCAGACGGCCTTTCTTTAAATTAAAACGGGATACCAAATCTTATCCCAATCTATATTGCGAACGCTTATTTTGCAGCGCTGCTGACTTGTTTCATCCAGGCAAACAGTTCGTCTAAGTCATAATCGCCGCCGTGGCCGACATCCCAAGGCAGAGCGTAGTCGACGGTTTGACCGTTGTTTTGCAGTTTGGCGGCTAAGACGGCGGAGATTGCCAGTGAGGTGTCGCGGTCGTTGGTGCCGACGCGGATGCGCCAGTTTTGCGGCAGGTTTACGCCCGGTTTGCCGATGTAGTTGAGCGGGTTCATGATTTTGATGGTTTCTTCATCCGCGATTTCGGCGTTGGCGGCGGTGTTGTGTTGCATGGAGAACGCGGTAAAGTGGCGTTTGTCGACGGTATTGGTGCCGAAGAGTTGGTTTTCGCCTGCGCTCAAATCTACGCCGTCAAAGGCCGGAGGTGTTTTTTGGCGGCCGGCGGCTTTGGCGTAGGCATCGAAATCGACGGAGACGACTTTGACTTTGCGGACGATCAGCCAAGTACGGTCGCTCAGGTCTTTGCCTGCATCAAGCTGGGCTTGTGCGGATTTGGCAAGTAAACCGGCAATATGGTTTTTAAAGCTGCCGTTGCCTTGGGCGTCCAGTGTCAGGGGTTTGCCTTCTGGGGATTTCAGGTTCAGGCTGTTGAGGTATGCGGGGTATAGGGGTTTGAGGAGGTCGGACAGTTTTTTCTCGTCATCGGTTAGCGTACCTGCGACCAGCTCGCGTTTGACGCGGTAGTCGAGCATGGAAATGTTCATTTTTTTGTAGTCGTTGATACCGTTGAACTGCCATTCGTAAGCCATATCGGCATGATCCAAATCGGTAATCGGGCAGTAGGCGGATACGGCGAAAACTTTGTCGCTGCCGTCTGCCGCGCCTAAGGCTTTGAGGTGGTTTTCGTAATCTTTTTGGTCGGCAGTCGCGCCTAAGAGGGCGGACATCGCTCCGCCTGCGCTTGTGCCGTTGGAAATGATTTTTTCGGCGTTGCCGGGCATGACTTTGTCGTTGGCTTTCAGGTAACGGACGGCGGCTTTCAAATCAACGATGGCTGCAGGTGCTTTGCCGGTGGATTCCGTTCGGCCGCGTGCGCCAGGGGATGCGACGACGTAGCCTTTGGAGAGGGCAACCAGGGCGGCGTTGGGCGATTTTTGGCCGTCTTCAGGCTCGCCGCGTTTGCCTTCTAAAGCGGGTTTGCCGGGTTCGGCCGGCATATAGCCGCCGATTTGGTTGGGCAGGAAAATCGGTGCGGTTTCGGCGTTGAAACCGTCTATCTCGCCGCCGTTGTAATAGGCTTCGGGTACATAAATATTGATGATTTCGTAACGGGTATCGACAGGATTGCGGACGTAAACCACGCCTTCGTAAGCGCGGAATTTGACAGCTTGACCGTTCACTTCGATGCTTTGTTCGGTGTATTTTTGTTTGGAAAAGTCTAGGTCGTAGGTGTCTGCAGTTTTGACGGAAGCGCAGGCGCTTAATCCCAGCGCGATAGAAACGGATAAGAGGATTTTGTTTAGGGCGGTCATCATCATACTTTCTGAAGAGGTGAGCGGATATGATAGCGAATACCAAGGCCGTCTGAAATGCCAAGTCGGGTTTTAGACGGCCCGATTTTTTGTAACGTTATGTAGTGTTATACGTTACATTGTAAAGTAATATGAGCTTAAATTTCATCTATTTGATAAATATGAATTTAATAAGAAATTATGCCTTAAAAGATCTATTTATCCGGTATCTGTAAAAGTTTGAATCTGTCTTGTAAATCAGTATGCAGGACAGGCATTTTTGTTTTATCCACAGATTGGTTTCTACTTGTCAGAATGTTTTGCTCAGTTCGACAAACATTTTGGTTTTGCCGTATTCGTAGAACTTGTCGTTGCTCCATGTTTTGTTGTGGGCAATGGTCAGGCGCGGGGTGATGCCTTTGAAATGGAGGGCGCGGTGCCATATGATCAGGGAGGCGGAGGCTTCTTTGTCGCGGCGGTTTTGTTCGTTGCTGAAGAAGCCGGGGGCTTGGTAATGGCGTTGGGCGGCGCTGAGGCGTAGGACGGTGGAGAGGCCTTTGGGCCATTCTTGTCCCCATGTGGTGCGCAGGGCGTAGCGGTTGAAGCTGTCGCTTTTGTCGTCGCGGTTGCGTTCGCGGTAGAGGTCGATACCGGCTACCCAGTATTGGCGCGCGTTGCGGTAGTACACGATGGAGTTACTGAGCAGTTGACTGGTATTGTTGGAATGTTCGCGGCGGCTGTTTTTCAGACGGCCTGCTTCAAATGCGCTGAGGGTTTGCAGCTTGGGTTGCCACCAATGGTTGTAGTGGAGGCGTGCGCCGTTGGTGTAGGTGTAGGGGTCGTTGCCGTAGAAGCGGCGTTCGTGGAACGGGGTAATGCCGATATCGCTGCGCTGGTCGGCATAGCCAATGCCTGCCGAGAAGCGTGTGGTGAGGTCGTTGTAGTTGGTGTGTTTGGGGTAGATTTTGCCGTAATGGTCTGCGCCTGCCGTGGCATAGAAGCCGCGGGGCAGCGACCATTTTTTTTCTGCACCGATTTGGTAATGGACGGCGGTGGCATCGATGGGTTCTGGGAATGTCCAGCCTCGGAAGCAGTCATCGTCGGGATAGGCAAGGCGCACGGTGCGGCATTGTTCGTCGCTCAGGTGGTTGCCCAGACGGCGTTGTCTAGGGGCTTGGTTGATGTTTTGTTCGCGCGTGATGTTCAAGCCGGCGTCGAATTGCCATGAGTCGCGTTCGCGCAGGGCTTTGCGGTAGGTTTCGATGCGTTCTTGCAAGGCAGGTGGGAGGGATTCGGTTTGCAGTTTGTCGAACTGGTCGGCCGCGGCTTCGTTTTGTTTGTCTTCAAATAAGGCGGTTGCAAGCTGCCAGCGGACGGCGGAAGCGTCGGGCTGCTCGGCGATAAAGCGGCGGTAATGGCCGACGGCTTCGGCGGCGCGCCCTTCGGATTGGGCAAGCAAACCTTTGGCATAGCGTGCCATGGCGCGGTCGTGTTTGGGCCATTGTTCGTAAATGGGCAAAACGGCTTTGATGCCGGGGATGTTGTGGGCGACGACGGCGGAATACATGGCGCGTGCCAGTAATTCGGTGTTGGCAAGCAGGGTGTCGGCATCGACGTTGATGATTTTTTCAGACGGCCTGTTTGTCTGCTCGGCAGGGATGTTGTGCGTTTCAGGCTGTTGGGGTTCGGCTGTGTTGACTTGAAGCTCGGGTTTTACGTCAGGCGACACATCGGCGGCGTGAAGGGAAAGGGGAAGGATGGCGAGGAGGAGCAGACGTTTTTTCATGGCAATGTTGGGGATGTTATCGGTATAAGTGGGCAGATTGTACAATGTTTTGAGTCGGAAATTTTGTAAACCGACGGTCATTTTATCTGATCAATGCGACAAAAGGCCGTCTGAAACCTGATGGGATTTCAGACGGCCTTTGTTTACGGTTTGGATTTAGTTTT
>FLSC01000956.1_pt1 | contig 17175 bp, 14 predicted proteins | sample 1550561 | NCBI WGS metagenome assembly FLSC01 (sample SAMEA4031775, study PRJEB14383) | metagenome | biome: human; feature: oral; material: saliva | place: Philippines | collected 2014 | reverse complement strand
TTTTCAGCAAAGATTTTTTGTAATAAAGCACGATCTAAAATATCGCCCTCATAAAATTTCACGTCTTTGCCTGTGATTTCTTTTACACGTTCTAAAGATTTTGGGGAGGAATTGCATAAATTATCCAATACCACCACTTCTTTATTTGCATTTAATAATTCCACTACGGTGTGTGAACCGATATAGCCGGCTCCACCTGTCACTAAAATCGCCATGGTTTGCTCCTTAATCAGTTTGTTCGCAGATTATAACATTGATTTCTACGATACATAAATTTATCCCCTCTTTTGACCGCACTTTGGTGTGATCGTTGTCACAGAATAAACATTTTTCTCTGGAATTTTGATTTGAGTCATTGAAGCGCTTCGCGATGAGGCGAATAATAGTCTCCTAAAATCAAAAAGATAAAGGAAGACAATATGAAACCTCAAACACTTCAAAAAACTGCACTCGCATTACTCGTTGGTTGGTATGCTGCGAATGCAGCCGCTTATTCTGAACAAGGCCAAGCCGGTAATACCAAAAGCTGGGAAAGCGCTGAATACCTCAAAGACTGGGGCTTAACCTCAATGAATGCCTCCACGGCTTACGCCCTTGGTTTTAATGGTTCAGGCGTAAAAATCGGCGTGATGGATTCGGGTGTGCTATTAAACCATCCTGAATTTCAAGACGGTCGAATCCACGTTGTAAAAACAGAAGGGACTTATAGTAAAGATGGCATGCGTTATCCCGATGCATCGGTGGGAAATGGTCCAATTAATAAAAATGAACCGGTAAAAAACGGCAAACGCAATTTTGATAAAACAGATAATGGCATCTTCACTAAAGGTGAAGCCTTCAATATTGACGGTGCATGGCATAAATATACCAATGATGCACACGGTACGCACGTTGGCGGGACAATGGCGGCAAGCCGTGACGGCAATGAAATGCACGGTGTGGCTTTCGGCGCTAACCTCTATTCTGCCAATACTGGTGGTAACGACAACATGACCTATGGTCCAAACCAAGACTATGATTTCTTCTTACAAGGCTACTCTGCTCTAGCAGATGCCGGTGCCAAAGTAATTAATAACAGTTGGGGTTCAAACCGTCGTGTCAATTCATCCTTTGCCGGTGCCTTAGGCTATAAACCAAAATATGATTGGCGTGATGTGCCTGAATATGGCGTGCAATATTATGATGTACCAAAAGCACCTGAGCCAATTTCCAGTCCTGCGGCACATATTTATTTAAGTAACTTAGGTGAGGCTGAAAAAGCTTATTATCAATTTGTCACCAGTGGTGAGAAAAACTTTGTTGATGCGGCTTATGAAGTGGCAAAAAATAAACAAGTGATTCAAGTCTTTACAGCGGGTAACCGCAGTATGATGGCGGAATCCTTTACGCGTGCGATGTTGCCTTATTTCAGACCTGATGCAGAAAAATACTGGGTAAACGTCACGGGGCAAGTCGGTGGTGAAGGCTATCCTAATGATTCGAATGACGATGTGAGTGATGAAAAAGCAGGCGCAGATATTCAAGAATTTAACCTCGCTGGCCATTCAAAATGGTGGACGATTGCAGCACCATCCGCCAACATCTATTCCGCCTATATTCAATTACAAGACAACGACACTTATGGTGACCCTATTTACAAATCAGCCGGTGGTACTTCAATGGCTGCGCCTCACGTAAGTGGTGCATTAGGTGTTATCTTTTCTCGCTATCCATACATGACAACCGATCAAGCTCGCGATGTTATGCTCACTACAGCAAGACAAACCACACTTCGCAAAGGGCTTGAAGGTAAACCATTAGAACGATGGGAAACCGAACAAGGTGTACCAAGTAACGTTTGGGGTTGGGGGATTTTAGATCTTGGCAAAGCGATGTTTGGCCCAGGTCAATTCTTAGGAAACATGAAAATCAACCTCAATCAAAATGATGTTTGGTCAAATGATATTAGCGATAAAGCCATCAAAGCACGTCAAGTCGAAGATCAAGCTGAAGCCGCCACTTGGACAACACGCAAAGCAGAATTACAAGCGTTAATGCAAAATCGTGCAGGCGCGACAGCAGAAGAAAAAGCAGAATATCAAGTAGGTTTAGCGCGTGAAGTGGCTCGTAATGAACGTGCCGCACAAGGTTATGTCGGAGCATTAACTAAAAATGGTTCTGGCACCTTAACCCTCACCGGTAATAACAGCTTCACTGGTGAAATTACTGTGAATGAAGGTCAGCTTTCAGGGTTAAATCAATCCCTTGGTTCGGCACAACAAGTCATCGTAAAACAAGGTGCAACATTGGAAGTATTACCGAAAGCGGAAGTCACTAAACCAAGTGAGAATGGATTTGTCACCGAAACCTTAACCAGCACCGCGAAAACGGTCACTGCGACAGTGGAAAAAGGTGGTCGTTTCTTACTGAATAATGGTATTGCTAACGTCAATGCAACCTTTGCAGACGGTTCTATTTTAGTGCCAAATAAATTTGACGAAGAAATTCTGCCTCAATTACAACAAGATCCACAAAAAGTGGTTTCAGTACAAGGTTCTGGCTCATTTGTAGGAGCTGAAAATGCGGTAGTTGAAACACCTCGCACTTATGATTTCCTTACGGTGAAAAATGAAAGTAATGCGAATACATTGAAAGTGACCGTTCAGAAAAAAGCCCTTTCATCTGCAGCAACCACTGAAAATGAAGCGACTATTGCAAACACCTTAGATGCAGCAACAAACAGCCCAGCTTACCAAAACCTTATTTTGGGAACTGAAGAGAATGCTCGCCAAGCTTTTGCTCGTTTAAGCTATGATGAAGATCTCGCGGCTCAACAACACAATGTGTTAAATGGCTTATTGCTTCGTCAGCAACTTGCCCAACCTGATGCAGTAAGAGCACAACTTAATACCGGTACACAAATTTGGACAAGTGGCACCTTCACTCACTTCAGCACGGATAGTTTAAGCAGTCATGCGTACAATCAACTTGTGGGTATTGATGCAACCATTGATACAAACAAACATTTAGGTGTATTTGTTGGTTCAACACAAAACAGCCACAAAATTGACCGCACTTCGAAAGATCGTGCCGTACATTTAGGCTTAACAGCTGAACATCGTTTCAACGTGTTAACACCGAAAATTGGTTTTATTCAAAGTTGGGGTAAACACGAACAACGTGCTGAATTTGCACAAGGGGTGAAAAGCCATAGCCAAACACAAAATGTCTTTGCTGAGCTTGCCTACACAGGCTTAAAAGGGGAACATTTTGCAATTGAACCATACGCTGGCGTAAGCTATATGCATATCAAAAACAAAGGTGTGACAAAAGACGAAGTGCAGTTAAAAGACAACAATCGTGATTTAATCGTCACCTCTGCAGGTTTACGTCCATCCATTCCATTTGCAATCGGTGGCGTTCAATTAAATCTATTAGGTGATGTGGCTTATCATCGTTTCCATAAAGATAAAGCCGCTGAAGGCAGCTTGGTTATCAATAATCAAGGTGTAGCAAATCTTTATGGTAAAGAATTGAAAAATGTCGTCACGACAGGTGTGGCATTACAAGCTCAATTTACACCAGTATTGAGTGTGAAAGTCGGCTATCAAGGTGCTTACAACCACGATACGAAAGCCAATAATGTTAATGCAGAACTACGTTTCTCATTTTAACGATATTCAATAAGACAAAAGTGCGGTCAATTTTGACCGCATTTTTAATACTAATAGATAAAAACAAAAGGCATCAATCTGATGCCTTTTTAATTCATTAACATGAAAAATTAACGTTCATTCCAACGTTTGATTGATTCACGAATCACTTCTTTCGCTTCTTCTACATCGCCCCAGTGAGTCACTTTCGTTGAACCTGGTTTCTTCAATGCTTTGTAGTTGTTGAAGTGGAATTCAATTTGTTTGATTAATTGTGCAGGTACATCTGCAAGGCTGTTGTATGCATTGCCGGTATCGCGATCATCTGCTGGCACACAAACGATTTTATCGTCTACTTCACCATCATCAACGAATTTCATTACACCAATTACTTTTGCTTCAAGGAATACACCTGTCGCAAGTGGTTGGCGAGTTAATAATAAAACGTCTAACTCATCGCCATCTTCGTCTAAAGTTTGTGGAATGAAACCATAGTTAGTTGGTTTTGCGAAGATCGCTGGCTCAACACGGTCTAATTGGAACGCTGCAACTTTACGGTTCCATTCGATTTTGTGGCAGCTACCTTCTGGAATTTCATTTACCACATTGATAATGCCGGCATCTACATCGCCTGGCGTTAAAATTTGATTAAAATCAGCCATTGTTTTTCCTTTTTTTGATTACGTTAAAAACTTTCAGAGTATAGCAGTTTTTAGTCGATAAAAAAATATGCGAAAAACATCCTCAAAACTGACCGCACTTTCCCGCCAGACTGACAAAAAAACGGTTGCGCAAACGTTTACTTTTAAACAATTTGCTATAAAATAGCACGTCTTTTTTTGATTATTAACCTAGGGGACTTTATGTCAAGTTTAGAAAAAACCTTTGAACTCAGCAAACGCGGTTCAACGGTTCGTCAAGAAATCATCGCGGGTTTAACTACCTTCTTAGCCATGGTGTATTCTGTGATTGTTGTGCCTAAAATGCTTGGTGATGCAGGCTTTCCGGCTGAATCAGTGTTTATCGCAACCTGTTTAGTGGCGGGGCTTGGTTCGATTTTAATCGGCTTTTGGGCAAATGCGCCAATGGCGATCGGCTGTGCCATTTCATTAACTGCTTTCACTGCATTTAGCTTAGTGATCGGTCAACATGTTTCTATTCCTGTGGCATTAGGTGCGGTATTCCTTATGGGTTTGGTGTTCACCTTAATTTCGGCAACAGGTATTCGTTCATGGATTTTACGTAATCTACCGTCAAGCATTGCACACGGTGCAGGGATCGGGATCGGCTTATTCTTACTTTTAATCGCCGCAAACGGTGTAGGCTTAGTGGTCGGCAACCAAGCGGGTTTACCGGTTAAATTAGGTGATTTCACTTCGTTCCCTGTGATGATGTCTTTAATTGGTCTTGCATTCATTATCGGCTTAGAAAAAATGAAAGTGAAAGGCGGGATTTTATGGGTCATCATCGCCATTACTATCGTAGGTTTAATCTTCGATCCAAACGTCACATTCAATGGCCAAATCTTCAAAATGCCAACCTTTGGTGAAAACTCACTTTTCTTACAATTAGATTTGCAAGGTGCATTACAACCTGCCATTTTACCCATTGTCTTTGCGTTAGTGATGACCGCCGTATTTGATGCAACAGGTACTATTCGCGCAGTAGCAGGACAAGCAGACTTGTTAGACAAAGACGGACAAATCATCAACGGCGGTAAAGCCTTAACCTCTGACTCTGTAAGTAGCTTATTCTCAGGTTTATTCGGTACTGCGCCAGCCGCCGTTTATATCGAATCTGCAGCAGGGACAGCCGCAGGCGGTAAAACGGGTATCACCGCTATCGTAGTCGGCGTATTGTTCTTATTAATGTTATTCTTCCAACCACTTGCATTCTTAGTGCCTGGCTACGCAACTGCACCGGCGTTAATGTATGTGGGCTTATTAATGCTAAGCAATGTAAGCAAATTAGACTTTGATGATTTCGTGGGCGCAATGAGCGGCTTAGTTTGTGCGGTATTCATCGTGCTAACGGCAAACATCGTAACCGGTATTATGCTTGGCTTTGCGGCATTAGTGATTGGACGTATCGTGAGTGGCGATGTGAAAAAACTCAATATCGGCACGATTATCATCGCCATTGTCCTTGTCGCATTCTATGCTGGCGGCTGGGCAATTTAATTAAATACAATCTTGATAAGGCGAACAAATAGTTCGCCTTTTTTATTTCTAGCCTAAAAAACAATCGAAAAACCAATCGCACTTTTACTTTACAAATCCCTAAATCCGCCTAAAATACAGGCCTTTAATACGGCTTGCCAAAAGCAAGCTACTGACCTGAAATCAGACAAGAGAATATTATGACAACCCCATTTAAACCTGAATTACTCTCCCCTGCGGGCTCCCTCAAAAACATGCGCTACGCCTTCGCGTATGGTGCAGATGCCGTTTATGCAGGCCAACCCCGTTACAGCTTACGCGTACGTAACAATGAATTTAATCACGCCAATTTAAAAATCGGGATCGATGAAGCCCATGCACTTGGCAAAAAATTCTATGTGGTCGTAAACATTGCACCGCATAACTCCAAACTCAAAACCTTTATCAAAGATTTACAACCTGTGATCGACATGGGCCCTGATGCCTTAATTATGTCTGACCCAGGCTTAATCATGTTGGTGCGTGAAAACTTCCCGGATATTGATATTCATCTTTCTGTACAAGCGAATGCAGTGAACTGGGCAACGGTAAAATTCTGGAAACAAATGGGATTAACTCGTGTGATTTTATCGCGCGAATTATCCATTGAAGAGATCGCTGAAATTCGCCAACACGTGCCTGATATCGAACTCGAAATTTTCGTACACGGTGCGTTATGTATGGCGTATTCTGGCCGCTGCTTGCTTTCTGGCTATATCAACAAACGCGACCCAAACCAAGGTACTTGCACTAATGCTTGCCGTTGGGAATACAAAATGGAAGAAGGCACCACAGATGAAGTAGGCAACATCGTGCCGAAAATCGATCCCGCTCAACAAATTGAAGTGAAAAATGTCGCGCCAACTTTAGGCGAAGGTGCGGTAACGGATAAAGTCTTCCTTTATACCGAGTCACAAAAGCCCGATGAGCAAATGACGGCGTTTGAAGATGAACACGGCACTTACTTTATGAACTCAAAAGATCTGCGTGCAGTACAACACGTGGAAAAATTAGCCGCACTTGGCGTCCATTCTTTAAAAATCGAAGGCCGTACTAAATCATTCTATTACTGCGCAAGAACGGCACAAGTTTACCGCAAAGCCATTGATGATGCGGCTGCAGGCAAACCATTTGATGAAAGCTTAATGGATACGTTGGAATCCCTTGCACACCGTGGTTATACCGAAGGTTTCTTACGTCGTCATACGCACGATGAATATCAAAATTACGAATACGGCTACTCTATCTCAGAACGCCAACAATTTGTCGGTGAATTTACCGGTAAACGTAATGAACAAGGCATGGCTGAAGTAGCGGTGAAAAATAAATTCTTGCTTGGTGATGAAGTGGAAATGATGACACCACAAGGCAATATCGTCTTTAAGATTGAAAAAATGCTCAATCGCAAAAACGAAAATGTGGAAGCCGCACTCGGCGATGGCCATTTTGTCTTTTTAGATGTGCCACAAGACATTCAACTTGATTATGCGTTGTTGATGCGTAACTTGGTCAACACCAATACACGCAATCCACATAATTAATTTGTTAAAAAATTGTTGCATTTATTAACAAATTCGCTATAATGCGCTCCATACCTGATTTGTTAATTCAACAACTCATAGTATGACTCCAAATATTTTGCCCTTTCACCTTTTTGAAAGGGCTTTTTTTATTCCAAAAATAAATTTTGAGATATAGATCACAAATTTAATATATATTTCATTATCATATTGAAGCCATAATAAAAAGGCGTACACTATCTCATAATTTTATATTTAACAATGGGATAGTGCTCTTGAAAGTTCATTACATAGCCCACTCCCGCCAAGACTCATCAGAAAATTGGCATTCTCATCTACTACAAAAACACCTACAAAAAGTCGCCCAACTAGCCAAGCGTTTTGCAGGACGTTATGGTCCGTTGTTTGCCGAATATGCGGGGCTTTTGCACGATTTGGGGAAATTTCAGGAAGCTTTTCAGAAATATATCCGTAATGCATCCGGCTTTGAAAAAGAAAATGCTCATTTGGAAGATATTGAGTCTATCAAATTGCACAAAATTCCGCATTCCACTGCCGGTGCCAAATATGCAGTAGAGCACCTTAATCCATTTTTTGGGCATTTGCTGGCGTATTTGATTGCCGGGCATCATGCGGGGCTGGCAGATTGGTATGACAAAGGCAGTCTGAAAAGCCGCCTGCAACAGGCGGATGACGAGTTGGCAACGTCTTTGTCGGGCTTGGTGGAAAGCAGTTTGTCCGAAGATTTTTTCCCGTTATCAGATGATGATCTGAAGCGGGATTTTTTTGCATTTTGGAAAGAAGGGGCAAAGCTGGAAGAATTGCATATTTGGTTGCGTTTTCTCTTTTCCTGTTTGGTGGATGCCGATTTTTTGGATACCGAAGCCTTTATGAACGGCTATGCCGATGCGGATACTGCGCAGGCTGCCGGATTGCGCCCCAAATTTCCCGGTTTGGATGAGTTGCACCGACGATATGAGCAATATATGGCGCAACTTCATGAGGAACCAGATAAAGATTCATTCTTAAATCAAGAACGCCATGCCATTTTGCAGCAATGTTTTTCTGCCGCAGAAACCGACCGCACTTTGTTTTCTTTAACCGTGCCAACCGGTGGCGGTAAAACTTTAGCGAGCTTGGGGTTCGCTTTGAAACACGCACTGAAATTTGGCAAAAAACGTATTATCTATGCTATTCCTTTCACCAGTATTATCGAGCAGAACGCCAATGTTTTCCGCAAAGCATTAGGCGATGACGTGGTATTGGAACACCACAGCAATTTAGAAGTGAAAGAAGATAAGGAAACAGCGAAAACCCGTCTTGCTACGGAAAATTGGGACGCGCCGCTGATTGTTACCACTAACGTGCAACTGTTTGAAAGCCTGTTTGCTACGAAAACCAGCCGTTGCCGCAAGATTCACAATATTGCCGATAGCGTGGTGATTTTGGATGAAGCCCAGCAGCTTCCACGCGATTTCCAAAAGCCGATTACCGACATGATGCGAGTGTTGGCGCGCGATTACGGCGTTACCTTTGTGCTGTGCACGGCAACTCAGCCTGAACTTGGCAAAAATATCGACGCATTCGGCCGCACCATTTTGGAAGGCCTGCCGGATGTGCGCGAAATTGTGGCAGACAAAATTGCCTTATCGGAAAAACTGCGCCGCGTCCGCATCAAAATGCCGCCGCCAAACGGCGAAATGCAAAGCTGGCAGAAAATTGCCGATGAAATTGCTGTGCGTCCGTGTGTTTTGGCGGTGGTCAATACGCGAAAACACGCCCAAAAACTCTTTGCCGCCCTGCCTTCTAACGGAATCAAGCTACATTTGTCTGCCAATATGTGCGCCACGCACCGAAGCGAAGTCATTGCGCTAGTTCGCCGATATTTGGCACTGTATCGCGCAGGCAGCCTGCACAAGCCTTTATGGCTGGTCAGCACGCAGTTGATTGAAGCCGGCGTGGATTTGGATTTTCCTTGCGTTTATCGGGCGATGGCAGGGCTGGACAGCATTGCCCAAGCAGCGGGGCGGTGCAACCGTGAAGGCAAACTGCCGCAGTTGGGTGAAGTGGTCGTGTTCCGTGCCGAAGAAGGCGCGCCCAATGGCAGCCTGAAACAGGGGCAGGACATTACCGAAGAGATGCTGAAAGCAGGGCTGCTTGACGACCCGCTTTCTCCGTTGGCATTTGCCGAATATTTCCGCCGATTCAACGGCAAAGGTGATGTGGACAAACACGGTATCACAACGCTTTTAACGGCAGAATCATCAAATGAAAATCCGCTGGCAATCAAATTCCGCACTGCTGCCGAACGCTTCCGCCTGATTGATAACCAAGGCGTGGCACTCATTGTGCCGTTTATCCCGTTGGCTCATTGGGAAAAAGACGGCAGTCCGCAAATTATCAAAGCAAACGAGTTGGACGATTTTTTCAGACGACACTTGGACGGCGTGGAAGTCTCAGAATGGCAGGATGTTTTGGACAAACAACGTTTTCCGCAGCCAACCGACAATTCCTTCGGGCAGACCGACCAACCACCGCTACCCGAGCCGTTTGAAAGTTGGTTCAAATTTTTAGAAAGCGATCCGCTCAAACACAAATGGGTTTACCATAAATTACAACGCTACACGATTACCGTGTATGAACACGAACTCAACAAGCTATCTGCGAATGCCGTTCTTTCCAGAGCTGAATTGCTGGTGTTAGATAAGGGCTATTACGAAGCCGTGCTTGGTGCGGATTTTGACGATACGGCTTAGCTACCTGAAAATTCGGTTTTATGAAAAATGCCCCTATTTCTGGGGGCATTTTACCATTTTTAACATGGCATTATAGTTTCAACACACAGCCGCCCAAAAGCGACTGACCGCTAATAATCCATTTAATCAATTGTATGAAAAGAGGTTTAGCGTAGGTATATTTTACAGTTTATTGAAAAAATAAGCGAATCACACTTGACATGAATAGCATAGCAACTTTAATATGGCTTTATAGAATATCTACAAGGAGTCGATATGAGTTTCATTTTAGAAATTAGCGGTGAGCTGGCATGTTTCACTAGGCCCGAGCTTAAGGTGGAGAGGGTAAGCTACCCCGTTATCACACCGTCTGCCGCCAGAAACATCCTAATGGCGATATTGTGGAAGCCGGCAATCCGCTGGCGAGTCTTGAAGATAGAAATCCTAAAACCGATTCAGTGGACAAATATCCGCCGCAACGAAGTGGGAACTAAGATGAGTGAGCGCAGCGGCTCGCTCTATATTGAAGACAACCGCCAGCAGCGCGCATCCATGCTGCTGAAAGACGTTGCCTATCGCATCCACGCCGATTTTGACATGACAAGTGAAGCAGGAGAAAGCGACAACTACGTCAAGTTTGCCGAAATGTTTAAACGGCGGGCAAAAAAAGGCCAATATTTCCATCAGCCTTATTTGGGCTGTCGCGAGTTTCCCTGCCATTTCAGGCTACTTGAAAAAGCTGAAGATGGCTTGCCACGCGAAGATATTACCCAAGATTTCGGTTTTATGTTGTACGACATGGATTTCAGCAAGTCTGACCCGCGCAATTCCAATAACGCCGAGCCGATGTTTTACCAATGCAAAGCGGTAAATGGTGTGATTACCGTGCCGTCAGTCAATAGCGAGGAGGTGAAGCGATGATTCTACACGCCCTCACCCAATACTATCAACGCAAAGCTGAAAGCGATGGCGGCGTTGCCCCAGAAGGGTTTGAAAACAAAGAAATTCCGTTCATTATTGTTATAGATAAGCAGGGTAAATTTATTCAGCTTGAAGATACCCGCGAGTTGAAAAACAAGAAAAAAGTTGCCCGCACTTTTTTAGTGCCGAAAGGTTTGGGCAGGAGCGGTTCAAAATCCTACGAAGTAAGCAATTTATTGTGGGATCACTACGGTTATGTGCTTGCCTATGCTGGAGAAAAAGGGCAAGAGCAGGCGGATAAACAGCATGTCAGCTTTACTGCCAATGTAAATGAATTGAAACAGGCGTTGCCCGATGATGCAGGTGTTGCCGCCGTTGCCGCCTTTCTAGCTTCCGCGGAAGAAAAAAGCAAAGTCATGCAGGCTGCAAATTGGGCTGAATGTGCCAAAGTCAAAGGCTGTAATCTCAGCTTCCGCTTGGTGGACGAGGCAGTAGATTTGGTTTGTCAATCAAAATTGGTTCAGGTATATGTGAGTCAAGCTAATCAGGCTCAATCCGATAATATCCCAAAAGGTATTTGCCTGGTAACGGGCAACCTTGCGCCGATTGCGCGGCTGCATAACGCAATCAAGGGCGTGATGCCCAAACCCGCCCCGTTTACATCAGTAAATCTGTCGGCTTCTGAATCATACGGCAAAGAGCAAGGCTTTATCTTTCCCGTGGGCGAACAAGCCATGTTCGAATACACCACCGCCTTAAATACCCTGCTTGCCGGTGAAAACCGCTTCCGCATCGGCGATGTAACAGCCATCTGTTGGAGTACAAAACCGACTACGTTGGAAGAGACTCTCGCTTCACTGATTAGTGGCGGCGGCAAAGACAATCCCGATGCCCATATTGATGCGGTCAAATCGCTTTATAAAAGCCTGTACAACGGTCAATACCAAAAACCTGACGGTAAAGAAAAATTCTACCTTTTAGGTCTATCACCCAATTCCGCACGGATTGTCGTCCGCTTTTGGCACGAAACCACCGTTGCCGCTTTATCCGAAAGCATTGCGGTGTGGTATGACGATTTGCAGATGGTGCGTGGCGAAAACTCGCCATACCCTGAATATATGCCGTTACCGCGCCTGCTGGGCAATTTGGTGTTGGACGGCAAAATGGAAAATCTGTCGTCCGATCTAATCGCTCAAGTAACCGATGCCGCACTTAACAACCGCGTTTTACCCGTCAGCCTGTTGCAGGCTGCTTTGCGACGCAACAAGGCGGAACAGAAAATTACCTATGGCAGGGCAAGTCTGCTTAAAGCCTATATCAATCGCGCCATCCGCGCGGGTCGTCTGAAAAACATGAAGGAGCTAACTATGAGCTTAGATAGAAACCGTCAAGACATCGGCTATGTGCTGGGGCGGCTGTTTGCTGTACTGGAAAAAACACAGGCCGAAGCCAATCCCGGCTTGAACGCCACCATTGCTGACCGCTATTTCGGTTCGGCAAGTAGCACGCCGATTGCCGTATTTGGCACACTGATGCGCTTGTTGCCACACCATTTGAACAAACTGGAATTTGAAGGACGTGCTGTACAACTGCAATGGGAAATCCGCCAGATTTTGGAATATTGTCAGAGATTTCCCAACCATTTGAATTTGGAACAGCAAGGCTTGTTTGTCATTGGTTATTACCACGAGACTCAATTCCTCTTTACCAAAGACGCATTGAAAAATCTGTTTAACGAAGCGAAAACTGCATAAGGAGCAAATGCCATGACTATTGAAAAACGCTACGACTTTGTCTTTTTATTTGATGTGCAAGACGGCAACCCCAACGGTGATCCCGATGCAGGCAACCTGCCGCGTATTGACCCGCAAACTGGCGAAGGTTTAGTAACCGATGTTTGCCTGAAACGCAAAGTCCGCAATTTTATCCAAATGACTCAAAATGACGAACATCACGACATCTTCATCCGCGAAAAAGGTATATTGAACAACCTGATTGATGAGGCACATGAGCAAGAAAACGTAAAAAACAAAGAAAAAGGCGAAAAAACCGAAGCCGCCCGCCAATACATGTGCAGCCGTTATTACGACATTCGCACATTCGGCGCAGTGATGACTACCGGCAAAAATGCAGGACAAGTTCGCGGTCCCGTGCAACTGACTTTTTCTCGCTCTATCGATCCCGTCATGACCTTGGAACACAGCATTACCCGCATGGCGGTTACCAACGAAAAAGATGCCAGTGAAACCGGCGACAACCGTACCATGGGTCGAAAATTCACCGTCCCCTACGGTCTATACCGTTGCCATGGCTTTATTTCCGCTCACTTCGCCAAGCAAACCGGTTTTTCCGAAAGCGATTTAGAACTGTTTTGGCAGGCGCTCGTCAATATGTTCGACCACGACCATTCCGCCGCACGCGGACAAATGAATGCACGCGGACTTTATGTGTTTGAACACAGCAATAATCTGGGCGACACACCTGCCGACAGCCTCTTCAGACGCATTCAGGTTGCCAAAAAAGACGGAGTGGAAGTAGCAAGGAGTTTTGACGACTACCTTGTCAGCGTAGACGATAAGAATCTTGGCGAAACCAAGCTGCTGCGTAAATTAGGCTAAAAATGACCGCACTTTTAACCGAAACCCAAAGGGAAAATCAGGACACGCGCCTGACTCCCCTTTCCGCCTTGCAACACTACGCCTTCTGCCCGCGCCAATGCGCGTTGATTCATAACGAGCAGGCGTGGGCGGAGAACTATTTGACCGCGCAGGGCAAGGCGCTGCATGAGCGGGTGGATTCGGGCGAGCCGGAAACGCGCGAGGGCGTGCGCTTTGAGCGGACGGTGCATGTATCGGCAGAAAAACTGGGTATCAGCGGCGTGTTGGATTTGGTGGAAGTGGACATGAAAACAGGCCGTCTGAAACCCGTGGAATACAAACGCGGCAAGCCCAAACCTGACCCAATGGATGAAATCCAGCTTTGCGCCCAAGGCTTGTGCTTGGAAGAAATGACGGGGCAGACCGTCTCTGAGGGCGCGCTGTGGTATATGCAAACCCGCCACCGTGTCCCCATCGTGTTTTCAGACGACCTGCGCGCCCAAACACTCGCCACCATCGCCGCCGTACGCGGACTTCTAAACAGCGGCAAAACCCCGCTGCCCAACTACGGCAAACGCTGCAAAGCTTGCTCACTGTTGGAGATTTGTCAGCCGGAGTTGTTGGGGAAACGAGATAGGAGTGTGGGATATGTGGAGGGGTTGTTTGGTAAATGCTTTTGATTTATTAGTATTCTTAGGAGAATATATGAAAATATTTTTCGTTATTATTTGGTTGCTTTTGGCTTTGATTACAAATATTTTTGATAGGTCTTTTCTGGGATTGAACCCTAATAGTTGGTCGATGATATTTGGTGCTTTGTCATTACTATTTGGAGCTAGTTACATGAGAGATAGATTTGTTAGAAATAATATAAATGCTAATTTAAATGGAGATAATATACAAAATATTCAAAATTCTGGAAAAATTAACGGCGACATAAATATTAATCAAATAAACAAAAAGGATTAAAAAATGGCTTTGGGAAAAAATTTAACATTATCTCAGGGTGAAAATTCTGTATCTTTACAAAATCAAGGGGAAATCACTGGCAATGTAAATATTGGGCTTTCATTTTCTGAAATTCAAAATCTATTTGAGAAACTATTTTCTGCTAAGTTGCCTAGCTTGATAGCAGATGCAAGATCTGAATCATATAAAGCCATTGCAGATTTCGCATTTAAATTCCATGAAAAACTAAATTCAACTGTAGATGAGGCTGTAAGTGGTCGCATTGATGAAGAAATGGAGAAAAGATTTGCTTCTTCTGAAGTACAAAGTTTAATTAGTGAGATGGTTAACCAAGTTGGGACAAAGAATGATATTTCATTAAATGAGGTATTGGCAAATTTGTTAATGGATAAACTAAGTAGTAATAATAATGATTATTTAATCAATCAAGCTATATCATATTTAAAATACTTAAACAAGGATCAGGTGTTTTTCTTGTGTTTCATCAAATGCCTTAGAAAGCCTCTTTACGTTTCGGTTCAGCATGATGATGGGGAGTTTTATAGTAATTTTTTTGACGTTTATCAACAGATTGTTAGTAATGTTAATTCAATAGAATCTCAAACTAATTTAATGCAACAGGCAAAAGAACTTTACAAGAAATATATAAACGGTATTTCAAAATTCTTTATGGAGAATATTTCTTCTCCTGTAAACATTGATTTACTCGCTTTGAATAATATGGTTTTTTCTGATAAATCTTATAAGATTAATACGTTAAAACTTTTGGGTGATTCTCTAGGCGTAAATGATTATAAAACAGAAAATATAAAAACTGACTTCCCTGATTTTATTGAGTTTATTGAATTTATGAAAATAGACGCTTCTGAACTTGACGAGTTAATTAAGCCATTAACTCCATTTGGAGAATGCATTGCAGAAAATTGCAATATAAAAATTGATTAAAAATCGTAGTGTGTATTTGGCATGTATATTGATGGATTATTTGCTTTTTATTTCAAGCTATCTACAGGTCTGATTTTTTAGACAGCCTAAATTGACAAGCCGGTTCAAAACAAAACTGCAGTCAACCCCCAAGGATTTCCCCATGCGCAAACTACAAAACACGCTCTACATCACCACCCAAGGCAGTTATCTGCATAAGGAGCGGGAAACGCTGGTGGTAGAGCAGGAGCGTAAGAAGGTGGCGCAGTTGCCGGTGCATTCCATCGGTCATATTTTTTGTTTTGGCAATGTGCTGGTGTCGCCGTTTTTGTTGGGGTTTTGCGGCGAAAATAATGTGAATTTGGCGTTTTTTACCGAAAACGGACGTTTCTTGGGACGGCTTCAGGGGCGGCAGAGCGGCAATGTACTGCTACGTCGGGCGCAGTATCGTGTGTCGGAGCAAAATCCCGTGCCAATTGCGCGGAACATCATTGCGGCGAAGATTCAGGCGAGTAAGCGGGTGCTTCAGCGGCAGATTCGCAATTACGGGGAGAATGCGGCAATTCAAAGTGCGGTCGATGCTTTGAACATTTCGCTGCGGCAGTTGAAGGGCGAGGCGGAGCTGGACGTGGTGCGTGGCATTGAGGGCGATGCGGCGGCGCGTTATTTTGGCGTGTTCGGGCAGCTTTTGAGTGAAAAAAGCGGCTTTACTTTTGATGGACACAACCGCCGTCCGCCCAGAGACGGGGTGAACGCGCTATTGTCGTTTGTTTACAGCATCTTGGGCAAGGACATCAGCGGCGCGCTGCAAGGCGTGGGACTGGATCCGCAAGTGGGTTTTCTGCACGCCGACCGCCCGGGGCGCGACAGTTTGGCACAGGATATTTTGGAAGAATTCCGCGCGTGGTGGGCAGACAGGCTAGTGTTGTCGCTGATTAACCGAGTGCAAATCAAACCTCAGGCTTTTGTCACCGAGGCAAGCGGCGCGGTAAGCCTGAAAACGGAGTCGCGTAAGCTGCTGTTCCAAGCCTTGCAGGCAAAAAAGCAAGAGAAATTGTGCATCCGTTTTTAGGCGAAGAAGTGGAAATCGGCTTGCTGCCATATATTCAGGCAATGCTTTTGGCGCGCCATTTGCGCGGGGATTTAGCGGAATATCCGCCGTTTTTGATGAGATAAACCATGTTAATGCTGATTACTTACGACATTTCTTTTGACGATCCAAACGGGCAAGCGCGATTGCGCCGCATAGCAAAACATTGCTTAGATTACGGCGTGCGAGCACAATATTCAGTATTTGAATGTGATGTCACGCCTGACCAGTGGGTTATATTGAAAAACAAACTGTTGGAAACCTACGACCCCATATGTGACAGTCTGCGTTTTTATCATTTAGGCAGTAAATGGCGTAATAAAGTGGAACATCATGGCGCAAAACCGGCGGTGGATGTATTTAAAGACGTGCTTGTCATTTAGTTCGCTAACCTGTTGTTCTCATTAAAACCCTGATGGGATAGCGATCTTCGTTTTCTTTAACAATTTGGATGAATTAATCTATTTGTATAACGGCAATACGGCCGTTATACTGACTAAACTCCTTATCATAAAATCAGTTAGCGAAATACGGTATTTAATTTGCTGATTTTTCTTGCTTTTTTATGTAGGGAGCAGCCACCTTCGGG
>FLSC01483054.1_pt1 | contig 17421 bp, 10 predicted proteins | sample 1550561 | NCBI WGS metagenome assembly FLSC01 (sample SAMEA4031775, study PRJEB14383) | metagenome | biome: human; feature: oral; material: saliva | place: Philippines | collected 2014 | reverse complement strand
ATCTTCGAGATTTCTGCCGGGTCAACATCAATGTGGATGACCTTAGCCTCGGGTGCGAAGGAGTCAACCTTGCCGGTGACGCGGTCGTCGAAGCGTGCGCCGAGGGTGATGAGCAGGTCAGACTTCTGCATTGCGGCGACGGCGGGGACGGTGCCGTGCATGCCGGGCATGCCGAGGTTCTGGGGGTCGGAATCCGGGAACGCGCCGATTGCGTTCAGGGTGGTGACGACGGGTGCGCCGATGAGCTTAGCCAGCTTGTGGAACTCTTCGGAGGCACCTGCACGAACCAGGCCACCGCCGACGTAGAAGACGGGGCGCTTGGATTCGGTGATGAACTTGGCAGCTTCGTGAATCTGCTTGGAGTGGCCGCGGGTGACGGGGGTGTAGCCGCGCAGTTCGAGGTCTTCGGGAATGCCGCGGTATTCCATCATGCCGACCTGCGCGTCCTTAGTGACGTCCACGAGCACGGGGCCGGGACGGCCGGTGGATGCGATGTGGAATGCTGCTGCGAGCGCGCGGGGGATGTCCTGCGCGTCGGTAATCATGAAGGAGTGCTTGGAGATGGGCATTGCCATGCCGACAATGTCAGCTTCCTGGAATGCGTCGGTACCGAGCAGTGCGGTGGACACCTGGCCGGTGATTGCGACGAGGGGGACGGAGTCCATGTTTGCGTCGGCGATTGCGGTCAGCAGGTTGGTTGCGCCAGGGCCGGAGGTTGCGATGCACACGCCGGTCTTGCCGCTGGACACGGCATAGCCCTGAGCTGCGTGGCCTGCGCCCTGCTCGTGGCGGACCAGGATGTGGCGGACCTTCTTGGAATCGTACAGGGGGTCATAGGTCGGCAGAATAGCTCCACCAGGCAGGCCGAATACGTCAGTCACACCCAGGTCTTCAAGGGTGCGGACGATTGCCTGAGAACCGGTCATGCGTTCTGCGGGAGCGTTTGCCGCGTCATCAGAAGTGGAAAATCCCATGGTCATGGAAATGCCTCGTGTCTTAATGGTTCTTCGTTGTACTCAATGTTCTGCGTGGGGTTTGTGTGATCCTCACGCATCCTATGCCCGGGGGTACCAAGCTATAAAAAATGCCCCTCGCTGTTGGTGGTAGCGGTAGGGGCGCTCAGTCGCAGTGAATAGACCCTGCCACTCGCCCTAGGCGACGTCGACAAGGTTTAGAATTCGCTGGAACATTGCTGTCTTCACCCTTCTATGGTGCGCTTCGAAAGAGGGTGAGTCAAATCTCTATGGGGTGTCGTGGTGGTTTTTGCACGGAAACCCCCAAGTCAACCTTCTTCTTTCATGATGTGGACACCTTGCGCGTGTGCGTGGATTCTAGCGCAGGTTTTTGAACAGGTGAGAAAAACTCGCATTTTTGGGCGTCATGGCGCGTAATATGTGCGAAATACTCGTGACCTTCGTTGGTTACCCCGGTAGACTGAAGCTATGACCGAACCGATCATCCCGGTCGCTGATGAGCTGACCGAAGCAAGTAAGTACGCAGAGGTTGTTGACCCCCGTAACTCTGTTGAGAGTAACGAGTTTTTGACGGGTGAGGAACTCATTCGGGTTCTGCACCCGGTTTTTGACGACCAGATTATTAATTACGGTGCATACAATTTGGTGTATGCGACGGGTCGTGCTGTTTACCGTAATCCTGATTTGGCGTTGCATCAGTATCCTGATCAGCAGCATTTTATTGTTGGGTATCAGGATGCGCCTGATGAGGTGATTATTGCTCCGGTAAATTTGCCGGCGTTGACGCCTGCGGGTACGGCTACGACGATTGATAATACGAATGCGTTGCATGCGTATCGTGTGGGTGATGATGCGGTGACGATTGAGTCGGTGAATGGCAGCTCGTTTTATTTGTCGTTTGAGGATAATGCTGAGGTGGCGACTCGTTTTGGTGTTGGCCTGCTGGAGCAGGGTAAGGACGTGGAGGATTTCCGTGAGTTTGTGACGCGGATTTGGCCGGTCCTGTAATAGCGACTTTTTGTGTGGTTTGCCCGCTGTAGCCCCTTGGGGTTGCGGCGGGCTTTCGCATGCCCACACTCAACCACCAGACAACAGACCAAAAGGCGACAGCCCTCCCCCGCCCCACACGCAAAACACCAACCACCAAGCAACACACTAAACCGCGACAGCCCTCCCCCGCCCCAGTTCGCTAGGCACGGGGCGCACACACTAAACCACCGCGTATCTACCGCAACCCCGGCGGGACCGCAGCGCACCCCGAATACCGATACACGCAGAGGTGCATATATCCTCTGCCGCGACATCAGGGTGTCCGAGCTCTGCGAGGACGGGTCCCCTGCAGGAGCAAAGAGGATAATATGCACCTCATGCCAAAATCTATAAAATTCAGGGAACGCAAAAATCCCGCCAATTCCGAAGAATCAGCGGGATTTTCTTTCAAGTGCGCCCCCTGGGACTCGAACCCAGAACCCATTGATTAAGAGTCAATTGCTCTGCCAATTGAGCTAGAGGCGCTTGTTTGTTTTTCAAGGTTTCCCTTGCAACAGAAAAATACTATACGCGAGTTTTTGTGGTGTGCGCAAGTTGATTTTGGGTGATGCTGGACACATTGTTTGGGTGGGGTGTGTGGGACACTAGACTGTGTGTATTGCATGGGGCGCGTCCGCCCTTGGTACTGTGTGGGGCGCATCCGCCGCTCCCCTGCTGATCTCTATTGATGTTTTGAGGAGTTATTGATGAGCGTTCGTCTTGAGCCGGGCACCCCGGCACCTGCTTTTACCCTTGCTGATGCGTCGGGTAAGGAGCACAGTCTGAGTGATTATGCTGGTAGCAAGGTGATTTTGTATTTTTATCCGAAGGCTTCGACTCCGGGTTGCACTAAGGAGGCGTGCGATTTCCGCGATAATTTGGCGTCGTTGAAGTCGTTGGGTTACGTGGTGTTGGGTGTTTCTCCGGATTCGCCGGCGGCTATTGCTCGTTTTGTGGAGAAGGAGTCGTTGACGTTCCCGTTGCTGTCTGATGCTGATCATGCGGTGGCTGAGGCGTATGGTGCGTGGGGCGAGAAGAAGAATTACGGCAGGGTGTATGAGGGCCTGATTCGTTCGACGTTTGTGATTGATGAGCAGGGTGTTATTTCTGTGGCTCAGTACAATGTGCGTGCGACGGGTCATGTGGCGAAGTTGCGTCGTGATTTGGGTATTGACCCGAAGTAGGGTCGTGCTTTCTGTGTGTGTAGTGTGAGGGGCGGCGGCTCTGTGTGGGGGTTGCTGTTCGGCGTGTTTGCGGGTTTTTTGCCCTATGTGGGCTTCTTTTAAGGCTTGGAGAACCTTGGTTCCTGGTGTACACTAATTTTTTGTTGCCTCAGACGCATGCATCTTCGGATGTGGGGTGACGCTACGCGCGAGTGGTGAAATTGGCAGACACGCAGGATTTAGGTTCCTGTGCCTTATGGCGTGGGGGTTCAAGTCCCCCCTCGCGCACACACATTCACATTGGGCCCGCCGTCACGGTTTTCGTGGCGGCGGGTTCTCTTGTATGTGCCTTGCCGGGGTGGGGGTGTCTCGCCCGGTTGGGTGTTGAACCGTTATCCTGAGAGATAAGCATCCGCGACGGAAGAGAGGACCCTCCCGTGCAGCATCAGCCTTATGCATCGTCAGCTGTTGGCAATTCTGATGCGCTGCTGCGAGCTACCGTTGGCTCGAGTGGCTTGAGTCGACGTGCCGTTTTGCGTTTTGGCGCGCTTTTTAGTGCTGGTTTGGCGCTTTCTGCATGTTCCGGTCAGTCTTCTGTTGGTTCTTCGGCGAGTGCGAGTGCGTCGTCTGCTGATGCGCGTCGTGTGTTTCGTTTTGCGCAGGGTGCGGCGCCGTTGGGTTTGGATCCGGCGTTGTTTCCTGTGGCGAGTACGTATCAGGTGACGGCGCAGGTTTTGCAGACATTGTTGGTGGCGAATCATTACACGGGTGATCCTGAGGTTCAGGATTCGTTGTGTACTGAGTGGACGGTTTCTGATGACCGTTTGACACATACGTTTGTGCTGCGTGAGACGCATTTTAGTAATGGCGTTGCGTTGACTGCGGATGCTGTGGTGCAGAATTTCCAGAGGTGGCAGGCGTTGGCTACGGGCGAGGGTACTGCTGCTTTAGCGGTGCCTGCTCAGCCTTTGTTTGCGTGGGGTTTTGGTGTGCCGAAGCCGGGTTCTATTGATCCTTCGGCGGTGGAGCCTGCGCCTGTTCAGGCGTCTCCGTCGGGTGCGGCGACTCCGGGTGCTTCTGTGAGTGCCTCCCCGAGCGCTTCTGGGACTGCTTCTGAGACCGCTACTCCGAGCGCCTCCCCGTCGGTTTCCACTTCTACGAGCGCTTCTGATGCCGCGCGTCCGGGCGATAAGAAGCCCGCACAGAATGATTCTCAACCGTATGCGGTGCAGTCTTTTATGCCGTTGGTTTCGTCGGTGGTGGCGAAGGGCAACTCCGTGGTGGTGACACTGTCACGTCCTTCGTTGGCGTTCCCGCGTATTTTGACGCAGCAGGCGTTCGGCATTATTGAGCCTTCGCTTTTTGGTGCTGATCAGAAGCTGACGGGCAACCCGGTGGGTACGGGTGCGTTCCGTGTGGAGTCGTTCGAGGGCGGCACGGTGCGTCTGCTGAAGAACACCCATTTTGAGGGTCAGGCACCTGAGCTGGATGAGATTCAGATTTCGACCCTCACTTCATCGGATAAGCGTTATTTTGCGCTGATGGAGGGTCATATTGATGCGTGTGATCAGGTGAATTCAACTGATCTGGGTCAGCTGGCACGTGATGGTTATCAGACTCCTGGCCGTGACCCGTTCTCGCTGGTGTATTTGGGGTTGAATACGGCGCATCCGGTGTTGAAGAACATTTCGGTGCGTCGCGCTATTTCGCATGCGGTGGATCGTGGTGCGTTGCGTCAGTATTATCCGCAGGGCACCTCGGATGCGCAGACGCTGATTTCGCCGTCGTTCCGCATTAAGGCTGATGATGCGAAGAATTACACGGAGCGCAATCAGGATATGGCGCGCTCGCTGTTGGCGGCTGCTGGTTATGACAATCAGGTGATTGAGTGCTATTACCCTGCCGATGTGTCTCTGCCGTGGATGGATACTCCGCAGAAGGTGTATTCGGAGATGGTGGGTTCGCTGATTGAGGTGGGCCTGAATATTAAGCCGGTGCCTCTGCCGTGGGCTGAGTATCTGCCGAAGAGCTGTGAGGTTTCTTCTGAGCGCGGTATTACGTTGGCCGGTTTCTACGGCATGTACCGTGATCCGTATGCGTTTTTTGGTCCGGTGTTGGCGCCGCTGATTGCTGAGCATCAGGTGCGTTCGTTGATTGCTGATGCGCCCTCGGATATGACGACGGGTTTGACGAAGAAGAATTCTGATTTTCCGTCGTCGCGTGGTGCGGGTTCGAATGTGCGGATTTCTGCGACTCCGAGCCCGCACCCGAGCTATTCGCCGGATCCGTTGACTCCTGAGGAGGAGGCTTCGGCTTCTGCATCGCCGAGCCCGTCGGCAACTCCTTCGCCGCTGCCTACTGCTGCGGCGGTGGCGCCGTCGCCTCGTTTTACGGAGATTCTGGAGGCGATTCGTACCGCGGATTCTGCCGATTCGGTGGATTCGCAGCGTGAGTTGTACGCGAAGGTTGTGTCTCAGTTGGGTCAGTTTATGCCGGCGGTTCCGTTGTTGAATGTGACGTCTAAGGTGGCTGTGAGCCGTGAGGTTCAGGGGTATCAGACGGAGCAGAATGCGATTGAGTTGTTTGGAAAACTGCGTAAGTTGTAGACAGTTCAGGTTTGAGTGTTGCGTTGCATGTGTGTTTGGCACGCCTTAGAGAGTTTTTACCTTCCAGGGAAGCCACTATGTGAACTGCAACACTCTCCTGTTATTTGCTGATTCTAGCTATGCCTCCCCCGCCAAAAGGAGTAGGCTAGATGATGTACCCCACAGTCATTGTGCCCAAGGACGGGCACCCTCACCCCAAGGGAGAATTCAGTGGTAGCACGTACTGAACGAACCGACGTCGTCCTGGTCGGCGGCGGCATCATGAGCGCCACCCTCGGCGTGTTCCTCAAGGAGCTCGAACCGACCTGGAATATTATCCTGCTCGAACGCCTCGACAAGGTTGCTCAGGAATCCTCCAACCCCTGGAATAACGCAGGTACCGGCCACTCGGCACTGTGCGAGCTCAACTACGCCCCCGCTGGTCCCGACGGCACTGTCTCCGCCGCCAAGGCGCTGAACATTAACGAGCAGTTCCAGGTTTCGCGCCAGTTCTGGGCATCCCTGGTTGAGAAGAATATTCTGACTGACACCAGCTTCATCAACCCGGTACCCCACATGTCTCTGGTCTTCGGTGAGGACCACTCCAAGTACCTGGCTGCACGCTACGATTCCTTCCGCAAGGAGAAGCTCTTCGAGCGCATGCAGTTCTCCGCTGACCGCGACAAGATCGCTGAGTGGGCACCGCTGACCGTCAAGGGCCGTAAGGGTAACGAGCAGATGGCCGCAACCTGGTCCCCCGAAGGTACCGACGTGAACTTCGGTGCCCTCACCGAGCAGCTGGTCGACTACCTGCAGACCAAGGGCGTTGAGGTTCGCTACGGCTACCAGGTCACCAACCTGAACCGCGAATCCAACGGCTCCTGGCAGGTTCAGGCGGTCAACCGTATCAACAAGGATGAGCCGCTGACCATCAACGCGAAGTTCGTGTTCCTCGGCGCCGGTGGTGGCGCCCTGCACCTACTGCAGAAGTCCGGCATTGAAGAGGGTAAGGGCTACGGCGGCTTCCCCGTTTCCGGTCTGTTCCTGCGCAACACCCACGAGGCTACCGCAAGCCAGCACAACGCTAAGGTGTACGGTCAGGCTTCGGTGGGTGCGCCTCCCATGTCTGTGCCCCACCTGGACACCCGCTACGTGGACGGCAAGCGCGCCCTGCTCTTCGGCCCCTACGCCGGTTTCAAGACGAACTTCTTGAAGCAAGGTTCCGTACTGGATTTGCCGCTGTCCCTGCGCCTGCACAACCTGTACCCCATGACCCGTGCAGGTCTGGACAACTTCTCCCTGGTCAAGTACCTGCTCTCCGAGCTGGTCAAGAACAAGAACGCTCGCCTGGAGACCCTGCACCAGTACTACCCCGAGGCTAATGGCGGCGAGTGGGAGCTCATCGAGGCTGGCCAGCGCGTCCAGATCATGAAGAAGGACGCGAAGAAGGGCGGCATCCTGCAGTTCGGTACCGAGGTTGTTTCTGCAGCTGACGGCTCCATTGCGGCTCTGCTGGGTGCATCCCCCGGTGCTTCTACCGCGGCTCCGATTATGCTGAACCTGCTCAAGCAGTGCTTCCCCGCCAAGATGGCTGGCTGGGAGCCTCGCCTGAAGGAGCTCATCCCCGGTTACGGTGTGAAGCTCAACGATAACCACGACCTGGCTGATGAGGTTATGGCTCACACCGCTAAGGTTCTGGGTATTCACAACTAGTTTTCAGCTAGTCGATAACAGCATCCGACAAGGCTTTTTGAAGCTTTTTGGGGCGGCGACCCTCTCTAATTGACCAACAGGTCAAGTATCTACACTCGCAGAAAAATGTGGGAGGGTTAGAAAACCCTATAATGTCACCGCAGGGGCGGGAAGGACAGCTCATTGTTCTCCCCGCCCCTTCTGTGCGCCCGCACGCTCTCAACCGGGCAAGCAGGCAATCACATGTGTACAACCCACTCATTCAAGGAGCCCCATTGGCTGCACACACCGGCTCTTCTACGGACACCTCCTCAACCACGGTATCCGCCGGAGCTCGCCGCGGACTCTTCTCACGCAAACAGAAGCCCGCAGACCCCAAGTACGTCAGCGTTAAACTACGCGACTTCCCCAAGGGCAGCATCCTCTACATTCTGCGCCGCACCCTCTTCAGGTTCACCGCCAACGGCGGCACCGACATGGCGGCGGCCCTCACCTACTTCACCGTGCTGTCCGTCTTCCCGGCACTGCTGGCGGTCGTCTCCCTGCTCGGTATTTTTGGTCAGGGCGAAGACAGCGCCAACGCCATCCTCGCTTTCCTCAAGGACAACGCGCCCACCCAGATGTACGGCATCCTGGAAGACCCGATTAGGCAGCTCACCAGCGGTCAGGGTGCAGGCCTGGTTCTGCTGACCGGTATCCTCAGTGCCCTCTGGTCCGCCTCCGGATACACCGGCTCCTTCGGCCGCGCACTCAACCGCGTCTACGGCGTGCGTGAAGGCCGCCCCGGCTGGTTGCTCAAGCCCATCAATGTGCTCGTCACCGCTGTGCTCATCATCCTCGTGGTACTCATGATTCTGATGATGTTGCTGGGCGTAACCGTCCTTGATTTGGTCGGTCAGTACGTACCCGAAACCGTGGACATGGAGCTGATCAAGCTCATCTGGCTCAACGGCCGTTGGGTGCTGATTCTGCTCATGGCAATCGGCCTGATTACCCTGCTCTACGCGGCAACCCCGAACGTGCGCCGATTCAAGGCGTGGAAGCTCTCTGCCGGTGCGGCACTCGCCCTGGCGGGTATGGGTCTGGGTGCTTTCGGCTTCACCCTCTACGCCAATAACTTCAGCAAGTACAACGCCACCTACGGCCTGATCGGTGGTGTGATCGTGATGCTGCTGTTCATCTGGATCATGAACAATATGCTGCTCTTCGGCGCGCATCTGGACGCCGAAATCATGCTCATGCGCCAAATCATTGCCGGCGAAGACGATCATGGCCACCTGAAGGTTCAGCCGCGCAGCACCACCGCCTCCCGCGCGATGGCAGCGCAGCGCGAACGCCTCATGTCTGCCGGACACGAACTGCAGCAGCAGGCGGCAGGCCAGGTCATGTTCCCCAAGCCGAAGGGCCCCTCCGTAGCACAACGCGTGCAGAAAGCTGTGGATACCAACACCACCATGATTCGCACGCTCATTGCCGACGGTAAGGAACGCCTCGACAGTAGCAAGGAACAAAACGGCAAGGAGCAGCAGAAGCAGACGAAGGAGAGCGCGAAGGCGGAAGCTACCGATTCCGAGGCGAATGCCGACTCGCAGCAGGAGGCGCTCTTCGGCCTGAGTACTGACACTCCGAGCGGCGGCGCTGTAAGCGCGGCGAAGAAGAACTAAGCGGCAGCTCAGCTGAGCGCATATCGCCTCAACCTTTCGGGCGTGGGACAGAAACCCCGCGCTGGTCACTAAGATAGACATATGACCAGTGCAGAATTCTCTCCCGCGCCCTTTGCCGTACCCGGCGTTACCCTGCCCAACCTCGAGTACACCCTCTACCAGCCGCAGCAGCTCACAAGCCGCGTCCCCGCCCTCATGATTCACGGCTTCGCCACCCGCGGCGATCAGCTCTACGGCGGCACCGGTTGGATTCGCCAATACCTGCGCGCCGGATACCCCGTGCTGATCGTTAACCTGCCCTACCATACGAACGAATACCTCAAAGACCCGCAGTTCACGGTTGATTGCAAACTCCCTGCTCATACGCAGGTGATGAGCGGTGAAATCCCGTTTGATTCGGTGCCCTCTGTTGATGCGGCGGGTCAGCCGCTGACCCCCATTCACCTGCTCACCGGCGCACTTGCCCAGCTGTTGCGCACCGTAGCCGCCGAGAACGACCTCGGCGTTGAGCTGGCGCCCCGCGCGCACGTTATCGGCTTCTCCTTCGGCGCGCGTATCGGCTGGGAACTCGCCCTCACCCACCCGGAGGCGGTCGCATCCCTCACCCTGGGTGGCCTGCCCCTGCACGACCACCTCATCACCCTGCGCGCCATGCTCGAAGCGCACGAGGGTACCAGCGCCTCCGCGAGCGCAGAAACGCCCGCGGCGGACTCCACCGACGAGGCGATTGCTTCCTTCATCTCGATCATTGACGGCTCCCCCATTCAGCCCGACGCGCTGCTGAAGTTCGTGCGGATTCCCTTCGGCCCGTTCTTCGACGTGCCCGCCCTGCGCGCCGGCTCCCCGGATCTGCCGGCGGGTGACCCGGGCGCGCATCCGCGCGTACCCATTGCGGTGGTGCTCGGTGACGCGGACACCATCGCCGCCGACGGCGCGGAACTCTACGACATGGTGCGCGAGGATAACCCGCTCAACCGTTTCATCTCCCTGCCCGGTCGCGACCACGTCAACGCCCTGACCTCGGGCGCGTTCCGACGCGGTGCGCTCGCCTTTGCTACCGAGGTAGAGGCGGCGACGTCATAAAACGTCAAATTCGCGGGGGCGCTTCACTATCAGCTTCATCGTGCGTCAGGTAGGCCTTTGCTCGTAGAATGGGAACATATCAAAAAACCTTTATCTCGCGGTTGAACCTCATCTGCTGTTGAGCATCAACCGTAATCCCCAAGCAAAGGAACAGCATGCACAAGGTCAAGGCTGTCGTAGCCCTCGCCCAGGACGCACCCGTCACCGTCACCACCATCAACGTACCCGACCCCGGCAAGGGCGAAGCACTCGTCAAGGTCCTCACCTGCGGTGTCTGCCAGACCGACCACCACTACGTCACCGGCGGCGTCGGTCAGGACTTCCCCTACCTGCTCGGCCACGAGTCCGCAGGTATCGTCGAGGCTGTCGGCGATGACGTCACCGACATCGCCCCCGGCGACCTGGTCATCCTCAACTGGCGTGCCGTGTGCGGCGAATGCCGCGCATGCCGCAAGGGTCAGCCGCAGTACTGCTTCGCAACCCACAACGCAACCCAGAAGATGACCCTCGAGGACGGCACCGAGCTCACCCCCGCACTGGGTATCGGCTCCTTCGCAGAGAAGACCCTCGTCGCGGCAGGTCAGTGCACCAAGATCACCGCTGACATCAGCCCCGAACAGTACGCAGCAATCGGTCTGCTCGGCTGCGGCGTCACCGCAGGTCTGGGCGCCGTGCTGAACACCGGTGAGCTCAAACGCGGCGAGTCCGTGGCAGTCATCGGTTGCGGCGGCGTCGGCACCGCGGCTATCGCAGGCGCACAGCTCGGTGGCGCAACCACCATCATCGCCGTGGACATCGACGACGAGAAGCTGGCCCGCGCCCGCGAGCACGGCGCAACCCACACCGTGAACTCCTCCAAGGTCGACCCCGTCGAGGCCATCAAGGAACTCACCGGCGGCTTTGGTGCAGACCTCGTCATCGACGCTGTCGGCATCGCCCCCACCTTCAAGCAGGCGTTCGAAGCACGCGACCTGGCTGGCCGCGTCGTCCTCGTCGGCGTGCCCGCACCCGGCACCACCTGGGACATCCCGCTGGACGAGGTCTTCGGCCGCGGCGGCTCCATCAAGAGCGCATGGTACGGCGACACCCTGCCCTCCCGCGACTTCCCCGAATTCGTGGACCAGTACCTGCTCGGCCGCCTCGACCTGGACAGCTTCGTCTCCGAGCGCATCGGCCTCGAAGACGTCAACGACGCATTCGAAACCATGAAGACCGGCCGCGTGCTGCGCTCGGTCGTGGAACTCTAGGAGCGTAGCGTGAGCGAACGTATTGAACGAGTTGTCACCTCCGGCACCTTCTCGCTGGACGGCGGTTGCTGGGATGTTGACAACAACGTCTGGATTATCGGCAATGACTCCTCCGTGATCATCATTGACCCCGCCCACGACGTCGACAAGATCTCCCGCACCGTCGCAGGCCGCACCGTGGAGAAGATTCTGCTGACCCACGCCCACGACGACCACATCCGCAGCGCCAAGGAGGCGGCAGAACGCTTCGGCGCGCCCGTCTACCTGAACCCCGCGGACCGTGTGCTCTGGGAAATGGTGTACCCCTCCTGGGACTTCGACCACGAACTCACTGACGGCGATGTGCTGCGCATCGGCGAGACCGAGCTGAAGGTTATCGCCACCCCCGGCCACTCCCCCGGCTCCGTGTGCTTCTATGCACCCACCCTCAGCTGGGAGAACAGCGAAGGCGTCGTTTTCTCCGGCGACACCCTCTTCAACGGCGGCCCCGGCGCAACCGGACGCTCCTACAGCGACTTCGATACCATCATCGAGTCGATCTCGACCCGCCTGCTGACCCTGCCCGAGTCCACCGCGGTCCTCACCGGCCACGGCGACAGCACCGGCATCGGCTTGGAAGCACCCGAGCTTCCGGCATGGATTAAGCGCGGTCACTAAACCGGTAGCCTCACGCAGAGGCCTTCACGCGGGACCCTCCCGCGGAGGCTCACAACACGCCAAGCACGGTACGCAAAAGGCGGATGCCCCACCACCTACAGAAGGTGGCGGGGCGTCCGCCTTTAAGCATGGGCTCATCACGCTCAAGCTACCCGCAAGGAACTAGCAGCACCCTAAACTAGCCGCGTTCCGTCTCAGCCAAAGGAGCCAGCTGCTCCTCATGCTCCTCACGCCACAGGTAACCGTACAAATGGCCCAACGCAAAATACATCGTCGCAATAATCACCGGAACCATAAACGCGTTACGGTAATACGGAGCATCGCCCATATAGCCGCCCCACATGCAACCCATCGCAAGACCAACGCCCAACATCGAACGAGTAAAGAAGCTTGCCTGCGCATCAGGAATATGCTTGAGCGAACGGTTCAGCCACAGCTCATGGCCACCAAACGCAACACCCAGCACCGCGCCGCAGAAGGCCAACGCATAGAAAATCGTGGATGTATCATCGCTCGCCGGCAAATACAGCGCCGCCATAATCAGCAGAATACCGCTCACCAGCCAGCCGTGCCACGGATTCACCGAACGGCCACCCAAAACCACCGGGAAAGCCACCACCACGAGCGCGCCGGTACCGGTCGCAACCATCGCCATAAACAGGTTCATCGAACCGTGAATCAGCGAGAAGCCCAGCAGACCAGAACCAACCGACCCCATGCACGCGCCCAGCAGCACCAGGCCAAGAATCAGCACCACCGTCTGACGGCTCGGACGCACCAGATTCTGCGGCGGAGCCATACGAATACGCGAAATATCCGGCAGAACCCTCGGTGCCACCAGCACCACAATGAACAGCAGCGCATCCAGAATCATCGTGATCCAGAAGCCCGCATACTCATGATTCGGGGTGATGTACGCATCGCCCAGCCACACCAGCAGAGCAGCCAGCGGGTACATCGACATATTCGCCGTCGTACCCCACGACACCGCAGTCGACAAGCGAACATCACTGTACTGGTAGTTACGGCGATACAACGACTCAAGAGCGAACGGAGTCCACGGCGGAGTCGTAAAGCCCATCGCCACACAAGAGAGCGCATGGTAGGTCGTACTCACGTTATTCGGGTCAACCGTCAAACGCCAACCAATCACCAGCATATTCGACACCGCAGCAATATTCAGCACCGACGTAATCGCCAGCAACGACCGCAAACCCAGAGCACGCACCAGCATCGGGCCGAGCATAATCTGCACCGAATACGCGCCAGTAAACGCCGCCACCGCATAGCCGCCATCATGCACACTACCCAGATGGCTCGCCAACAGAATATACAGCGCAAACGCCGAAGAAGCCGCCGGAATGTGGAACAGAATCGTCAACACATTACGGGCAAAACCCTCAGCACGAAGCACCGCATACAGGTGACGACGCTGCTCCTTACCGTTGCGCTGAAATAACGCCCAATGCTGACGCAAAATATCCGGCAGTGAAGCGTTCGTATTAATCTCATCCGCAGCCGGAACCGGGCGAGGCGGCAACTCCTGCAACACGTGCTCATTGTTGCGCACCACATCCGTCAGGGAAGTGCCCGGAACCGTCGGAATACCCGTGCCCGAAGCACGCATTTTATTCAGCGCATCGGAAGCGGGGCTCACCTTCGTGGTGCGCGGAGGAACCTCCGGCGCGGATGCGCTAGCGCGCGCATCAGCCGGAGGCTCCACACGATACGTTGAGTTCGGGTCCCTATCCTGAGGTGTCGAGGTCATCATCTCTTTCGCGAATAAGCCGCCGGACATGCTACAACAGAGGCCCGGAAGCGAATTTATGCCTAATAGGAGTTTACCCTCACCGACGAGCCGTTCTGACCCTTTTCCACCACAATCTGGGCGGGAATACGGTTCTTCATCTCCTCCACATGCGAAATCAGGCCAATAGTGCGGCCACTATCACGTAGCGACTCAATCGTGCCCATCACCATGTCCAGGGTCTCGGCGTCCAGCGTGCCGAAGCCCTCATCAATGAAGAGGGTATCCAACTCGATACCGCCGTTATTCGCCTGAACAACCTCAGCCAGACCCAACGCCAACGACAGCGACGCCAAGAACGACTCACCGCCGGACAGCGAGGACGCCTCACGCGGCTCGCCCGTCCACGTGTCAGTAATCTCAAGGTTCAGGCCGCCTCCGGAACGGCTGCCCTTCGCACGGTGATCGCTGAACACCATGCCGTAGCGGCCCTCACTCATGCGGTCCAGGTGCAGCGACGCCGACTGCAGAATACGCTCAAACTCGGCACCCAGCACGTAGCTGACCAGGTCAACCTGATGCTCATAACCGCCCAGAGTGTCACCGCGGGCAGCCGCCGCCAGGTTAGCCAGCATCTGCGCATGGTCATAACGCTGCGCCGTCTGCGCACGGAACGCCGCATACTCGCCACGCAGCGCCTGCAAAGAACGAAGCACGCTCTCCCGCTCACCCTCACGAAGAGTCAAACGGTGCGCCGCCGCACGCAACTGCTCAACCTGCTCACGCACACCCTGCAGATCATCCGGCGCCTGCTCACCAGCGGCGGCACGCGCCGCCACCGCAACAATCGCCTCACGACCAAAACCCTCAAGGAGGCGGGCATGCTCCAACTCATACGCGGCAACAGCCTGCTCCAGGGCATCAACACGCTCGGGGGTACGCACCGCCGCCTGCACCAGCTCGGCACTCTCAAACGAAGACTCAGCCAGCAGACGCTCAGCCTGCACCGCCGCCAAAGCATGACGCTCACGCGCCTGCCCCAACAGCAGCACCGCACGAGCAAGACGCTGATGCGCCGCACGGTAGCCCTCAACAGCCTCAACACGCTGCCCAAAACCCACCGCCGCACGAGCAGGCGCCAACTCAGCCGCAGCCGCCTCACAGCGCGCCGCAGCGTCACGATGACGAGTCTGACCCTCAACCACCGCGCCCTCGATGGTGCGTAGCGCCTCCTGAGCCTTCTGCTGCTGCCCCCGCACCCGCTCAACCTTCACCAGCACGCCGTCACGCGCAGTCACGCGCGACTGAGCCTGCGCGAGGCGGGTGCGCGCCTGCTGCAGCTGGGCGGCAGTCTGCTCGACATCGCACTCACCCTGAGCCACCAGGGTCTCGTACTGGGTGCGGGCGGCGGCAAGAGCCTCGGAGGCTTCCTGATGCGCCTTGGTCGCCCGGTCCTTAGCCAGTTCGTGGGTGCGCGCCTGCTTATGGGCCTTGTCTTCACGCTCCTTGGCGGCGTCCAGGTCGGCACGCTCCACCAGCTGCTCGCCCTCGGCAATCTGCGCGGGTGCGGGGTGCTCGACCGAGCCGCAGACCGCGCAGGGTTCGCCGTCCTTGAGCTCACGCGCCAGCAGGGAGGACGCCTGGGCGAGGCGCAGCACCTGCAGGTTCTTGAACTCCTCCGTCGCGGCGAGCGCCTGCTGAGCCGAAGCCTGCCACTTTTCCTGCGCCTTCTGCTCGGCGGTGGCGGTGCGCTTGCTCTGCTTCTCAGCCGCAGCGACCGCGGCGGAGGCGGCGTCCAGCTTCTGCTGCATCTGCTGGGCGGCGTCGTGCTTCTGCTGCGCCTCGGTGACCAGGTGCGCGGCGAGGGTGCGCTCCTCGTCGGCGGTGCTGTAGCCGGCGAGTTCTTCGGCAAGCTGCTCGGCCTGGGTGGTGAGGTCGCTCAGCGTCTTTTCGGCACACGACTTGTCCTGTTCGAGGGAGTTAGCCTGCTTCAACAGCGCAGCTGCGGCGGCTTCCTCGTCGGTGAGCTGCGCGTCCTTCTTCCGCAGGGCGCGCAGGGTGTCGAGGAGCGCCTCGAGCTGGTTTTCCTGTTCGGCGGGCTCGAGGGATGCGAGAGCGGCGAAGGTCGTCTCCTCGGGGAAGGTGACCTCCGGCGAAATATTCTCATCGCGGAGTGCCACGAGCAGGGCGCGCCCGCTCTCCTCCAAAGCTGATGCGCACGCCGCCTGGTCCTGTTCCCGGGCGGCAAGCGCCTGCGATTCGGCGTGGACCTGCGCGTACTGTGCGTGCAGGGGCGCGGCGGCACGCGCCTGCGCCAGCTCTTCACGCTGCGCCTTGTGCTCGTCGGCGCGTTCGGTCAGGCGGGTGCGGCGCTCGCAGAGCTGCTCATATTCGCGCCAGTCGGCCTGCAGCTGGGCGCGTTCGGCGAGCAGGCGGGTGTGCCGGTCGGCTTCGTCGGTGAGGCGCTGCTGCTCCTGCTTTTCGCGCGCGGAGGTTTCGCGGGCGCGTTCTACCCCACCGGCGACCCATGCGTCGAGGGTTTCGGCGGTGACGCTCTCAGCGGTGAGGTTTTCGGAGGTCTCCTCCTCCGCAGCCTCTTCGGCATCCGGATCTGTAGCGTCCAGTAGTGCCTGCAGGGCGAGCATTTCTACGCGGGCACGTTCAAGGTAGCCGCGCTGGGTGTTTTCGTCCTGGGCGACTTCCTGCTGGGCGGTTTTCGCTTCTTCGGTGAGCGCGGCGAAGAGCTGTTCGTAGTGTTCGACGGGGAACATCTTTTTGAGCAGTTCTTTGCGTTCTTTGGGCTTGGACTTGAGGAATTGCGCGAACTGGCCCTGCGGCAGGAGTACGACTTTGAGGAATTGTTCTTTGGTCAGGTGGGTGCGTTCGGCGATGGTGCGGTTGACTTCGGCGACGCTGCTGGAGATAGGGGTCCAGGCTTTTTCGTCGGCGGGGTCGGCGCCGGGTGCGAGTTCGGCGAGGGTTGCTTTGGCGCTTTCTTCGCGCATTTGGCCTTTGCGGGCGCCGCGGGTGATGGGCCTATTGTAGGCGGGGGTGCGGTCGATGCGCAGGCGCTTGCCGTGGAGGGTGACATCGAGTAGTACGCGCGGTTTGGTGCCGCTGTGTGCCGCGTAGGTGGAGTGTAGTTTGGCGGATTCGCGGTCGCTGCTGGTTTCGCCGTAGAGGGCGTAGCAGATGGCGTCGAGGATGGTGGTTTTACCGGCGCCGGTGGGGCCGTTGAGGAGGAATACTCCGGCGTTGTTGAGGGTGTCGAAGTTGATTTCTTGGCGCTTGGGGTATGCCATGAAGGCTTCGAATTCGAGGTTGTGCAGGATCATGCGTTGTCCTTGTGGCTTTTGATGTGGTCGCTGAGGGTGGTGATGACGTCGCGTTCTTCGCTGGTGAGGGGGCGGTTGCGTACGTATTGGTGGAATTGGTCGAAGGTGTCGACGGGGTCGGCGTCGCGGGTGGGCGCTGCGGCGGCGGGTTGGTCGGCGGCGGGTTGGGTGCTGCGGTAGCTGAAGTGGGAGATGGTTTCGTAGCGGCTGCGCAGGCGGTCGACGGCGCCGACGGGTAGGGTTTC
>FLSC01219417.1_pt1 | contig 17631 bp, 14 predicted proteins | sample 1550561 | NCBI WGS metagenome assembly FLSC01 (sample SAMEA4031775, study PRJEB14383) | metagenome | biome: human; feature: oral; material: saliva | place: Philippines | collected 2014 | reverse complement strand
CTGCTCGCCGAGCCGGACACCGACTACGTGACCGACCTGAAGGTCGCCGAAACCGTCGAGGAAGAAGTCGACCGCTGTGTGGAGTGCGGCTACTGCGAGCCGGTCTGCCCCTCCCGCAACCTGACTTTGACCCCGCGCCAGCGCATCGTGATGCGCCGTGAGATTGCCGCCGCCGAGATGAACGGCGACCACGAGCTCGCCGAGCGCCTGCGCAAGGAGTACGAGTACAACGGCATTGAGACCTGCGCTGTGGACGGCATGTGCCAGACCCGCTGCCCCGTGAACATTAACACCGGTGACCTGATTCGCCGCCTGCGTTCTGAGAACCAGGACAAGCTGGCCGCCGCCGGCTGGAAGGTTGCCGCGCAGCAGTGGGGCGTCATGGACAAGGTCGCCGGCAAGGCTCTGACCGTGGCGAAGAAGCTGCCGTTCCCCGTGGTGCACGGCACCACCGACATTGCCCGTAAGGTCATGGGTGACGACATGGTTCCCTCATACAAGAAGGACCTGCCCGTCGGCGGCCCGGCACGTAAGCCGCACAAGGACGCAACCGCTGAGATCGTGTTCTTCCCCGCCTGCGTGAATGCCATGTTCGGCGGCGTGGACGGCGACGGCAAGCACGACCCGATCAACGCAACCCAGGCGTTCATTCGCCTGTGCGAGCGTGCGGGCGTGAAGTACCGCATCCCGGACAATATTGGTGAGATGTGCTGTGCTACCCCGTGGAAGTCGAAGGGCTTCACCGACGGCTACTCGATTATGAGTGACCGTGTGCTGAAGTCCCTGTGGGAGGCTACTGACGGTGGCCGCCTGCCGGTCGTGTGTGACGCTTCATCCTGCACTGAGGGTCTTGAGGTGATGCGAGAGAAGGTTATTAAGGCGCTTGAGCACAAGATCGTGAACGGTCTGAAGCCGGGCGAGCCGGACTTCTCGCGTCTGCGCATGTACGATGCGGTGCAGTTCGCCGCGGACAACATGCTGGATAAGCTGACCGTGTCTGCTCCCCTGCCGTCGATTGCACTGCACCCGACCTGTTCGATGACTCACCTGGGTACTCAGCCTGCATTTGAGAAGATTGCGAACGCGATGAGTGACGACGTGTACGTGCCGAAGCACTGGGGTTGCTGTGGTTACGCTGGTGACCGCGGTATGCTGCACCCGGAGCTGACGGCGAGCGCTACGGAGGCGGAGGCTGCGGAGCTGAGCGAGCAGAAGCAGTTCGCCGCATACATTTCCGCGAACCGCACCTGTGAGCAGGGTATGACGGAGGCAACCGGTCATACCTACCAGAACGTGCTGCAGCTGCTGGAGCGCACCACCCGCTAAAGGGCTGAGCGCATAGCGGCATAAAGAAGGGACCCGGCGGGCTATCTGATGTGATAGTCCGCCGGGTTCTTACAAATATTATTTATCTTTTCATTTTTGAGTTTTCACATTACCACCAATAAGCGACATTAAAAATAATGGTATATATGCAGCAGAAAGAGACATAAAAAACAATAGTTCAAAAAATGACTTCACTGAAAACTTATCGTTTAATCTATATGATGCAATTATATAAAATATAATCAGGGACGGTATATACCAAGGTGCATTAAAATCAATAACAACAAATGACCATAAGGTGGATACTGGAAATTGTAACCCTCCTCTCTTAGCCCCTTCCATTTGCACCGCACTAGAGAGTAAACCAAACATAGCGAACCCGGCAATAATTCCCCCTCCCCCCGCCCAAGGATCTCGCTGAAGAAAAGTAGCAACATCAGCAACCGGCCTAGCTAGAGCATCAAAATGAATCCATTCAAGAAATTTTGAAATACCCATGAGGCCGCTCAGTCCTGTACAGTTCTGGAGAGAATAAATTACCGACATAGAGTAAGCAGATACGAAAATACAGAAAGCTTTCAAGAAAAGATTTTTGTCTACGATATATTTTGTTATGGTTTCCATATTAATAGCCACCAAATTCTCCTCAGTCTACAGAATAATAAAACCTCATTGACGATAGCGCAGATATTTATATATCCACGTTGAAGAGGCGAGCATGAATCTCCTCGTCAGCCTCGGTCACGATAATGACCGGGCTACTACCCGCAACCTTGCGGGCGCGGTGGAGCACTTCAGCCTCATCTTCGCCGGGAGCCATAGGGACCACCTGACACTCCCCTCCCGCCTTCTGCGCAGCGAGCGCAACAAGCGCCCTGTGTTCCGGATTTCGGCGAGCAGACAGGTTGAAGCGTCCCGCGATGCGAGCTCGTTCTTTCATCACTTCAATGCTTGCCATTCTTCAATCCTTTCAAATGCACCTTCTACGATAAAGGCTGTTGCTTCTTCGTAAGCGGCGTTGCTTTCCATAATACTATTCAGGGGTCGGTTCTCTTCGACTATGTAATAGCGAAGGCACAGGTATACCCGCGCAAGCACCGTGCTTGACCGCCGCCGTCGCGCAAAAAGATTGGGAACAACTAGGTGCGAGTACAGGATTTCAAACGAACCCTAGTGCGCTACCGTAGACACACCATATGGCACAGACACACAAAAGAGAGGTAGGGCTGACAATAGCTCTACCTCTAAGATGTTTTAAGATAGCACGGTTGACTAGTCATGATTCCTGAATGCAAAGAAGTACATGGTAGCCGATACCAAACCCATACCTAAGGAAATCATAAGAACGTTTGGTGAACAAAGATTTCCCATTCCCTGAATCACTGTCAAGAACAGACAGGAAAGAGAAAATACGAGGATAAAAGCACCGATGCTCTGAAAACTAATACTTTTCATAATATACCTCCTTGGTTGCTTATAATTCACCTCGGCAGCTCCATGCAGCTACTCCCAGCTGAGCGGCCAAACCGGGAAGACCCCCAGCCCCCTTTTCTCAGTTGCAGCACTTATTTTCGACTATTCAATAGTCCAATAATCAATACTGCTATCGAGATGCCGTAGAGAATTCCAATCACTAGGTCGCTGACATTTGACACTACGTTCAAGATAATTGCCAGGATCAAGAACAGCATCCCAACAGGAACATACTTATTCGACTTCATACGCTCGTGCTCCCTCAATAATCAACAGCGATACATCATTTTCCGGACCATCCAGCTACCCATTTTCTGAATGGCTATGGACGTTCGTCTTAATACCACGCTAGCACTCCGGAGCTAAAAAGTCCCCACGACACAACTTTCTGCGCCCAACCGCACTCCCCCACCCTCGCCTCCTCAAAGCGCACACAGAACCACCCCCTCAGCAGCTTGCGCCGCAAAGGGGGTGGTTTCTATATATGAGCTAGACCAGAAAGCCTAGTACTACTCAGCAGCCTCGGTGCTGGGTTCAGGTCGCTTTCTAGAACAACTGAGCCGTTCGGAACCATCTGTGCGTACTGCAAGAAAGTGCCGATTGTCAGGTCTTCGTGTGCGGTCTCTGGCTGGGTTACGCCGGATATGCTGGCCACGGTTGTTACACCTCGTGAGTCTTGTCCGAGGTTTCGTGCGCGTTCGGCTTGGATGATTTGGGCGTAGAGCGTTCCGTTGATTTCGGTGACGATGATGACGGCTGATTCTCCGGCAACGTTACGGGAGCGGCGGAATACGTCAGCGACTTTCTCGGCCGGGGCTGCGGGGATGACGTGGCATTCTCCTCCGGCGCGTTGAGCTGCTAGGGCTACGAGTGCGCGGTGTTCTGGATTGCGGCGGGCAGACAGGTTGAAGCGTCCCGCGATGCGAGCTCGTTCTTTCATCACTTCAATGCTTGCCATTCTTCAATCCTTTCAAATGCGCCTTCTACGATAAAGGCTGTTGCTTCTTCGTAAGCGGCGTTGCTTTCCATAATACTATTCAGGGGCCGGTTCTCTTCGACTACAGAACGGTCACTGCGGTACTTGTAGCGGTGGTAGTAGAAGTTCCGGTGGGAGGAACAGCCACGAATCACCTGCCAGTACTGTTCCTGTGCCTCTTCGTCGCGGCAGGATAGGGCGATACTGAAGTTGTACGCCATATCCCGAGCCGGGTCGGTAGCTGTACAGGTTGTGTGGCGGTCTGTGATGCGGAGGGTGTTCTCATCGTCGAGGTATGAGATAACGGGCGGGTAATCCCAGATTTCGCTGCAGCTGGGGCACCGGCAGTAGAATTTCTCGCCGGATATGAGGCGTTTCTTTTTTGCCATGGTTTTCACTCCTTCACGTGGGTATATGAACCCTACCGTGATTTTGAGGGGTGTGGGCGCTCGTTCGGCAATCTGTGGAAAACTAGCTTCGAGAGCAAGAAAAAGACGACCTGTGGAAAACAGTGCAAATTACCTTTGGGGCATGAATTCATAAAGAGGACCCGGCAGGCCATCCAAATGGATGGTCTACCGGGCCCCTTCGTAACATTTTACAGAATTTCTGGTGGTTACCTTATGCCTACTGTATTACAAATCTTCCTTTCCATATATTCTTGAATTTCTTTAAATAATTTATCTTCTCCATATAGACCTAAATCAATGTAAATATTCGTTAGCGCCAATTCAATATACTTATCACTTTGATTAAAATCAGATATTTGAGTTCGAATAAAATTTCGGAGAACTGGAGCAATATCATGACCATAGGCATGCTTTCTAATATCTGGAGGTGAAAATGAGTTATCTAATATATCAGAGTTCCTTATGTCCTCCGACGCATTTTCACGAATTACCTCCAAAATACGCTTATACCCCTCGGCAGGTGAATATTCTTGATTAATCTCAGATTCGATAGCCCTCAATAGAAGGCCTCGAAATCTTCCATAGATTTCCATTTTTTCAGAGAATTCACGCCTGGCTAAATATAAAAATCTAACAATTTTCCCTATGTAATGATAGTAGTCTTCTATGCATTTAGAGTCGCCATCAAATCTTCTATAATTTAATTCCTTAAGAACGGACTCCACAAGAGAATAGCTTTCAATTGCTGGGAATTCTGTGAAGAAGAGCGTCTTCAGCCAGGTAAATTCCTGAACCTCAGAATCTTCTCTTAAATCTCTATCAGCTATAAATAACTTTCGATCATCATAACTATATTTTTCTGCCCCCTTTATTATCCTACCGCAATTACCACTACCCTCTAAAGAAATATTTTTTGCCTTTTCTACATCAAAAACTAATATTGAAAATTTTTTATCCAACCCAGACTTTTTCAGCCATCTCCTATAAAAAACTTCATCGCTGGGCCCTTCCACATAAATGGTAAAAATATCCTGCGATTCAGAATCTCGAGTTCGCATCATTAAGTCATGGCTTTTAATTTCTTCACTTTCATTTAAAACATATTCCCTATTTTGAGTCATGCGAAAACAACCCATGGAACAAATTATTCTCATAAATTTTATGGACAGATTTTTTGGGGACGAAAATATCATGGTCATAAAAATTCTCTAAGACCATAGGGGAATGAGTTGCTATAAGAATTTTCAAATCAGATTCTCCAACACACTCTTGAACATATTTCATAAACAAGCGCTGCCAGCTTATACCAAAAGAAATTTCTGGTTCATCGATAATCAGTAGCGAATCACCTTTTGTAGAAGATATGATCACCTTAGAGAGAAGAAGTAATAGATGCTTCTCTCCGCTGGACAGCTGGGCAGGATAAATAAGCATAGACCTCTTTATGCGCCTCCATTGCACCCTCTCTATAGGGTCAGAATCAACATCCTCGTAGGGCAAAGAACGGCTCCAATAAATGTTAAACCCACCCTGCAGGCTATATTCGATTTTCTTATCCCTGAACATTTTATTAATGGATTCAATGAAAGACTCAATTAGGGTTGCAGCAGACTCCAAATCCGCAATTCGCTCCTTGAGGCTGTCGAAATATGGAATCAAAACAGGCTGCAAGCTTACCACTCGGTCATCATTTATCTCTCGAGATTTAAAAATTCTTTTAATTGAGTTAAATTCTTCAAAATTAATTAATTTATACTCTTCCACCAATCCCTTTTTCTCGTCAATTTCCTTTATTTTATCTAGGATTATTTCCTTTGCCCACTGTGGATTATCTGCGCGGCTTAATATGTTATTATCAATAATATCTTTTGCGATTTGATAATACACACCTCTGCCACCCCTTGATATAATTGTTGCCCTTTGAACATTTCGAACAAGAGAATTGCTTAGCTCATACAGAACAGATTCGATAATTGACCCCGATGATGAATACTCCAAATCTGTTGTATCAATACCTTCCGATTTTATTCGGAACCTAGATGCATACCTTGAGTACTCATCCGCGTCATTCAGCCTATTTACCCCAAGAAATGTAGATTGTCCACTAGTGATATAACTTATATTAGCAACAATATTTTCATATTTATTCTGAATTTCATTACCCAACTCAGAGTTAGAAATATCTTTCAAATCCCCAATTGAAATATCCTCATTTAAAATAATTTCTTCCTTCTTGTCCAGGGCTTTAATGTTAAAAGTTTTATAACCAACATTAGTGCAATTAATCACACCCTCGGAAAACTCGATTTTCACTTTCTGAAAATTTGCTGAAAATATTTTTTGCAGTTCTTTAATGCTACCAGAAATAATGCAGTGAACTACCCTCAGCAGATTTGTCTTCCCGCAGCCATTTTCAGCATATATTGCCTTTATATTGGTATTATCTTTCGTGAAGTCAATATCGTAATCGTATCGATCAAGCACTCCACTTGCAGATATTTTTTTTATTGAATTCCTACTATTCAAAATATTTCTCCTTAAGTTATGGATAAGTACGTATAGGTTAGACCAGCTTCAGGTACCCTTATCCAAATCGTACAATTAGCGGCACTTCCGAACGGCAACGAACGTTAGCGCCATCACTTACACTAGCACGAAGACACGCCGCTGGACTAGGAAAAACTCCACCACAACACACTTTTCTGCACCCAACCCCACTCCCCCGTCCGCACCTCCTCAAAGCACATAGAAACCACCCCCTCCGCAGCTTGTCGCCACAAAGGGGGTGGTTTTCTATATACAGGCTCGGTGGCAGGTCCGCCGGCTCAGCTAACTGCAGCCAGCCGCTCCGGCGAACCCGCATCCTAAACCGCTACTACTCAGCAGCCTCCGTGCTGGGCTTGGGGTCTTCGTTCACGCGGTTACGGATATGCTCCACAATACGTGCCACAGCCTCATCCACGGGCACGCCGTTCTCCTGCTTGTTGCCGCGGAAGCGGAACGAAACAGCGCCGTGCTCCGCATCCTCACCGCCAGCAATCAGAATGAACGGAACCTTCTCAGTAGACGCAGTACGGATCTTCTTGGTGAAGCGGTCCGAACCGTAATCCACCTCAACACGCACGCCGTGCGCACGCAGCTTATCCGCGATCTCGGTCATGTAGTCGTTGAACGCCTCAGCCACCGGCACACCAATGACCTGAACCGGCGAGAGCCACGCCGGGAACGCACCCGCATAGTGCTCGGTCAGCACACCCAAGAAGCGCTCAATCGAGCCGAACTTCGCCGAGTGAATCATGACCGGCTCCTGCACGGTACCGTCCGCAGCCTGGTACTCCAGACCGAAACGGCTCGGCTGGTTGAAGTCATACTGAACGGTCGACATCTGCCAGGTACGGCCAATCGCGTCCTTCGCCTGAACCGAAATCTTCGGGCCGTAGAACGCAGCTCCACCCGGATCGGGGACGAGCTCCAGGCCGGTCTCCTTCGCAACCTGCTCTAGAACCGCGGTAGCCTCCTCCCACTGCTCATCAGTACCGATGAACTTATCCTTCTTATCGCCCTCAGTGTCGCGGGTGGACAGCTCAAGGTAGAAGTCATTCATACCGAAGTCCTCAAGCAGGCTCAGCATGAACTTCAGCAGGTGACGCACCTCGTCCGGTGCCTGCTCCTTCGTCACATACGAGTGGGAGTCATCCTGAGTAATCATGCGCACGCGGGTCAGGCCCTGCAACACACCGGACTTCTCGTCACGGTACACGGTGCCGAACTCGAAGAAACGCAGCGGCAGCTCACGGTACGAACGGCCACGAGAACGGTAAATCTCGTTGTGCATCGGGCAGTTCATAGCCTTCAGACGGTAGTTGCCGTTATCCAGCTCCATGGAGGGGAACATGCCGTCCGCATAGTACGGAAGGTGACCGGAAGTGTAGAACAGGTCTTCCTTCGAAATGTGCGGGGTGCTGACGTACTGGAAACCCTCCTGAATGTGGCGGGTACGCACGTAATCTTCCATCTCGCGCTTAATCACGCCACCCTTAGGGTGAATCACCGGCAGGCCGGGGCCAATGTTCTTCGGGAAAGAGAACAGGTCCAGCTCACGACCCAGGCGGCGGTGGTCGCGGCGCTCCGCCTCAGCGATGCGCTCCTTGTACGCCACCAGCTCGTCCTTAGTCGGCCATGCGGTACCGTAAATACGCTGCAGCATGGGGTTCTTCTCAGAACCGCGCCAGTACGCGCCACCGGCACGCATCAGGGCGTAACCGTTAGCGATCAGCTTGGTGTTCGGCAGGTGCGGGCCGCGGCACAGGTCCTTCCAGACGGTCTCGCCGGTCTTCGCGTTCACGTTGTCGTAAATGGTGATTTCACCCTCGCCGACCTCCACGGATGCGCCTTCGGCAGCATCCGCACCAGAACCGGGGCCCTGGGTCAGGGAGAGCAGCTCCAGCTTGTACGGCTCGTTCGCCATCTCGGCGACAGCCTCGTCGTGGGTGACCACGCGGCGGCGGAACAGCTGACCGGACTTGATGATCTTAATCATCGACTTCTCGATCTTCTTCAGATCTTCCGGGGTGAACGGCTCAGCCACATCAAAGTCAAAGTAGAAGCCGTCAGTAATGTACGGGCCAATGCCCAGCTTAGCGTCCTTGCGGTACTCCTGCACCGCCTGCGCCATCACGTGCGCAGCGGAGTGGCGCAGAACGTTCAGGCCGTCCGGTTCGTGAATGAAAACCGGCTCAACGGAGTCGCCAGCAGACAGCTCGTGGGAGAGATCAACCAGCACGCCGTTCACGCGTGCCACAACAATCTTCGGGTCGTCAGCGAACAGCTCAGCGGCAGTCTTCGCGGTGACCTCGCGCTCCTCACCAGAAACGCTAATAACAATTGCTGAAGAATCAGCGGCAGACATAAGTCTCCTTAACTCAGGCGCAAGCGTGCCACTCGGGGCGCCGCGGGTGCGCATACTATTCCGCACTGTACTGGTGCACGGACACACACCATCTTACAACGGCTCCCAGCCAACGCTCAGCTTGAGGGCAGACTAGTCCGCATGATGCTCACGCGTATGCTCATACACGTCAACCACAATGTGGCTAATATGGTCGTCCTTCAGACGGTAAATGGTGGTGCGGCCCTGCTGCTCACGGTCAATGACGTGCGCCTCACGCAGGATGCGCAGGTGGTGCGATGCGAGAGGCTGCGAAATGCCCAGGCAGGTGTGCAACTCGCTCACACTGTGCGGGCGGTGCATCAGGTGATGCGCAAGCGCCAGGCGCAGCGGGTTCGCGAGCGCAGAGAAAATCGCGACGGATCCGCCGAACTGTTCCTCCCAGTCTTTGGGGCTGTTGCCTTCGATGCGGGGTGCGTTGGTGGGCGCTTCGTGGGTGTGCTCTACGGCATGCTCCACGGCGTGTTCGGCTACGTGCTTCGCTACCTGCTCGGCGGCGTAGTGAGCGTGGGTGGTTTCGGTCTGGTCTGTGTGCTGGCTCTGAGTCATAGTATTTTCACCTTAGGTACAGGAAGGGGGCACGTCAAGAAAGTGACGCCTGTGCGGCGTGCTTTCTTGAGCGTGCCCCTCTCCCCTATGTGCGCTCTTGAAGTGCGCTAATACTACATGCGCGGCCGCTAGCGGTTAGCGACTGCCACCTGCAGGTAACCCTCAGCGGACTTTACGCCCTTGTCGGTCACTGCGCGGTAGCGGACCAGCGGTGCGAAGCCCTGCTTATTCTTAGCAGAAACCGCGATGCCCTGGGTGCCATCGGGCAGGGTCACCACACGGTAGGTGCCGTACTCGTCGCTGTATGCGCTGACGACCTGGCCGCGCTGGTTGAGTAGCTCCAGCTTCTTCACGGTCTCGCCGCGGCGGTACGCGCCGAAGGATGCTTCGTCGTTGTTCAGCACTGCCACGTTCTGGGTGGTGCCCGAGTACAGGGAGACGGAGTCCTCACGTGCGATGGGGCTGTTCTTATCCACCACGTGCACCTTCAGCGGAATCGAGTACAGCTGTGCGGCGGATCCCTTCTTCGCCTTCACATCGGACATGCGTGCGGGTGCCTTGCCGGTGCGGTTCACGGTGATGTTCGTACCGTTGTCGCGGCGCAGGTCCCAGGTGGTGCCGGTGACCTCGTGGGTGTTCAGATCGATCGAGTAGGTGCCGGTCTTGCCGTTGGAGGCAAAACGGATGCCGGTCTCCGCGCTGGAGAACTGGCCGCCAGCAGTGTTGATCTTCTCCTTGTTGACCCAGCGGCTGGGGCGGAAGTTCGGGGTCTGCTCGATTTCCTGGAAGTTGTAGTCGCGGGCGTAACGGTAGTTCGGGGACACCTTGTGCGACTGGTGCACGCTCTGTGCGACTGCGGTTTCGCCGGAGTAGACGGTGGCGTGGTGCTCGGCGGGCTGATAAATTACGCCGGAGCCGGTGCCGGTCTTACCGTAAGCGTCCGAGGGGTACTTGAACTTCACGGCATCCGAAGATTGGTTCACTGCCGTGTTCTGAGTCTCGGCATCGCTGATGCGGTCAGCCTTGGGGGTGCGCACGGCGGAACGGCGCACGGTCACGGGGCGTGCAATCTTGTGCGCGTCAGCATTCGAGTCGGTCGCCTGGTTGTTGCTCTGCGGCAGAACCTGGGTGCCTTCGCGGCGTGCGGTGTTCTCAGCGGACTCGGTGTAGTTCACGGGCATCCACTGCACCTGCTGCCAGGGGAACTGGTTGCCGGTGAAACCGCTGGGAACGAAGCTTGCGAACATTGCCGCCAGCTGCGGGTCTTCCTTGTACACGTTCTTACCCTGGCGGGCGTAGGGTGCGTAGGAGCTTGCCGCCTCCAGGTTGAATGCGTTGGTGAAGAGGTTACGGTCAGCGATGATGAAGCCGTATTCCTTCATGGCGGTCAGAATCATGCGGGTGAGCTGGTCGTCGGCGTGGCCGGTGTTTGCCAGGTGCTCTTCCACGTCAAAGCTTGCAGGCAGGAAGCCGCGCTGACCCGCACGGGGTGCGTTCGGGTACTTGTTCACGTCGATCTTGCCGTCGGTGCCCTTCGCCGGGAAGGAGGAGGTCAGCGAGGAATAGTCAGCGGCAGTAATGGAGACCATGTGGTTGATCTTGCCTGCTTTGAGCTCGTCCACACCAATCTGGGTGAGCTCATTTGCCAGGCCCACCACGGAGGAGGTGCCGTTCTTGAGGGTCAGCCAGTAGTTGTCTTCGCCCACGCCGCCGAAGTTCGGCTTAGCGAGCATGTAGCCGCCGGAGGACACATGGTAGGTCGCCGGGTAGTCAACCGCAACGGGGATGTCCACGGTACCGCGGGTGCCTGCCGGGATCTTGTAGGTAATCACGCCGGTGTTCGCGTCGATGGACGCGCCGGGCACGTTCTTTGCCAGGCGGAACTTCGCGCCACGAGCAATCGGGTAGGAGGTGCGGGCGTTGCCGGACTTCGCGTCGATGCTCACGGGTGCGTTGATGGTGACGGTCTGGCCTGCGTTGCCGCGGCCGACGTTGTCGTACTGAATCTTTGCGCTCTTGGGGGTGGAGACGTTGCCGCCGCCCACCTGCACGCGGGCGGTGCTGGTGTAGGTCTGTGCGTCTGCATCCTTGACGAACTTGAAGTAGGAGCGCCAGATGCCGGTCGCCTCGTCGTAGAGGGCGACGGACTGGTCGCCGGAGAGGCCGTGGTCCTCGGCAAGCCACTTCGGGATCGGGACGCCGCCGGTGAGGATGCGCTTGTTCTCTGCGTTGGCGTTGACACGGCCATCGCGGGAGACGACCTCGACGTACTCCTGGTGCGGGTTCGCGGAGTTCACGGCGAGGGTCGGGATATTCTCGTGGCCGCCGACGGTCTGGGCGCGGTTCTTCTGCACGGTGCCCGCGTTGATGGCGGTGGTGATGGGGTGGTTGCCCGCATCGGCACTGTATTCGAGGAAGGTGCGGCTGATTTCGCTGCTATTGGCTACGACGGCTTCGGTGCCGGTGAGCTTCTGCGCTGCAAAGGAGTCGCTGGCGAGCTTGCCGCTCAGCGGCGAGGTGTTCTCGGTGGTGGTCAGCTGCTCCTTGGTGAGGGAGGAGTTGACCGGTGCGAGGGTCGCGATGGTCTGTGCCTGCTGGTCGGGGTTCCAGTGGCAGGTCGGACCGGGTGCGACGTTGGTGATGTTCGCGAGGGTCGGCACGGTGCGGTAGCCTGCGTCGACGCAGGTGGTACCGGATACGTTGCGGGTGGAGGCGGTGGCACCGAAGGTCGCGGGGAGGTTCGCGCCGGTGATGACGGTTGCCAGTGCTGCGGAGGCAGCGATGGTGGCACGGCGGCGGTTTGCCGGACGCTGCGCCGGGTTTTTGGATGCAGTTGCGGTCATGTTTTTCTTTCGTTCGTGTCGGCTTGTTTGAGTGAGTGCGTTTGTATGAACAAACACGGACGTGAGTGAAATATGCATCTGAGAGTGTGCCCAGGTGGGTTCTGATCTTCTGGCAGGAATTCTCAGGAAACTCTCAGATAATCCCCATACCCTACATAGTCTTTTGGGTGAACGCAAAACGAGTTTGTGATTTTGGGCACCGATTTTTTGATAAAGGTTCAGGTTTAGACTCATATTTCTTTACACCTTTGTGCATTTATTGATGTTTGGAAAAACAGAATTTGCACCCGGTGTTTAGGCTTTATGCCTAGTCAAGCGAGGGTGATCCAAAGAAAACGAAAAATGCGCACGAGAAACTAAACCTTAAACCTTGAAGTTCCTTGAAAGACGCGCCGAAACCCCCTGTTGCATTCCTCACACGTGCCCATAATTTGAGATTCTGCACCGGGGTAGATATGGTCTCAATCACCGAAACAGGGGCTCCCGTACGCCAGATCAGCAACTTTCGAGCAGGGGCCGCGCTCATAGGAACCCCCTTGTTTCACCCCTATAGACCCTCAAAACCCACGTAAAACCATAAGATTCACGTAAAAGTTCAAAGTTTCTGCGTGCTTGACGGCGTGTAACCATGCAAATGCGCCACTCCCCCACCTCGAGTGCCACACACAGCTCCCAGCAACGAATCCAAGCCGCCCACCAGGGACTTTATTGACACAAAAAAGCACTCCGCATGTGCCCAAAAACACATGCGGAGTGCATACATATTCACTTATAACTACCGCGGGAGCCCCCTGCCACTGGTATCGGTAGCCCCCAGTGTGGGTTCATGTGGGTTCATTCGCGCGAGGCGAGCCCAGCCAGCCACAGAGCTACCCAGATAGCTACAGCGCGCCCGCCTCCGAGCAGACATTCACCAGCTCACCAATACCTTCAATGCGGGTGCGCACCGTCTGCCCCGGCTTCAACCACTGACGCGGATGCAGCGACAGACCAACCCCCGCCGGGGTACCCGTCGCCACCAGGTCGCCCGGCTCCAGGGTCATGAACCGCGAAATATAAGACAGCAGCTGCGCCGGGGTGAACACCATATCCGCCGTCGTGCCGCGCTGACGCACCACGCCGTCCACCTCGCACACCAGCTCCAGGCCGGCAACCGGGTCAACCTCATCGGGGCTCACAATCACCGGACCGAACGGGGTCATCGCATCCCAGTTCTTACCCTGGAACCACTCCGAGGAACGGCCCTGCCAGTCGCGCACCGACACATCGTTCATGACCGTGTAGCCCATCAGCGCCTCGAGCGCCTGCTCCTCCGTGGCGTTACGCAGGCGAGCGCCCACGACCAGGCACAGCTCAACCTCCCAGTCGATTTTCGTGCTGCCGGAGCCGTCATCGGCGGGCATGCGAATCTGCTCGCCGGGCCCGATCAGCGCGTTCGGGAACTTCGCGAACAGCGCCGGATGCTCGGGCACCTCAAGGTTCATTTCCGCGGCGTGGTCGCGGTAGTTCAGGCCCGCGCACACAATCTTGCCGGGCTTATCCAGCGGGCGAATGAACGGCAGGGAGTTCCACAGTTCCTCACCGTGACCCATGACGGTTGCGCCGTTCTCCTTCAGGATCGCCACGGCGTTTTTCGGGTCGCCAAAGTTCAGGCGGAACCGGCTGTAGAAATTCAGTAGCGGGCTGAGCTTCGCCGGAAGCTCATACACGGTCTCTTCGAAGAAGCAGACTGCGCGGCTGCCTTTCGAGTCTTTAATCTGTGCCCAACGCATGGATGCTCCTTCGCTTCAGGTGGGGATATCTCGAATAAGTTACGGATAAAAGTCAGAAATAAAACAACCTAGTGAAAGCCGTTTTGGGCGTACACCTCAACGATGGCGTCTTCCAGGTCTTCCATGAGCAGGGCGGGGTTCGCATCCTGCGCCGCGCCAACCGTGGCGGGGTCCAGGTCCATGCCGAGGGCACGGTACACATCCGCGGTGACCGCCCGCAGCGGCGCAGAGTCGGAGACCACGATGCCGGTGCTGAACCACCAGCCGCCGGTCACCACACGCTGGGCGGTACCGACCAGCTTAATGCGGCCACCACCTGCGGAGGCGGGAAGCTGCGCGTGCACCGAATACTCGCCGGGGCAGTACTCCCCCGGGATCTCGCCCATGCGCGCGTCCACGCCGACCTCGCGTAGCGCCTGTGCGTACATGGACCCGAAGAGTTCGTAGCGTAGGGTGTTGCCGCTGCGGGCGTCGGAGGCGGGCTGAAAATGGTCCACGACCAGGCACCCCTGATGGTAGGCGGCGGCGTGCCCACCGACCTTGCGCACCAGCACCTCGAAACCGTGCTCGGCGCACGCCGCGGAGGCCTCCGCAAAGCCGGGGTTCAGTTCGTCACGGCGGCCGAACGCAACCGTCGGGTTCGGCTGATACATGCGTAGGGTGGCTTCACGCTGCCCGCTTGCCACCTCGCGGAGCATCTGCACCGTCTGATCGTGGTGAATGAGGATATCGCCGGACTCGGGGCCGGTCTCTCGAATAATCTGCACGTTCCTATTTTACGGTTACGCCCGCCACAGCTCCTACGCCTCCCCACAATACGGAAATGTCCACCCGGGTAGCTAAAACCTAGTAATCCCCCACCCCCTCCGCTAGGGTAGAAGAAAGACCCAAAACACCTTGGAGGATGCCGTGCATCAGGACCAGCACATCACCGCCCAAACCACCGCGCTACCCAACACCAACCCTGCGCTGACCGAGCCGCAGCCGCTCGGCGCGTTCCCCGACGGTTTCCTCTTCGGAGGCGCCACCGCCGCCAACCAGTTCGAAGGCGCCTGGAATGAAGACGGCAAGGGCCCCAGCCTGCAGGATGTGCTGCCCGCCGGCGGCCTGCACCCGCGCACCGCCGAACCCACCGAGGACAACCTCAAGCTGGAAGGCATCGACTTCTACCACCGCTACCGCGAAGACATCGCCCTGCTCGCGGAGATGGGCTTCAAGGTCTTCCGCTTCTCCATCGCCTGGTCGCGTATCTTCCCCCGCGGCGACGAAGAAACCCCGAACGAGGCAGGCCTCGCCTTCTACGACCGCGTGCTCGACGAGCTCGAAAAGCACGGCATGGAACCGCTCATCACCCTCAGCCACTACGAAACCCCGCTGCACCTGGTCGAGCAGTACAACGGCTGGACCAGCCGCGAACTCATCGGCTTCTACGAACGCTACGCCCGCACCGTGTTCGCCCGCTACGGCAAGCGCGTGAAGTACTGGCTGACCTTCAACGAAATCAACTCCATGCTGCACCTGCCGTTCATGTCCGGCGGCATCAACACCCCGGCGAACCAGCTCAGCGACGCCGACCTGTACCAGGCGATGCACCACGAGCTGGTCGCCTCCGCACGCGCCACCGCTGCGGCACGCGAACTGGCACCCGGCGCGCAGATCGGGTGCATGATTCTAGCCATGCCCACCTACCCGCTCACCCCCGACCCCGCCGATGTCCTCGCCGCCATGCAGGCGGAACAGGCGAACTTCGCGTTCGGTGACGTGCACGTGCGCGGCGCATACCCCGGCTACTTCCTGCGTGCCCTGCGTGAGAAGGGCGTGGAGCTGAACATCACCGAGCAGGACCGCGAGGATCTGAAGAACACCGTGGATTTCGTGTCGTTCAGCTACTACATGTCCACCTGCGCGACCGGCGACCCGGCACGAGGCGAACGCGGCGAAGGCAATATCCTCGGTGGAGTGGCGAACCCGACCCTGCCCGCCAGCGAGTGGGGTTGGCAGATTGACCCGACCGGTCTGCGCGTGGTTCTCAACCAGTATTGGGACCGCTGGCAGAAGCCGCTGTTCATCGTGGAGAACGGCCTGGGTGCCCGTGACGAACTGGTCGAGGTGAACGGCGAGCTCACCGTGGAAGACGACTACCGCATCGACTACCTGCGCCAGCACCTGCACGCGGTGCGTGAGGCGATTGAGGACGGCGTGAACGTGCTCGGCTACACCACCTGGGGTTGCATCGACATGATTAGCGCCTCCACCGCGCAGATGTCCAAGCGCTACGGGTTCATCTACGTGGACCGCAACGACGACGGCACCGGCACCCTGGCGCGCTACCGCAAGAAGTCTTTCCACTGGTACCGCGAGGTGATTGCCAGCAACGGCGCGGAGCTTTAGAAGCTGCACCAAAAAGCCCCCGAGACTCCACATCTCGGGGACTTTTTCGTATATAACACCTAGTCCATGGGTAGGTCGTTCAGGCTGGTGGAGACGTACTCCCACCAGGTCGGCACCAACCCGGCATTCATCGCAACCCTCTGCGACAGCATGTGCGAGGGGCTCGTACCGTAGAACGGCAGGTACCCTTCCGCCAGGGTCAGACGCGCCGCATCACGCACCAGCACGCTGGCGATGCCGGCACCGCGCCAGGCGGGCAGCACATCAATGCCAATCTGGCGCATAATCGGCGAATCGTCACTCATGCCGACCATAGCGATAGGGTCTGCGAACGCAGGGGCGCTCTCCCCCGCCGCAGCTACTTCAGGTGCCTTAGATGCGTTCTCCTCCACCGGGTAGGCGGCAAGCACCAGCACATCCGGGCGGGTCACACTAAAGCCCAGCGCGTTCGAGTAGCGCTTATCCCCGCGGAAGCGCTCAAACTGCTCAGCGTCCAGCAGCTCCACGCGCAGGCGGGTTACGTGCGCCTCCGTATCCTCCGGGTCAACCTCAAGCGCACCCGCGGAGGCGTTTGCCTCCCTGCGGATGGTGCGCTCGCCGGTGATTTCGGCAAGCAGCGCCGCCTTCAGCTCGGCGGGGTCAACGCGGCGCATCATGCCCACACCGGGCACGGCGCACTTCACTTCCTGCGCATGCACGCCCTCGGGCACGACCGAGTTCAACAGGGCGCGGCCGGGCGTGTAGTAGATGCTCGTACCGCTGACCTGCTGGGTGTAGGGGGTGAGCAGTTCGTTGAGCTGGCGCAGCTGCGCGTAGTCGCCCAGCCAGTTCGACTGGTCGCCGAGCATGTAGTCAATCGCCTTCTCCAGCACGCGCGGATGCTTAGCGCAGAGAATGCCTACGCTCGCGTAGTTGGCGACGCGCAACTCCCAGATGTCGTCGT
>FLSC01002652.1_pt1 | contig 17691 bp, 16 predicted proteins | sample 1550561 | NCBI WGS metagenome assembly FLSC01 (sample SAMEA4031775, study PRJEB14383) | metagenome | biome: human; feature: oral; material: saliva | place: Philippines | collected 2014 | reverse complement strand
AACCATTGGCGTAAACCCGACCGATGCACCCACCGTGGCACCCCTGCCCGAAGCAACCATTGGCGTAAACCCGACCGATGCACCCACCGTGGCACCCCTGCCCGAAGCAACCATTGGCGTAAACCCGACCGATGCACCCACCGTGGCACCCCTGCCCGAAGCAACCATTGGCGTAAACCCGACCGATGCACCCACCGTGGCACCCCTGCCCGAAGCAACCATTGGCGTAAACCCGACCGATGCACCCACCGTGGCACCCCTGCCCGAAGCAACCATTGGCGTAAACCCGACCGATGCACCCACCGTGGCACCCCTGCCCGAAGCAACCATTGGCGTAAACCCGACCGATGCACCCACCGTGGCACCCCTGCCGGAAGCAACCGTGGGCGTAAACCCCACTGACGCACCGACCGTGGCACCCCTGCCCGAAGCAACCATCGGCGTAAACCCCACGGACGCACCCACCGTAGCACCCCTGCCCGAAGCAACCGTGGGCGTAAACCCCACTGATGCCCCGACGGTTCCCGCGCTGCCGGAAGCAACCGTGGGAGTAAACCCCACGGATGCACCCACCGTCCCGGCGCTGCCGGAGGCAACGGTCGCTCCGGCGCCGGTTGCCGATAAGACCCCCAACGCTGACAAGCTGGAGGACGCAACCGTGGCGCATCCCAAGAGTAAGCCAGCTCAGAGCAAGCCTGCTCAGGAGGCTCCGGTGACCGCCGCCCGCTCGGCTCAGGACACGCTGGCAAAGGACAGCCCCAAGAAGGCTACCCTGGCGAACACCGGCGCATCCAGTGTTGGCGTGATTGTTGGCATTGGCGTTGTCGCGATTTGTGCGGGTCTGGGTTTGAGCGTTCTGCGCTCGCGCCGCAGCGCCTAAGAGCTGCAGGGCTTACAGCCTAGCTCTCCCGTGCGGAATAAACTGCAGATAGCAAAGAGCCGCCAGCTCCCCTCTATAAGGGGAACCGGCGGCTCTTCATGTATCAGCTCATTCAATCAGCTGGCGTTAGCGTTACTTCGAGGCTTTAACCTCAATGCCGCTCACGTCAATCTGCTCCAGCGGAATGATGCGGTCACGAGTGACCACGCGGTGCACCAGCCAGACCGCAATAATCACGGGCAGACCGATGTAGGAGCTGAGCACGCCAGCCCAGTCACCGCTCAGGAACGCCTCGTAGTTCTGGCCACCAATCACGACCAGGCACATGAGGAAGGCGATAATCGGGCCCGCAGGGAAGAACGGCGCCACGTAGGGCAGGTCCTTCAGGCTGTTGCCCTGCTTCAGGTATGCGCGGCGGAAACGGTAGTGAGCCACGGCAATACCCACCCAGGTGATGAAGCCGGCCAGACCGGACACGTTCACCAGCCACAGGTACGCACCATCCGGGGAGAGCAGTGCGGCGATGAAGCCGACTGCGCCGATCGCTGCGGTTGCCAGCAGTGCGTTCATGGGCACGCCGCCGGAGTTGATGTGGGTGAACATCTTCGGTGCCTTACCCTCCTGGGCGAGCGCGAAGAGCATACGAGCCGAAACATACAGGCCCGAGTTACCTGCAGAGAGCACGGCGGAGAGGATCACGGCGTTCATGATGGCTGCCGCGAAGGCGATGCCCGCACGCTCGAAGATGAGGGTGAACGGGGAGATGTTGATGTTGCCGTCCGCTGCGGTGAGCAGGTTCGGGTCGGAGTAAGGAATCAGGAAGCCGATGACGACCATCGCGCCGATGTAGAAGAGCATGATGCGCCAGAACACGCTGGTCAGTGCGCGGGGCACGTCGCGGCGGGGGTTCTCAGATTCGCCGGCAGCCACACCGATCATTTCGGTGCCCTGGAAGGAGAAGCCTGCAACCATGAAGATGGCGAGCACGGCGGGTGCGCCGCCAACGAAGGGTGCCTCACCGACGGTCCAGTTGGAGACGCCCGGGGAGCTACCACCCAGGATGCCGAAGATCATGGCGATACCTGCGATGAGGAAGACGATCACGGTGACGACCTTGATGGTTGCGAGCCAGAATTCGCTTTCGCCGTAGGAGCGTGCCGAGAGGGCGTTAATGCCGGTCAGTAGCACGAGGAATCCTGCCGCCCACACCCAGGATGGGATGTCCGGGAACCAGTACCTCATCACCTCGCCGACAGCGACGAGTTCGGCGGCGACGGTAATCGCCCAGTTGAACCAGTAGTTCCAGCCCATGGCGAAGCCGAAGGACGGGGACACGTAGCGTGCCGCGTAGGTCTGGAATGCGCCGGGGACGGGCAGGTGCGCGGCCATCTCGCCGAGGGACTGCATGAGGAAGAGCACCATGATGCCGATGAGGGCGTAGGCGAGGATTGCGCCGCCGGGGCCTGCGGTGGAGATGGTCTTACCGGAGGCGACGAAGAGGCCGGTGCCGATTGCGCCGCCGATTGCGATCATCTGCATGTGGCGGGCGGAGAGGCCTCGCTTCAGTTCACCCTCTGCGGGGGTGGCTTCCGATGCAGCGCCGGAAGTCTCTGTAGGCTGTGCCATGTCAGGTCTTCTTTCTGAGGCTATTGCTTCGTGCGTTTGCTAGCGGTCTAGTCTGGTGTCCAGTCTAGTCGTGCTGTGCGTGGTGCCGCCGAAGGTTTGGCCTGCGGTCAAGAAATTCTTCAATCTTAAGGATTTCTTACGTACCGTAAGTTTTTCTAATCTGAGGGTCAATCCTACCCGCTTTTCAGACTCTTTTCCACCCAAAACCACAAAAACACAGAAAAACCCTCCCGCACCATCTCATTACAAGCGGTACGGGAGGGTTCCATATCAGGCGAGTTCGCCCAGGTTTTCAGCTCACCCGGCTTTAGTCCGCCAGGTTGTGGAAGGACACGTTCGTGGGGTGCTCCACGGTACGGGAAACGGTGCAGTCCTTCTGCTCACTGAGCTGAATCAGACGGTCCACCATCTTCTGAGCCTTGGTGCCCTGCTCATCCTCGGGGAATCGCACATCAAAGTCCACCTCAACGTCGTCGAGGCGCACCGCGCCGTCTTCATTCTGCTTCAGCGCCGAGGCGAGCACCTCGAACACCTCGGGGGTGGCGCGGCGGGAGGTGCCGGCGTCCACATCCACAGAGGAGCAGCCGGCAATTGCGGCGAGCAGCAGCTCGACGGGGGTCAGCAGCCCCTCACCCACACCGAAGTCGAGGGTTGCGCCGTTGGCACCGTAGGCACGGTAGCGCAGGCGGTCGATGCGCTCGATCTTGGTCTGGCGGTAGTTTTCGAGTTCGCGGCGTTCCTGCTGGCGCGAGTACACCTTCTTCTGCTCTTCTGCAGTGTTCTGGGAGGCATTCTGCTCAGCCATTGAAGTTCCTTTCGGGTTGCCTGTGCGGTCGCTAGGTTATTCAGCGCCGCGTTGTTTAGTGTCATTCACTATAAGCGTGCTTCTCATATTTTATTCCCGGACTCTTTTTCTGCTCGGCCAACCGGCCTCTCCTATACACTGGAAAGCCGCGGCGGGCGTTATCTTGACCCGCGCACAGGCAGACGAGGCATTTCGCAGAACGTAACGCATACGAGGAACCCACTTATGGCACAGACTCCCAAGCTTCAGGGCGCTAAGCGTCAGGGCGCCAAGCTTCAGGGCACTCGATTTAAGGGAACAGGCGTGCAGAATGATTTCCGCTTGGCTGTTGCGGATTCTTCCGTGGTGATGCTCGGTATCGCTGTTCTGGGTTTGGGTTTGGGTATTATCCTCAACGCGCACGGTCTGCCCATCTGGACTGCGCCGCTGCTCTCTGCCCTAGTTTTTGCCGGTTCGGTGGAGTTCCTGATGGTGGGCATGGTCAGCGTTGGCACGCCCCTGGCGTCGATTGTGTTGACGGTGTTCCTGGTGAATGCGCGTCATCTGGTGTACGGTCTTTCCTACCCGTTGCACCGTGTGAAGGGTTTTTGGGCTAAGGCTCTGGCGATTCACACTCTGTGTGATGAGGCGTTCGCGCTTAACTCCGGTCCCGATCGTCATGAGCGTTCGGGGGCACGCATTCTGTGGGTGAACGTGCTGATTTACGTCTCGTGGATTCTGAGCGTAATCCTCGGGTATGTGCTGGGCGCGAGCTTCCTGAGCAGTCTGAAGGGCGTGGACTTTGTGATGGTGGCTATCTTCACGGTTCTTGCGATGGACGGCTACCGCGCTAACCCGGATCGTATGACGGCGCTCTTTGTCGCGGTTTCAGCTGCGGTGGCGCTGATTTTCGCGCCGTCCTCGTTCCTGGTGGTGGCGTTGGGGTCGTATGTGGTGCTGCTGCTGGCGCGCTTTCCGGTGGCGAAGCGCCGCGGCACTCTGCCGCATCGTGCGGGGCATGAGGTAGCGGCTGAGGCTGAAAGCGCCACAGAGAGCCCAATCGCCACAGCAGAGAGCCCAGCCACCGCCGCTACTCCTGACGCGCCCGCTTCCACACAGCGATAAGAACGTTACATACGTGTTCAAAACCAGTTAGGATAGATGAGTGGAGCTTCGCTCTCCCCTCTTTCTATTTCTAGGATTCGCATAATGCCTCCCGCGCGAACCTGCACGGAGGCTCCCAGAGGTTGAGGTACCCCATGACTCAGATGAAAGACACCGCTAAGGAAACTAGCGACGCAGAACGCTGTGCCGCCCCGGAGTAACACCGCACCGGGAGCGGCATCACCCGAGGTCACGCACGAGAACTACTGACGCGCACAACTACCCGCGCAGAAAAACTTGCGCTGAAAATTTACGCAGAAAAACTCGTGCAGGAGGAACGGCCCTCCGCCTCCACGTTTCGCGGCTTTCATCAACTCACGTACCTACCGCACTACTTAGCACCCTGCCTCTCTTCGGCTGGACTCTCCCCACCCTTTTTCGCGGATGCTTTCAGGTTTCGCGGACGCTTTTCAGGGCTTCACCCGCACGCCTTGTTCAGGGTTCTTCCGCTCTTTTCGGGTTCTTTCGCTGAGTATGTGCAGAAAGAGAAAATCTTCATGAATAGTGAAGTGACCACCGGTTATATTCTTGCCGCAATACTTGTGGCTGCAGGTATCACGTTCCTGCTTCGTTTGCTGCCTTTCGGTTTGAAGAAGGCACTGGCTGGCTCCGAACTTTTGGATGCGCTCAGCCACTGGATTCCGCTCGGCGCAGTCGCGCTGCTTGCCATCTATGCGGTGGCGAAGATTGATTATTCTTCGTTCGCTACGGCGGCACCGTACCTGGCGGGTCTGGTGGTGACCGTGGCGGTGCACCTGTGGCGTAAGAATATGGTGTTGAGTATGGTGGCGGGTACCGTCACCTGCGTTGTGCTGGCTAACTGGGTTTTCTAGGGGGTTACAATGAGCATCTCTAAGGATCAGGAAAACAACGCTGTTTCGCCCTCTCAGGCTTCTTCCTCTCAGCCTTCTTCCTCTCAGGGTTCAGGTTCTGCACCGCAGCAGGCGAGCCAGGAGCAGGTTGAGCAGGTTATTGCCTCTGCTCTTCCGCTGACCGGCATGATTCCGGTAGTGGAGGCGACCGCCTCCCCCAATGCCCAGGGCTCTCAGCAACCGCGCGAGAGCGGTTTTGCGGAGGCGATCCGCGTTGCCGGTGTCATCATGCTGGGTCTGTTCTTTGTCGGTATTGGTCTGGGCGTGCTGGTGCACAGTTACGGTCTGCCGTTCTGGGTGGCTCCTCTGTTGCCGGTTCTGGTTTTTGCCGGTTCGGTGGAGTTCGTGCTGATTGACATGATTTCGAATCATGCTTCGCTGTTCTCTATCGCCGTGATGACTCTGCTCATTAATTCCCGCCACCTCATGTACGGCCTGTCCTACCCGATTGAGCGGGTGCGCGGTGGTTTGGCAAAGTTCTACACCGTGTACACGCTCATCGATGAGGCGTACGCGCTGAACACCGGACCGGACCGTCATAAACTTCGTGCCTCCCGCATCCTGTGGATTCACGCGGGCCTGCATTTGAGCGTTTTGTCGAGCGCTACGCTCGGCTATGTGCTGGGTGCAAGTTTCTTGAGTGAGCTCAAGGGCGTGGATTTTGTGATGACGGCGCTCTTTGCGGTGCTCGCTATCGATGCGTATCGCAGTTCTAAGGACCGCACGACTGCCGCTATTGCGGGTGTGTCTGCGGTGGTTGGCTTGGTGTTGGCGCCGCAGTCGATGCTGCTGATTTCGATGGTGGTGTACATTCTGCTGTTGGTGTCGCGTTTTGTGGTGGCTAAGCGCCGCGGCACTCTGCCGGAGCATATGCTGGTCGCGGATGAGGAGCCCGCCGGAGCCGCCGAAACCTCCGAAACCTCCGAAACCTCAGGCGCTCCCGGCAATCCCGGCGCCTCTGCGCACTAAGCCTAGCTCGCGCACTAAGTCTGAATCGCGCACTAGCGCCTGGGTATAGTAAAGCGCCCCGCCCACCCGAAATACCGGGTGGGCGGGGCGTTATGCTGTCGCCAGCCGCATGTGTGGGTGAACCCTAGATCATGCGCTGTAGACGTTCAGTATCTGCTGTGCTGGTACCGCCAGGTGTCCCTGACGGAAGTATGTGCGGGTGCCGGGATTGCGTCCGGCTCCCGTACTAAGCTTACTTGATAGCTGCTTACTTGATAGCTGCCAAGGCTGCTTCGTAGTTGGGCTCGTTGGTGGTTTCGGGAACCAGCTCGGTGTAGACAATCTCACCGTCGGGGTTCACAACAACCACGGAGCGTGCCAGCAGACCAGCCAGGGGGCCGTCAATCAGCTTCACGCCGAAGTCCTCACCGAAGGAGGAGCGGAAAGCGGAGGAGGTGACGACGTTCTCAATGCCCTCGGCGGCGCAGAAGCGGCCGATTGCGAAGGGCAGGTCGTTGGAGACGCACAGCACGACGGTGTTCTCCAGGCCTGCAGCCTGCTTGTTGAAGGTGCGGACGCTGGTTGCGCACACACTGGTGTCGACGGAGGGGAAGATGTTCAGCACCAGGTTCTTACCTGCGAAATCTGCGGAGGAGATCTCGGAGAGATCAGCCGCGAGAACCGAGAATTCGGGCAGCTTTGCGCCGACTGCGGGCAGGTCGCCGTTGGTGTGGATTACGAGTTCGTTATGTAGAGTTACTTCAGCCATGCCTTCATTGTCCCCTGGATAGGGCGGGTGTGCAAGGGGACACAGGCACTAGCAGGCGGAGTTTCCGCATAGCTGATTTCCTGCTACGCTGTTTCGCCTCTTCTGGGCTCTGTTGTAGCCGCTGTCTAACGGTAATCTCGGTCGGTAGCTCCACGGTAACGAGCGGCGCTGACCGTGCGCACCGCGTGCCCGCCTCTTTTTCCCTATACTGGACGAGTTCACTATTCGCTTCTTGACCAGTACTGATGCGCGCTGCCGCGCATCTTCAGGAGTATTCATGTCTTCTATTCGCCGCCGTTTTACCGGCCGCACCGCTTTGGCTCTACCCGCACTGGGCGCCGCTCTAGCTCTTGTTGTCACGTCCTGCTCGGCAAGCACTGATTCTGCTGTTTCGGGTACTGTGGTGTCTTCTTCTGGTAGTGCTTCTGCCTCCGCGAGCGCTACTTCTACGCAGGAGCTGTTCCCCACCCCGTCGGCGAGCCCGAGCGCATCCGCGAGTGCTTCCCCGAGTGCTTCGTCGCCTGCTCCGGTGCCGTCGGTGGTGACGATTACGGTTCATGCTGAGCCGACCGCCTCCGAGTCGAAGACCTCTGAGTCGAAGTCAGATTCCAAGTCCGAGGCTAAGTCTGAGTCGAAGAAGGACTCCACCTGCGCTTCTGATTCTGCGTCGACCGTGGTGTCTAAGGCTCTGCGCGATTTGAAGAATAAGAAAAATTGGGATCAGTGGACGAACGTTTCGGAAAGCTACGAAGGTTACGACCCCTGCGCTGAGCTGTCCTGGATTGACGCGGTTCCGGGTTCTTCCCCGTCTTCGTGTTGCACCGCGGCGATGGTACACCACATTCTGCTTTTCCACCGCGGCAAGTTCATTGGTACCGCAACCTATGAGCCGTACTCGTTCTCCCCGGTGATTACCCGCACCTCCGACAGCTCGATTCGTGTGACCTACCGTTACATGAAGGAAGACGAGAAGGTACACAACGCAAGCGGCCGTGCGACCGCTGAGTTTACCTGGAGCTCTTCGCAGAACAAGGTTGTGATGACCGGTGAGGTTCCGCCGAGCTACTAGGCAGCCCGCCTCATAGGCTCGCGGCCCCGAATCTATGCGTTTGAAGCCAGAGAGTTTGGGACCAGGGGGTTTGGGGCCCAGACGTTGGGCATACGAGAAACCCGCCGTCTCGCATATGGTGCATATGTGAGACGGCGGGTTTTCGTTGCTTAAGGATATGTAGAATGCCCGAGGGCTAACTGTTTAGGCAGCGAACTTCTTGTAGCCGAAGTATGCAGCGCCTGCCAGGATAGCGATGAACAGAATCTTCTTCATGGTGTACTCCTTTGATTGTTCCGATAGGCACCCGGTGTTTTACCCCATCTGGCAGCTCACCGAAAGGTGAGGGGCAGGCGGGGCGTCATCCGCGCGTGGTGCCGTTGTTCCCTATTTTACCTGCTTTTGAACAACGTTTTTCCGTTTGGCGCGCTGAGTCCGCATTCTAGACAATCAAACACGCGCAAACACGCAGCGGTTCAGGGTGCCATTGAGCTAAGGAATACGCCTCTGACAGGCGCATAATGGGAGCATGAGTATTTTTAAGAAGAAAGAGTACAGCGCTGAGCGCTCGGCTACTCGCATGGCTCGCGCCCTCGCTGTGATGGGTGCGCTGCACTTCATCATCCCGGATCCCTTCGACTCGATTGTGCCGAAGTACCTGCCGGGCCCTCCCCACGCCTACACTCACGCTTCGGGTGTAGCTGAGCTGGGCACCGCCGCCCTGCTGGCTAATGAGAAGACCCGCCGTGCCGGTGGTCTGCTTGCGGCTCTGCTGTTTGTGGCCGTGTTCCCCGCGAATATTCAGATGGCGTTGGATGCGCGTAACCAGTCCACTCAGCGTAAGGCTATTGCGTACGGTCGCCTACCCCTGCAGCTGCCGATGATCTGCAGTGCGCTGAAGATTTGGCGTAAGTCGAAGTAGTCGCTTCGTTCGTTAGGAACGGCACCTCAGTGTTTTACACGTAAAACATTGAGGTGCCGTTTACCTTAACATACCCGTTATTAAGCTTTCCGTAACCAGCATTGCCTACACTGGAACTAACACACCACCTGTCACAGCGGCAGGTGTACAACCTTTGGAGATAACAATGGGCACTATTATTGGCACCATTATTACCGGCGCAATTATCGGCGCAATCGCCCGATTCTTCATGCGAGGCCGCCAGAACATTTCACTTCTTTGGACCATTGTCTGCGGCGCTATCGGAGCGGCTATCGGCAACTGGGCAGCGACCCAGCTGGGCGTTGCCGTAACCGACGGTATCGACTGGATGCGTGGGATTCTTTCGGTCTTCGCGGCGATGCTGACCATCTCCCTGTACCTGGGCATGACCGGCAGGAAGTAACAATCCGACCTATTGAGGGCTCACTGAGTCTCTCATACACAAAGGCGGCACCTCCCATAGCGTGAGCTAGTGCGGGAGGTGCCGCCTTTTCTGCGTCTCATGTGAAGCGCTTTACGTCTTCTTGGCTATATCGCCTTCGCTTATGCCTTCTTGACCACGGAGGACTTCAGGTACATCTGGCCTGCGCCGGGGACCTTCGCCTCAATGTCGTGGCCGTTGACGGGGGATTCGAGCAGGCGGATGCCGCGCACCTTGGTGCCTGCCTTGATGTCTGCGCCGCCCTTGACCTTCAGGCCCTTGACGATGGTGACGGAGTCGCCGTCGACGAGCTCGTTACCGACGGAATCCAGAACCTTGGAGCCTGCTGCTTCTTCGGTTTCGCCTGCTGCGGTACGTTCCCATTCGTGGCCGCACATGGGGCATGCCCAGAGTTCGCCCATTTCGTAGGTGTAGTTTTCGTTGCATTCGGGGCAGGCGGGTGCTTCGATTTCGTTGAGGTTTTCGCTCATGGTTCCTTCTTCGATCTGTGCGGATGCGCCGCTCCCCTGCCACGGTGATGCTGCAGTATTACTGCGGTGGTGCTGCGGCGTGTGGGCGCGCGTCAGCGAGGACGGGGTGCGACGGTGGAGGGTGCGAGGATTCTCGCATTCGTGCTGACTATACCATTTGGCGGGTGTGAAGCGCATGTGTGGGGCTGATTTTTGCTGGTCTTTTGGGGCGGGTTCGGGGCGTGGTTGAAGCCGAAAATAAAATTTGCATGGTTTGTGCGTAATATTTTGGTTGGAAGATGATTCTCAGTGGCTGCGGCGTGTAGAGTGCTTAGAGTATTTGCATGTTTTTTGAGTGAAAGGCACGGCTTCATGAAGCTTTCTGCACGTAACCAGTTCGCTGGCAAGGTTGTTGAGATTACTGAGGGTGCAACCAACGGCATCGTTAAGATTGAGATCGCTCCCGAGGTTGTTATCTCTGCGTCCATCACCAACGAGTCCATTAAGGAACTGGGCCTGAAGGTTGGCGAGACCGCTTACGCAGTCATCAAGGCGTCCAACGTTATGGTTGGTGCTGACCACTAATACCGGTCGATAAGACTTACACTCGGGCGGCTGCCTTTTGTGGCGCGTGAGGGTTAATAGGGCGGAGCCCCGCACTGTGTGTACAGTGCGGGGCTCCGCTTTTATGCTTTTATCGCTTATAAAGGGCTTACCGAGGCTACAAGAGACTCTAGAAATTGCCCTTAGCACGGTTGTGTGGAATGCATAACATCTCACAGTTGGATTCTGCGGTGTCACCGCCCTTGGACCATGCAGTTACGTGGTCAGCTTGCATTTCTCCTATCTTGTAAGTTCTAGTTTGGTTGGCGTTAGTACCGATAGCACACAACGGACAGTTAGAGACACCTTTTTCCTTAGCTTCAGCAGTCTGGCGCTCATAGACTTTTTTGGCAGTACTCTTATCAAAAATGCGAATCTGGAGCAACTTGGTATCTTCTTCTCCACCTAAAATAAACTCATAGATACCGTTCTTCTTACCTACCGCTGAGTCCGCGAGAAGCTCATTGGCCCGCGCGTTAATATCGCGTATATTGTACGGGTTGTCGTGGAATCGTTCATAGAGATTACCCCAATTAACCCCACACATCGTTTTATCAGAAGTGTGTTCGAAGGTCGTAGACACCCATTCAATGACAGAGTTAAAGTAGCGGATAAGTTCCTCGGCGTTGTCATCATGCCGATGCATAGCCATGTATGTACTCGGACCATCAAACTTCTGAGCTTCAGCAATCCATTTGAGAGCCGTTTCTAGGACTTCCTGGCGCGCAGGCTTACCTTTGACATAATGAGACCACTTCTGCTGATAAGCAGCTGCAGAATTTGAGAAAACAGCTTTGGCTGCAGTTACGAATGGTCCAGAGTACACAGCGTTAAGCAGTTCTTGCTCGTTGAGAGGCACACCAGCGATGTTGATGGTCTGGAACCATGCCTTAATCTCAGTCTCAGTACCTTCACACACGTAAACAAGCAGACAAGTATTGAGGATAAGGTTCTGTTTTTCAACAGGCAGTGAGGAAAACGTATGCTCTCGACCGTCAATCTTGATGGCAAACTTGCCTGTAACGAAACGCCCGATGGATGTGATGCGCTGCTGACCGTCAAGAACTTCGAGCTGGCCAGAGTCCGTACGGTTGAAATAGATCAGCCCGAGGGGGTAATCCGCGAGGATTGACTCGATAACGGCTACGTCCTTCTTGCCGTCGCCATAAATGTAGTGACGCTGGTACTCCGGCTGGATGGTCAGAGTGCCGTCGAGACCGTACAGGCCCTTACCCTCGGCCTCGTTGTAGACGAAGCCCTTGGTGATGTCAGCGATACTAATTTGTTTGAGAGAGGTTTTCATGATTGCGCCCCCAAGTGTCGAATAAAAATTCGGTCGTACGTCTCCACACCATTGATTAGTGTTTTTTTATCTTCTTGAGGGGGGATGACGCTTCCACGATAAACTGCGAGAAGGTCACTTGACTTCGCCCATCGTTGCGAGCCAAGAATCTCAAACTGGTCAGGATTGTACTTGTCCAAGAACGAGATAGGCACACCCATCACGCCTGTGTAATCGCTGGGTATAGCGTCTACGAACGGTACTTCGATTGCGTCGTAGTTGTCGTAGGTCAGGTAGCCGGTTTCGACGAGCTTCTTGTGCCGTGAATAGCGCAGGTTCTCGGCCATAGTCATGAGTTGGAGAGGCTCGTGGCGGCGTCCGTGCTCGATATTGGTGAACCAGCAGGAGTTGCCCAGGCGGGTGTAGTCGTAGTTCTCATCGGCGGGGTACCCGAGTCGCTCTGCCTTCGCGGCGTCTGCGGGCTTGATGTCCGAGCCCTTGGGGACGCCGAACACCATATCGGTCGCGTTCGCGGTGGCACCCTTCCAAAGGCGGCCGCTCTGGATGAGCGGGAAGATCTCCTTGTAGGTGGTCGCGTTGTTGTTGCCGATCACGGAGAACCGCACACCGCCTTCAACGAGCCACCCGACGAACTCACGAAACAGGGAGAACGGCGGATTGGTGACCACAATGTCGGCCTCGTCGCGCAGCGCCGTGACCTCGGCAGAGCGGAAGTCACCATCGCCGTCGAGATAGGACCACTTCAGGTCGTCGATATCCACACGTCCGTCACCGTTTAAATCATTCGGTTCTAATACAAAAACACGACCACGTTCCATCGACTTCTTAACGTTGTACTGGGGGTCATCAAGCTCGAATAGTGTCGGCTGGTAGAACTCTCCGCTTGCATTTGAACTTGGGGCATAGGATGTAGAGATAAGCTTCTTAATCCCATACTCTTCAAAGTGGAGAGCGAAGAATTTAGTAAAGTTAGACCACTCAGGATCATCACACGGCAACAGGATGGTCTTGCCACGAAAAACATCAGGGTCGTACTCTAGATAGGCATTCATCTCCTGTTCGATGTCACGCCACTGTGTATAGAATTCATCATTTTTAGCCGCTCTTGCACGGCCAAGATTGCTGTTACCTGCCATGCTATCCACCCTATCATTTTCTTCGTTGTTTTGGGAACCTTGGAGGAATACAGTAACGAGGGTCATCTGAGGGTGTTCCATGGCTGGTACCTATTGGTACCAATGCACCCAAGATGGCAACCTCTGGGGATCGTACTGCATAACATGAAACAGGTTGAAGGCAGAGAATCTGGTCTAAGGTCTGTCACCATACTTCCTGTACAGGGATTGGGGACAGCTGGAGCTTCCATACCGCAGCTCGTTTATGGGCTGTCACCCAATACCGAAAATTACCGTCATAGAAAATTTTCATAACACCTAGAATAAATATCTGTTGCCGATTCAAAATTACCACCATCTATTTTTATAGAATTTCAAACAATACACCACAACTCTATATTTAAAACATACAGCCTCTATCACTACAATGCAAATACAGATTTTATATAGATAAACCCGGACTAGGATTAAATATCTATTTGATTACCAGCATTTAGGTACAACACTTGGGAGACTATGTTTTGAAAGGCAATTGATATCAAGCATAAGAAGCAATAAGATAGCGATTCGCCTTGATATATCCGTTGAAGCAGAATTGCAAAAGTTATCTTTGACAGAATAGGTAAAAAATACGACACAGGGACTTCTATCAATCCACCGCTACCTCTCAGCCTTACCGTGAAAATCACATTTCAGATTTTTTAGAAAACTATCCCATTATTGACTCTTAGATGAAAAAATTCTGATTGTAATACGAATTTTCATTCCGGTCTCTAAATTTATACTCTAAGCCACATCTGAGCCCCGCACTACGGTTCGCAGTGCGGGGCTCAGATTAAATTTAAAACTATCCAAGTTTCTCAAACGACACCTTCGGTGCGATCACGGGCATGCGTGTTTCGTTAACTGTCAGCCACGCCGGAGCTTCAACTGACAGTAACTTCCGTTGCACCTGGATAAGGTCCTGTTGAGCAGCGTCGTTAAGCGCGTCTAGTATATCCACGACTTTTGCCGTTGCATATTTCTCCAATTGGGCCTGAACCTTCTGCGCCTTAGCGCTGGGTTTATAGTAATAATGCCCACGATCATGGCGCCCAACGGTTAAAATTGCCTCGGCAACGGCTTCATAGCCATCGTTAAACAATCCCATAAATCCATCTGGGTCTGGCAACGCTACAAGATGAAGTGTTTTCCACCGCTGGTATCCTGCCGATAAATCAGCTGCCTGAGGAACGATGGCTACCCTTAATCCAGCTCCGTCCTCCAGCAGGTGCCAGTTGCTTTTAATCGTTGCTGCCGCATACTTGTCTACCCCTTGCTCTCCGAGAAAGAGATCAGTTTTCCAGACTTTCTTGATTCTCTCAGCCAATTCTGGCTCACTAGATTGTCCTCTAGCAGCAACTGGCACCCAGGAGCCAAAAGCAAAAGGGCGCCCAGAACCATCAGGCAACAGAACAGCCTCACCGCCTGCATTTTTAACTACAGCATCAGTAAAGCCAAGATGCCTCGCACGTTCATGTCCGAACATCAGAGATGTAGGCTGGTCTATCCCCCCAAAAGAATTGGGACTAACCTTTTTTAGGGCATGGGCTATGTATTCAACTACTCGGGGTTCGTTACCCAAGATTGCTTCATGAACTGCCCATTCAAAACCATCGCCACGTGCACCTTTGTCACGATGTAAACGCGCTATTTTTGCTAATTGGCGAAACGTTACATCACTCCGGTCAGAGTTAAGATCCACCAGATCAGCATCTGAAAGTTGATCAAAATGTGCACGGAGTACCGAACGACAGACTGCATATAAAGCCCGCCCATATTCATCTACTGGTGCGGCTTGTGCGAGAAAAGTAACGTCAGGCATAAATTCAGATTCTTTCTTCCTTTTAGACGTTGAAGCGGAACTCGACTACGTCGCCGTCCTGCATAATGTAGTCCTTGCCCTCCATACGGACCTTACCGCGAGCCTTCGCCTCCGCCATGGAGCCAGCCTCGTCCAGGTCCTTGAAAGACACAACCTCAGCCTTAATGAAGCCTCGCTCAAAATCAGAGTGAATCACGCCAGCAGCCTGCGGCGCAGTGTCACCCTTATAAATAGTCCAGGCGCGAGCCTCCTTCGGGCCAGCAGTCAGATAAGTCTGCAAACCCAGGGTCGAGAAGCCCACACGAGCCAGCTGGTCCAGGCCGGACTCATCCTGACCGTTCATCTCCAGCATCTCGCGAGCCTCCTCCTCAGACAGCTCCACCAGATCAGCCTCCAGCTTCGCATCCAAGAACACAGCCTCAGCCGGCGCCACCATGTCACGCAGCTCCTGCTGCTTCTCCTCAGACGCCAGAATGCCCTCATCCGCGTTGAACACGTAAATGAACGGCTTAGCAGTCAGCAGGTTCAGCTCCTTCAAATGAGCCAGCTCCAGCTTCGCGTCCTTCGCACGAGAAATGATGGTTTCACCATCCTCCAGGATCTTCTGCGCAGCCTTGTAAGTCTCCAGCTGAGCGGCGTCACCCTTCTTAATCTTCACAGCCTTCTCCAGACGCGGAATAGCGTTCTCCAGAGTCTGCAGGTCAGCCAGAATCAGCTCAGTGTTAATGGTCTCCATATCGGATGCCGGGTCGACCTTGCCATCCACGTGAATGACGTCCGGGTCATCAAACGCACGCACCACCTGCGCGATAGCGTGCGCCTCACGAATGTTCGCGAGGAACTTATTACCCAGGCCCTCACCCTCAGAAGCGCCCTTCACAATACCCGCAATATCAACGAACGAAACAGTCGCAGGCAGAATACGCTCCGAACCAAAAATCTCAGCCAGACGGTTCAGACGCGCATCCGGCAGGTTCACCACGCCCACGTTCGGGTCAATAGTCGCGAACGGGTAGTTAGCCGCCAGCACAGTGTTGCCGGTCAGAGCGTTGAACAGGGTGGACTTGCCCACATTAGGCAGGCCAACAATGCCGATAGTTAGAGCCACAAGTTTTCCTTCGATTCATGTACCCCGCCAAACACTCAGGATGTGCCGCGTACGTGATGCGGCGGGTGCGGGCGGGCACAGGGCGAAAATGGTGCCCGCTTCCAAGCGCGACACCGCCAGTCTCAAGAAGAAACGGGTGCGGGGCGCCTGCGGGCATAGACACTACCATTCTACCGTGTTCGCGCAGGAGCCGCCCGTGTTGATGAGAGCAGCGGGCTAGAGCCAGCCGTTCTCCGTGGCGATACGCACCGCATCCTGACGAGTCGACGCACCCGTCTTCGCCATCGCCGCCGACAAATAATTACGCACCGTACCCGCCGACAAAAACAACGCCGACGCAATCTGCTGAGCCGTACCACCCGACGCCGCCTCACGCAGCACCTGCGCCTCACGCTCCGTCAACGGAGAAGCACCCGTCACCAAAGAATCCGCCGCCAACGACGGATCCACCACACGCAACCCCGCATGCACACGACGAATCGCCTCCGCCAACTGGCGAGCACCCGTATCCTTCACCACAAAACCACTCGCACCAGCCTCCAACGCACGGCGCACATAACCCGGGCGGCCAAACGTCGTCACAATCAGCGTACGCACCGGCTCACCCGACTCACTCAAAGCACCCGCATCACGCAGCGCCGCAGCCGCCTCAATACCATCAGCCAGCAAAGTACCGGGCATCTGCACATCCAGCAGCACCACGTCCGGCTTCAACAGGGCGACAGCACCCAACACCTCATCACCACTACCGACCTGACCCACAATCTGCAGGTCAACCTCCAGGCCCAGCAGGGCGGCAAGAGCCTCACGGATGAGCTGCTGATCGTCAGCGAGCAGAACACGAATCATGGAAGCCTCCCAGGGGTGAATACGGGGTGATAACGGCGGGCGGAACAACCGCGTGAGGTTGTCTACCACCACCATACAGGGGCGGGTAGCTCCCCCGTCCAGGGCGCGGCGCCAAGTTCCACAATCTGCAGAACCTACCTACAGCAGTGAGGTGTCGCCGTCCATGCTCACGCGGATGCGCGTGCCCACCCCGCCGCCGGGGTTCTCCGCCAGCCACTGCTCGGGTGCCGGCTCAATCACCACGCTACCGCCGGACGCCGCCACGCGCTGAGCCATGCCCGTCAGGCCGTTACCGCGCGCATCACCCGCACCCACACCGTTATCAAGGATGTCCAGGCCGGTTGCGCTCAGACGCACCCGCGCCGCGTTCGCACCCGAGTGGCGCACCATGTTCGTGACCGCCTCACGCAGCACCCAGGAGAACAGCTTCGCGTTCACGCCAGCCACCGCGAGCGCACTCTGAGCATCCGGCAGTTCGGCGCGAATACCGGCGGTCTGCAGGGCACGACCCGCGCCCTCAATCTCACCCGAAAAGTCGGGCACGCGCAGGCGCGTCACGGTTGAGCGGACCTCCGCCAGGGATGCGCGGGACAGCTGCGCGATTGCCTCCATTTCCGCGCCGGCGCGGGCGGGGTCAATCTCCAGCAGGCGCTGCGCCAGCTCCGCTTTGAGGGTGATGACGGTCAGGGAGTGTCCGAGCACGTCGTGCACGTCGCGGGCAATCTCTTCACGTTCCTCGGAGAGCGCCAGGGAGGCACGCGCCACGTCCGCGCGTTCGCCCAGCTCAATCAGGTAGGAGAAGCCCAGCATGCCCACCATCGGCGCACCGATAAAGAGGGCAATTCCGCCGTGCGCGGTGACGTCAAAACCGATGCCCGCCATAAAGATTAGCCAGCAGGCCAGGGCAATCGTCGCCGCTACACC
>FLSC01002654.1_pt1 | contig 18036 bp, 12 predicted proteins | sample 1550561 | NCBI WGS metagenome assembly FLSC01 (sample SAMEA4031775, study PRJEB14383) | metagenome | biome: human; feature: oral; material: saliva | place: Philippines | collected 2014 | reverse complement strand
ATACTCGCAAATTTCTTTCCTTGCCTCACAAGTCATACCCATTTGGGATACTGCTTTTTTGATGCTATCTGCACGATTATCACCATTTAAATGAGGATAAATCAATTTGATTAGTGCTTCTCTTTCAGGCTCATTAGGAAAATTTTTAGTAAAATATTCTTTAATTTCCCCTTGAGGCAAATTATCGTAATTAACGGTCATTTTTGGAAAACCTAAATCACAAGCTGTTAAAAGAAGCGATAACCCTAGAATAATGATGCCTTTTCGCATATTAAAATACCTTTGATTTTTACTAACTCAAGGCATTATAGCAATGTAAATTTATTTTGCATTAATTAATTATATTAAAAATTTATTATTGTTTTGTTTGTTTTTATATTTATATTTTTAAAATTTATTTTTAAACACTTATGTATAAAAAATTATTATAATTCATTTTTATTTAGGCTGTATTATTTATGAGTTATTACCACCAATATTATTATTTCTTATATCTAATAAAATAAGAGCTAGATAGTATAGAGGCTGGTTGTGTGCTATTTGAATAGCATACAAACTAAAGTATCTAGACAAAAAGTGCGGTCAGTTTTTAAAGAGTTTTGAAACTTTAATAAAGTCAATATGTCGTTATCTTAACCACATAAATTTTAATGGCTTTTTTGAGAAAAATTTGATATCCTACTGGTCTATATTTATCAATAACTTAACTCTAATCGACATAATAGATGAAAAATTTATTGCTCTCTTTTCTTTCCAGTTTATTACTTATTTCCCCTTTTGTTTTTGCCAATCCCCCTTCTACAAATACAAATGTAGAAAAACAAATTGATGCCCAACAACAAAAGCAACAAGCGGAACAAGAGGCTGCAATTTTAGCCCAGCAAACGCAATCAGCGAATGTGCGTTTAGAGGCAGAAAAAGAATCGTCCCCTAGCTTTCCACAAAATGAAGCACAATGTTTTCCCATCAATCAATTAGCACTCACAGACTATCAAGCTGAAGAATCCACTTCATCAACAACTCCTCTTAAACTTGCTCAACCTAGCCAATTTTCTTGGGCATTAAAATCAGTGTATGCTGAACGTGATTTTGCGCTACCGGCTTGTATTGGTTCAGAAGGGATTAACGTCTTACTTCGTCGAGTTCAAAATCGTTTGATTGATGCAGGTTATGTAACAACACGTGTTGTGGTTGAACCGCAAGATTTGCGTTCAGGCATGTTAGTTTTAACAGTGATACCAGGTAAAGTGGGTCGCATTCAATTACAAGACCAAAGTGCTATTCCATTCGCGACACGCGGTACGCTGTGGTTTGCTATGCCAATGTCGCAAGGAGACATGTTAAATGTACGCAATATTGAGCAAGGATTAGAAAACTTAAAACGTGTACCAAGTGCAGATGCTAATATGGAGCTTGTACCAAGTGAAAATGTAGGAGAAACCGATATAGTGATTTCCTATAAGCAGACTTTACCTTTTCATTTAACTTTAGGTGTAGATGATTCAGGTAGTAAAGCAACAGGTCGCTTACAGGGCTCAGCCACATTTTCTTGGGATAATGTGTTAACGCTGAACGATATGTTCTACATCAGTGGTACGCGTAGCTTTAAGCGTAATAGTGATGATGCAGAAGGTGATTATGGCAGTAAAAACATCACACTCTATTATTCCATTCCTTGGAAGAATTATCTCTTAACGCTTTCAGGCTCTAAATATTCTTATCATCAAACAGTCGCAGGGGCTTTTGAGTCTTACGTCTATTCAGGCGAAAGCCAACAAATGAAAGCGAATTTAAGTCGTTTACTCTCTCGTGGAAGTCTTCACAAAACTTATGTTAATGCTGCGTTATGGACGAAAAAATCCCATAACTATATTGATGATACAGAAGTTGAAGTGCAACGTCGTCGAACAGCAGGTTGGGAAGTGGGGATTAATCATACTCACTACATCAGCGACCTTGTTTTGCAGATTTTTGCTGGTTACAAGCGTGGTACAGGCGGTAATAAAGCGCTACCTGCGCCAGAAGAAGCGTTTGGAGAGGGTACTTCACGCATGCAAATTATTACAGCCGGACTTGATTTAACGTATCCCTTTACGATAGGTAATCAACCATTTCGTTTCAATACCAGCTGGAATGGTCAATGGAATCGTACACCTTTAATTCAACAGGATAAATTTAGTATTGGTGGGCGTTATACCGTACGAGGTTTTGATGGTGAGCTTTCGCTTTCGGGTGAAAAAGGTTGGTTATGGCGTAATGAACTTGGTTGGGATATAGCCAATAAAGGACATGAGTTTTATTTAGGCATAGACCAAGGTAAAGTGCATTCTAGTCAAGATGAGCTTCAAGTAGGAAGTAGCTTAATTGGTGGGGTGATTGGTCTTAGAGGCAAATTATGGGGAATTAACTATGATTATTTCGTAGGTAAACCGATTAAAAAGCCGGAAGGATTTAGAACCAGTCATGTGACGACCGGGTTTAATGTAAGTTACCGTTTTTAATACGTATTTATCAGATTAATTGAAATTAAACAGAATTTAAAATTTAAAGGAAATTGAAAACATGAATAAACGTCATTACAAAGTTATTTTTAGCCGTGTATTAAATCAACTTGTTGTGGTATCTGAACTTGCTAAATCACAAGGTAAAGCACAAAGTGAGAATATGAGTTCAGTACAAGCAAAAACAGGGTTGTTTTCAACCGCACTCTCACTCAATCCAATTCATTTTAGCTTGATGTTGGCATTAGGCTTTGTGTTCCTTTCACCTTCAGTTCAAGCAGAAGATATGGCTATCCGTGCGGATAAATCAGCACCAGCTAATCAACAGCCGACAGTATTACAAACAGGTAATGGCATTCCACAAGTTAACATCCAAGCACCAAGTCAGGCTGGAGTATCGCGTAACCAATATTCACAATTTGATGTGGCAGAGAAAGGGGCTGTGTTAAACAATGCTCGTAAAGCGGCACAAACACAAATGGCAGGATGGGTGCAAGGTAACCCAAATCTTGCTCGTGGTGAAGCAAAAGTCATTCTTAACGAGGTGAACTCCGCGAATCCAAGCCGTTTAAAAGGCTATGTGGAAGTGGCAGGTAAAAAAGCAGATGTGGTGATTGCCAACCCAAGTGGTATCCAATGTGATGGCTGTGGTGTAATTAATGCTGGACGCACAACGCTGACAACCGGTAAAGCAGAAGTAGAAAATGGTGAGCTGAAAGGCTATCGCGTAAAAGGCGGCAAAGTGACTGTTAGCCAAAAAGGCATGGATAACAGCCAATCTGATTACACCGATATTATCGCGGAGAAAGCCGAAATCAAAGGTGGGGTTTGGTCGAAGAAAGGGATTAAAGTTACCACGGGTAAAAACAACATTGACCGCACTAATGATTCAGTTGTGTACGTGGGCGATAAGAACTCCGATAAAGCCGAGAGTACCTCAAATACCCAGGGCGAAAACCAAGGCTACAGTGTGGATGTGGGCCAATTAGGCGGGATGTATGCTGAAAAAATCCATTTAGTGGATAACGGCCAAGGTCTTGGTGTACGTAATGCGGGGCATATTGGTGCTGCTGCAGGTGAGGTGAAGATTGATAGTCAAGGGAAAATAGTCAATAGTGGTACTATCAGTTCGACACAACAAGCTGAGCTCAGCGCAAAGAAAACGATTGAAAATACCGGGAAAATTGAAACTAAGCAAGGTAATGTATCATTACGCTCTCAAGCTAATGTGGCACAACATGGTTCGATTGTTTCACGTCAGGGTGGGATCTCAGTTCAAGCTAAGGATAATCTCACTCAAACAGGTGAAACTGTAGTGAAGGGTAATGTTACTTACCAAGCGAAGAATATTGAGGCTAGTAAAGGTGCGTTAATCGCTGCAGGTGTAACTGCTCAAGAAACTACACAAGGTGAGACTCGTTCATTAGATAGTCAAAGTGCCCAAGGTGCTAGCATTATGCTCTCAGCTGAAAATTCTGTTTCATCTAAAGCTCAGCATCTAGCTAGTGGCCAAATTAATGCTAAAGCAGGTACCCTTGATTTATCTGAAAGTCAATCAACTGCTGATAGTATTGCTTTCCAATCTACTTACTCACCTTTAAATTTAAAGCAAGCAACATTATACAGTGAGGGGAATACTACATTAATCAGCCCAGACGCTATTCTAGCGGAGAATACTAACCTAAATGCAGGGCATTTTGTGATAGATACTGCACAACTTAATAATAAGAAGAGTAGCTGGATTCAACGTGGTAAAGAAGCCTTTTCACTGAATTTAAAAAAAGGGCTAGATAATACTCAAGGGAAAATCGCTGCTGAAGGGTTGATCTCTATTCAAAGTCCGTTAATTCAAAATAATCAAGGTGTGATTTGGTCAAATCAAGGTGTGAAACTTAACACAAATGCAGGACATATAGAGTCTCAATCTGGTTATTTATTTGGAAAAAATAGTCTTGATATTAGTACCTCAACATTAAATAACCAGAAAGGTGAAATGTTAGGTGGACAAGTTTTATTGACTGCGCAGCAAGTTAATAATGAAGATGGAAAACTGATTGCCGGAAATCGCGCAGATTTATCAGTTAATCAATTTAATAATCAGCGTGGTATTGTTTATAGCCAAGGCGAACTATCATTAAAAACAGAAAATTTACACAACCAAGATGGCATTATTTCATCTGTTTCTCGTGCGACATTGCTTGCAAATGATTTAAATAACCTTAAAGGAGTGATTCAGGGAGAGTCTGATTTAACGATTCAAACCCAAAATTTGAATAACACACAAGGTGATATTTCAGCGAAAACAGCAGCGATTTCTTCTGCTGCAATAAATAATGCACAAGGTGTAATTTCGTCTCAGGATTTAACATTATCTGGTACAAATTTAAATAACAAAGGTGGCATTGTTCAAAGTGTGAATTCAACATTAAATTTGACCACGATGGATAATGAGGCTGAAGGTGACAAAGGCTCTTTGGTTAGTGCAACAAATCGTTTAGTGTTAAATGTTACAAATGTAAATAATAAAAATACAAAAGCTAAGCAAGATACCCCTACTCAAGGTATTCAAACAGCTAATTTAGTAATGAATGCAGATCATGTTGAAAACCAATCTGGCGGCATTTATGTTGGAAAATCAGCAAATCTTACAATTAATCAATCTCTTGATAATCAAAAAGGTGAGATTTTATCAACTGGTCGAGTTGATATTGTAAATCCAGATTTGACCTTAGTTGTAAATAATGCACTAGGAACAATTGAATCAGTGATTGGCACAACATTGCAAGCTAAAACATTAGTTGATGAGGGTTCTATTATTACAAAAGGAGATTTGGGTATTGAGTTAAATGATAGCTTTACCCTAAATAAAGCCTTTGGTGTAGGCAATAATCTTACTTTTAAAACAAAAGGTGATTTTGTTAATAATTCCAACCTTGTGGTAGGTAATTCAGCATCAGTTGAAGGATCTACTATTCAAAATAATGCTAATGCAGAAATTTCTTCAATAAATACACGTATTCAAACTAATAAGTTAAATAACTTTGGCTTAATTGATGGCGATACCACAGTGATTAAAGCCAATGATGTAAATAACATTGGTACGGCACGTATTTATGGCGGGCACCTTGCAATTCAAGCAAACAATTTAAATAACCTTGAAAATGCTGACGGAACAGCGGCGACTATCGCTGCTCGAGAGAGACTTGATTTAGGTGTTGGTAATCTAGTAAACCGTAATCATTCACTTATTATGAGTTTAGGTAATATCTATATTGGTGGACAGTTAAATGAAAATAATCAAGCAACTGGTTATGCAAATAGCATTGATAACGGTAGTGCGACCATTGAAGCTTTAGGAAGTGGTTGGATTAAGACACATCATCTTTTAAACCAAGATTTACACCTAAAATTAGGTAAAAAAGTAGAAAAAGAACAGATTAATGAATATTCATTAGGAAGTGATTCACATCGTTATCGAGGTGGTGTTGACGGCTACTATAACCTGAATAATGGTAGTCGTAATCCAAATTCATATTTCCAATTAAACAATGGAACACGTATAGAAGGATTTGGTTGGAAAGAATGGCGCTATACGAGAACAACGACTACTTCAACAATAGAACATCAGGATCCAGCAAAAATATTAATTGGTGGAGAATTACATCTTTCAGGTGAAGATCTAAATAATAAACAAAGTCAAATTTTTGTAGGGCAAAAATTATTACTCGACGATAAGGTCTTTACTCAATCAACAAATGAACGTTTAAGTGGCGCAATTTCTAAATTAGATAATGATGATATACACGGTACGATTGATGTCACTGATGAAGGTCAATTCGTTCAAGAATATAAAGTGAGACGTAAAAAACTTAGAAAGGGGCACCATCACTATCATAATTATAGTGATTTTACTGATGTTCATCCAACCCAAGATTTTAGTTTTGGTTTGAAATTATTGACAATTGCTGAACCAGTCGAAAAAACAGGGGCTACTGTTGATGGTAAATCTGATTTCCAAGGTGTTTCTGTAGCTGAAAAAACACCTTTAAACACAGATTTGAATGCGCATCGTGTAAATCTAGACTCGATAACTTCTGGTGTGGTTAAAAACAAAGATGATCTTGGTATTAAAACTCATTTACCTAATATTAGTTTACCGCAAGCAAGCCTTTATAAAATCAATCCAGCAGCATCTGGACAGTTTTTAGTTGAAACAGATCCGCGTTTTACACAGAGATCAAAATGGCTTAGCAGTGACTATATGTTTAAACAGATTCATAACGATCCGAAAAATATTCTGAAACGTTTAGGGGATGGTTTCTATGAACAACGTTTAGTTAATGAACAAATTAATCAACTTACTGGCAGACGTTTCCTTCAGGGGTATTCGTCAGATTATGAACAGTATAAAGCCTTAATGGATAATGGTGCGCAATATGCAACGAAACTTAATTTAATTCCTGGTGTAGCATTGACGGCTGAGCAGATGAAACAGCTCACTTCAGACATGGTATGGATGGTGAAACGTGAAGTTACGTTAAAAGATGGTACGAAAACAGAAGTACTTGCACCACAGGTTTATATTGTCGGTCGTAATGCAGATATTGATAGCAGAGGAGCTGTGATTTCAGCAAATGACGTTATTATTGATACGCAAGGTGACGTAAAAAATAGTGGTGTGATTTCTGGACGTAATTTAACACATTTGAGTGCAAATAATATTGAAAACACTGGAGGTACACTTCAGGGACGAGATTTATATATGCTCGCAAAAAATCGCATTAATAATTTAGGTGGTTCATTAAATGCGACGGATAATCTTGTTGGTATTGCAAAAACTATTAATATTGAAAGCTCACTTTCTGAAACGGCAGATAATGATCGTTTTAAACATAAATCGATCAATAGAGTGGCTTCTATTAATGTAGGAGATAAAAATAATCAAGGTCAAGTATCACTTCACGCTAAAGAGGATATGACTTTTAAGGGAGCGAAAGTTGATGTAAAAGGTCAAGCGAATTTCCACGCAAATAACAAGCTTTCTCTTGGTACAGTAGAAACTGAAAATAAGCAGCACTATATTAAAAACAGCAATAATTACTATAAACTTGAACAACGTAATGAAGTTGGTTCGGAGTTTAATATTGAAGGAGATGCTCGTTTTGTGGGTAAAAATTCTGTTGAAATGAGCGGAGTTTCTTCGGTAAGTAATGGCACAATGAGCGTGCTTTCAGAGGGAGATATTAATATTCGTGAAAGTCGCCAACAAGAAAGTTTGTCAGAGGCGACGAAATGGACTAAACGTGGTGTATTCCAATCAAAAGGAGAAACTCGTCGCCATAATCACAATTATGATATTGCTCAAGGTTCAACCTTGGATGCAGATAAAATTTATATTCATTCGAATAAAGGAAATGTAAACATTCAAGGTTCAAATGCTGTAGCTGAAAATGGATTAGTGATCAAGGCTAATAATATTGATATTCGTGAAGCAGAGAACCGAGTGTATTCTGATGATTATTACCAAAAGAAAAGATCGGGAGCGCTCACTGGTGGTGGGATTGGCATCACTTTTGGTAGTCAAAGACGAACTGCAGAAGATAATCAAGCTAAGCTTTATGCACAAGGTAGCCAAGTAGGTAGCTTGAACGGCAATACTACGATGATTGCCGATAATAATTATAGACAAACAGCGAGTACGGTCAGTGCAGTAAAAGGTGACGTAAATATTCTGGCAAAAAAAGTTCAAATTAAAGCGGCAGATGATAAATACGAAACCAATAATAAACAAACTTTTCAACAAAAAGGTTTAAATATTGCGATTACCTCTCCTGTTCTTTCTGCTATTCAGGCTGTACAGGGAGCGGTGCAATCTACTAAACAAGTGGGTGCTAGTAAGCACGATCGTGTAAACGCCATGGCTGCAGCCAATGCGGGCTTTGATGCTTACCGCGCAGGCGATAGTGTAATGAAAGCGGGTAAATCCATCCAAGATTTTATGGATAGTGGTAATGTGGATTCTGTTATAGGTGTTCAAATTACTTATGGACAACAAAAGAACGAATCGAGAACCCATATCGAAGGTAATACTGCAGCAAAATCTAAAGTAAATGCTGGTGGTAAGGTGAATATTGGTGCGACAGGTGCGGGCAAGGATTCTAATATTAGCATTGAAGGTTCAGATGTTTCCGGTAAACAAGGCACGTTTTTATCGGCTGATAATCAAGTGATTGTTAAAGCGGTTGAGCAGAATCATAAAGAGCGTAGTACCAATAAATCTAGTGGCTTTAATGCAGGAGTTGCTATTAAAGTTGGCAGTGGTGTAGCTGCTGGGGCTACCTTCGGCGGTAATTACGGAAAAGGTTACGGAAATGGTGATGAAACTACTTATGTTGCTAGCCATGTAGGTGATAGCCAAAGTAAAACCGTGATTAATGCAGGTGGTGATGTCACTCTTGCAGGCAGTCAAGTGAAGGGTAAACGTGTTGAATTGGATGCGGAAAACCTGAATATCGAGAGCTTGCAAGATAAATCTCGCTACCATGGTAAACAGATGAATATGCAAGGTAGTGTGACAGTAGGCTATGGTTTTGCCGCAGGTGGTAGTTTCAATAAATCGAAAATCAATGCTGATCATGCAAGCGTGAATGAACAGGCAGGAATTTATGCCGGAGATGAAGGCTATGATATTAATGTTAATAAGCATACCGATCTTAAAGGTGCATTGATTACCTCTACACAAAAGGCAGAAGCAGATGGCAAAAACCATTTTAGCACTGGCAGCATTACCCATTCAGATATTGAAAATCACTCAAATTATAGTGGCAGCAGTTTTGGTGTAAGTGGCAGTGTGTCAGCTAACTTTGAAACACCATTTGGCGAGAATGGTGCAGCTCAAAGTACAAAACAAGCCACAGATAAAGATGGTAATCTGCTTTATACCGATAAAAATGGCAACACAACTGTTAATTCTAAAGGAGTAGATGGACAAGAGAACACCAAGAAATTGGCTGAAGGCAAGGAATCTCTTCAATTCTCCTATGGCATGGGCTATGGTAAAGATTCCGATAGCCAATCTAGCACAACAAAAAGTGGTATTAATACACAAAATATCATTATTAAAGATGAAGCTGAGCAATTAAAACGTACAGGTAAAACGGTACAAGAAGAGATTGCTGCGATTAAAACCGATATCACTACAGAGAGTGCACAAAGCCAAAGTGGCAAATTAGAGAATCGTTTTAATAAAGATGATGTTCAAAAAGAGCTTGATTTCCAACGTGAGGTGACAGAGAAATTTGGACCAAATGTCGCGGAAGCAGGAAGTTTGCTTGCTAATAAATTTGGCGAAGAAGCGAAAGCGAAACGTCATGAAGCCGCAATTGCGTTAGAAGAAGCAGAAAAAGCCAAGGCAGAAAACAACAACGAAATTAACCAAGCTTTAGTAAAACAAGCACGAGATAATTTTGAGACAGCGAGTCGGGAAGCCAAAGAATGGGAAACAGGTGGAAGTCAACGTCTTGTCATTGATTCGGCATTGAATGTTATCAGCACTGCTTTAGCCGGCAGACCGGCAGCGGAAGTGGTGGCTTCAGGATTATCACCTGCGGTGAATAATCAAATTAAGAAAGCGACAACAGATGCAAAAGGCAATGTGAATACCGCTCTCAATTTGACTGCTCATGCACTTTGGGGCGCGGTAGAGGCTTATGCGGGTAACCGTAATGTTGCTGCGGGTGCGGCAGGTGCTGCGGGTGGAGAGGCTGCGGCTCATTTCCTCGCCTCTACACTTTACAATAAATCACCTGAAAAGCTTAGCGAAGAAGAAAAACGTACTGTATCGTCTTTAAGCCAAGTGGCAGCGGGTATTGCTGGTGGTAGTTTATCAGATAGCTCTGATGGGGCGATTATTGCAGCTAAAACAGCAAAAGATGCGGTGGAGAATAATTATTTAAAACCATCTGATTTAGTTGAAGCAGAAAGAAAATATAAAGCTTGTAAAGGTGATTCTGATTGCGAGATGAGAGTGGTCGAGGAAACTAATGAGCTTAGTAAAAAACGGAATCAAGAACTGGATGAATATCGTCAATCCCTTGAGCGGGAGCTTCTCGCAGCAAAACGCAGCGCAGAGCAACAATGTGCAGGTAATGCAGATTGTTATCTAGCCTATTCACAGGAGGCGAATAAGCATTTTAAAGAACAACTTAATGCTTATTTGGCTCATGTATCAGAAGGTAAGGATTTTGAGTCTCTAGCAAGAAATTATTATCCAGATGATGCCTATTTTCGTTCAATTTGGTATGGCTTAACAAATTCAGGGCCACAAAAAACAAAGGAAAGTTTAAAATCAGCGAAAGATTATATTGATAATACATCTTTCGGTGAGGCATTAGATGATACCTTGCGCATAGGTAAGAAACTTGTTCGTCTACCAAAAGAATGGATTGAGCAAGATATCCCTGCGCATTCTGTTGAGAAAGCGCTACGTGAGATGACAGATGGAAATCCTCAAGATGTGGGAGAGGTCTTCTTTGGTTTAACAAGCGGTGCTGCAACGGTCTCAGTGGCTGGAAAAACCATGAAATGGATTGGGGGTAAATGGGTTCGTTCACCAGATGTAGATTATTCAAGGGATAATGAAAATCTAGGAGTAAATCGAAATAAAGGATTAAATGAAAGGATTTCTAATCGCCAAAAAGACTTTTATTTAAATGAACAGAATTTAAATAGAGAAGCTAATGAGTTGGCGAAAAATATTAAATTACCAATTTCTGATAAAGTGTTAGAAAAACATATTATTAATGGTGAGCCAAAAGGTAGTTTCTTTAAAGGAGGACACACCACACTCGGAAATGTAAAAGTGGAAAAAGTAATTAAAGAATATGCAAACGGTGTTTATGAGGCTAAAGTTTCTATTCCAAATCCTAGGGCTTTAAAAGATCCAAATGCGAAGCCATTTTTAGAAAAATCTGGTAAGGAAAAAGATAGTGTATCAACAATGTTTCCAAGAACTTGGACTCAGGATAGATTAAAAGTTGAATTGGAGCATGCATTTAAAAATGCTAGCAAAGTTCCTAGTACTAAGTCTGAGTGGAAAGGAGTGACAAAATCAGGAGTTGAAGTTCGTTGGTATGTTAAGGAAAATGGAAAAATCGACACTATTTATCCTAAGGCTCCTAGTTATAATTAGGAAAAGTATATGAAATTATTATTTAAGTTTGATGATTCAAGTTTTTATAAATCAACTTGTGTGTTTTTAAATGATGAAAATCACTCCTGGAGAGATGAATATGTACGTATATATTTAGATACTTTAAATTTTGATAGTAGTATTACATTAGCCGATTTATCTATAGATAAAGATTATGTTAGTACGGATGTGATGGATGCAGTAATAGATAAGGATAAGGTATATTTGGGATTCTCCTTGTATTTACCTGAAGATAGACCTGCAGATTATGATCCTAGTGAGGAAAAGTATTATATTGTAGATAGAGAGGAATTAACGTATTTGGCTAGACGGTGGTATAGTTTCATTCAAAGACCTGTAGAGTTAAAGCAGCCAGATTACCAAGAAATTATCGACTCAGAGGATGCTTATAAATGACAGTCATGATCGGTGGCCATTCCACCTTAGGTAATATCCGTGTTGAACGGATATTATACACTTATCCAAATGGCGTATATCTTGCACAGATTTCCGCCTTTGATAGTGAAACTAATCAATATATTGCTAAAACTAACAATAATGGGGAGACCTTGATGTTTCCTCAAACGTGGACGGCAGATCGTATCAAAGTAGAAATTAATTCTGCTTATATGAATCAAGTAGATGATTTAGATCCTATTCGTAAAGCTGAAGGTATGTGGGTTGGCATTTCAAATTCAGGCGTGCGTATAGAAGGTTATACCTATCCTGTCGTCACCGCTTTTCCAAGTGCTGAGCAGGAGTAAAGATGAAACTTGTTTTTACGTATATTCAGCATAAAGGTCAAATTATTCCAACTTGCTATTTAGAAGAAAATCATCAACTAAATCCACTAACCGGCTATTTGAATGATCCAATGGGTGGTCCAAATTATTTCTCTTTTTTAGATCATTCATTGTCAATCTTAACAGATGAGATGACTCAAGAAGCGGATATCTCCTCTAATTCTTGGGGCGTTGAGGTGATGAACGATCAAGTGAATTTTTATTTCCTTTTTGCCCAAGAAGAGGAATCACTTTATCTCACTTTACCGCGTGGAATTATGATTGATGTGTTGAGGTTATGGCTGATTTTCCGAAGTCAAGAACCCGAAGAAGGCTTAACACAGCGCTTAGAATTTTAAGTTAAAAGTGCGGTCAATTTTCAAAGAGTTTTAAAACCTCTCAAAATTGACCGCACTTTTTATTTTCAACGATACTTAAGTTGAGCAAATCTTATAATTTCACATCCAACTTCGTGTAAGCGCGCTCTACTTTTTCCAATGCTTTTTCTATGGAAATATCACGAGCGAGTAAGATACCTAAGCGGCGATGGTCATTTATTTCTCTTTTGCCGAAAATGTGAATATTACTATTAAACCTAAACCCTGCATTGGTGTATGGTAAATGTTCCGATAGCCAATCTAGCACAACAAAAAGTGGTATTAATACACAAAATATCATAATTAAAGATGAAGCAGAGCAATTAAAACGTACAGGCAAAACGGTACAAGAAGAAATTGCTGCGATAAAAACCGATATCACTACAGAGAGTGCACAAAGCCAAAGTGGCAAATTAGAGAATCGTTTTAATAAAGATGATGTTCAAAAAGAGCTCGATTTCCAACGTGAGGTGACAGAGAAATTTGGGCCAAATGTCGTGGAAGCAGGAAGTTTGCTTGCTAATAAATTTGGCGAAGAAGCGAAAGCGAAACGTAATGAAGCCGCAATTGCGTTAGAAGAAGCAGAAAAAGCCAAGGCAGAAAACAACAACGAAATTAACCAAGCTTTAGTAAAACAAGCACGAGATAATTTTGAGACAGCGAGTCGGGAAGCCAAAGAATGGGAAACAGGTGGAAATCAACGTCTTATCATTGATTCAGCATTAAATGTTATTAGTACTGCTTTAGCCGGCAGACCGGCAGCGGAAGTGGTGGCTTCAGGATTATCGCCTGCGGTGAATAATCAAATTAAGAAAGCGACAACAGATGCAAAAGGCAATGTGAATACGGCTCTCAATTTGACTGCTCATGCACTTTGGGGCGCGGTAGAGGCTTACTCCGCAAATCAAAATGCTGCAGCGGGAGCTGGCGGTGCTTTAGCGGGTGAGGTGATGGCTGATGTAATTGCAAAAGAGCTTTATGGTAAAAAGCCGAACCAACTTAATCGAGAAGAAAAAGAAGTCGTATCTTCAGTTAGTCAAGCAGCCAGTGCTTTAGTGGGTGGAGTGGCAGCAAGTAGTAGTCAAGGAATTGGTGTAGGACTAACTACAGCTAAGAATGCTGTGGAGAATAATTACCTAAGCGTTGTAGATGTTGAGAATCTCATTCGGGAACTGAGTAAAGCACAAAAAGAAGGCCGTGATACTAAACCGATTTTAGAGAAATACGAAGGGATTAGTGAAGAAAACCGCCAGCAACTCATAGCGTGTAATGGTAATGTGGCTTGTGAAACGGCACATTTACATGAAATGAACACAGGGGCTGAAGAGCTTGAAAGAAATTTAGGGTTCTTTAGTCGTATGACGGTGTATTACCCAAATGATTTAAATACAGCAAATCGTATTGCACTATCTAATTTAGTTGAACGTGAAAATGCAGAAAGTTTTAGCAAGCTTTCGGATACAACGAAATTTGGTTTGAATGCCATGGAGGCTGGTACAGCAATAGGTCTGGGTGCAGCAGCAGGTTCAGCAAAAGTTGGATTAAGCAAACTTAATAGCTTAATTAGTGGAAAAAATAAAGCTTATCCGACATCGGGGATGGATGGGTATAAGCGAACTAATGTTGGGGATGAGGATTATCCTTCTACAAATAATATTTCTCGCTCGTTACTCAGGACAGAATTAGCATTTAAGGACGCTGGGATTTTAGATAATAATGGCTTTCTAACTCAGAACGCAATTGAAAGATCTAAAGTATTAAAATTAAAAGATGGGTATATTCGCAATCCAGAGATTATTAGAGTTTTAACTAAAGATGGCTCAAGAATAGAAGATTGGGAGAAAATGACTACGGAGTCAATAAAATTACCTAATGGACAGTTTAATCAGATCCATTTTTATAAAAACTCTAAAACAGGAAGAATTGATTATGAGAAAAAAGATTTCAAAGTTAAGGGTGAAGTTAATGACTTTAAATTTAAAATGGAGGAAAATAAGAGATGATATTGGAATCTAAAAAAACAGATTTTGAATTCAAAATTGGTGAAATATATTTTGGTTTTGGATTGTTTATTAATTTATATTTAAATAAGATTTATGTATTAATAAGGAGACCATCAGACTTAACTCCTGTTTTAGAGGAATTGTCTCAATTTAATATAATAAATTCAAATGATATTTTAAATTGGGATAAAAGAATCGAAAGTAATGGATTGTATATAAATATTCAACCAATGGAATTAAATGATTTTGATTGGGATCTTTATCATAGTGGAGATGAAGAAATTAATAATATTTTTGAGGAGATATATGAAAATATCAAAGATAAGTATGGTTAATGATGAATTTTATAAAATTCATAAATCAAATTCTATGATTTTATTTTATGGTTTAGTGATGTTGGTTAATATTTAGGCTAAGGTAGATTAGCCCCTAAATTCCACCTCATAGATGCTGCTTTCTAGTAAATTAATGGGAATAAATTTCGTTATTATCTTGATAAAGATACTAAAGGAGTAACAAATGTACACCCAGAATAGTATTCCCCTATATACAGCCAAAGGAGAAGATTCTCGTAGTCCTTTAAATTTTTTTTATGGTGGAACAGGTGGCTTAGATGAACCTGAGTTTAGTATAAAAACCTACTTTAATATTGTTTATTATGAGGGAGATTTTTTAAAAGCTATTTATTCTGTTCTGGTAGAAAAGGATGGATTCTGTGAGGAGGGAGCAGATTGCTATTACCCTGATATGAATAGTCCATTTCCAGAAGATCACTTTGAAGGGGTAAGGTTTGAGATTGGAGGTCTATGTGATCCTAGATACCAAATTCATGTATCTGAAGAAATCTGCTTTATGTATTTTAAAAAAGCATGCAAACGTTTTTTAGAATTACATCCTGAAAAAGAATATGCGAACTTTATTAATTGTATTTTGAACAATTGGATGCCTACCAAGGCGACTTAAAATTCTGCATTTATGCCCAAATAGAAGAATAATAGAGGAAATGTATGCAAAATAGCTTTTTAGTTAGAGCCTTGATACTGTTTTTAATTATATATGTAACATTGCTCTTTAGAGATATATTCTTTATGGGATATGCTTATATTCGGTTTCAGGAAGTTTATTGGGATAATATTGCTTTTTATGAAGCGTTTAGAGCTACTTTACCTATATATCTTCCATTAGTCGTATTGGATTTATTATATGTTCTAGCTAAAAGGAGCACTCAAAGTAGTAAGTAATAAATCCTAGGGAATACTTCAATAAGCAAGCATGAGCAAAGTCAAGTGTTGTACATCCTACAAAGTGCGGCCAAATTTCAAAGAGTTTTAAAACCTCTCGAAAATTGACCGCACTTTTTGTATTTCAACGATGCTTATATTAAGCACACTTTATAATTTTACATCCAACTTCGCGTAAGCACGCTCTACTTTTTCCAATGCTTTTTCTACGGAAACATCACGAGCAAGTAAGACACCTAAACGGCGATGGCCATTGACTTCACCTTTGCCGAAAATGCGGATGTTGGTGTGTGGTTCAGCCAACACTTCAGCGATATTGCCAAATTGCACGTTTTTCGATTGGCCTTCTACCACAATGGCTTTTGAAGCCGATGGGCTAATGAGGGTGATTTCTGGAATAGGTAAGCCTAAAATCGCACGGGCGTGTAAGGCAAATTCGGATAATTCTTGAGAAATTAGCGTGACCATGCCGGTATCATGTGGGCGCGGGGAAACTTCATTGAAGATAACCTCATCACCACACACAAACATTTCTACACCGAAAATACCACGACCACCTAATGCAGTGGTAATTTTTTCTGCCACCTCTTGTGCTTTTTTCAACGCTATATCAGACATGGCTTGTGGTTGCCAAGATTCGCGATAGTCACCATCTTCTTGACGATGGCCGATTGGCGCTAAGAAGCTGGTGCCATTGATGTGGCGAACGGTGAGTAAGGTGATTTCATAATCGAATTTAACAAACCCTTCTACAATCACACGTCCTGCGCCTGCACGACCACCTTGTTGAGCGTAATCCCAGGCTTTTTGTAAATCGTCTTTGGATTTTAAAATGCTTTGACCGTGGCCAGAAGAAGACATAATTGGTTTTACCACGCAAGGAATACCGATTTTTTCAACCGCACTTTGGAAGTCGGCAAAGTTATCGACAAATTGATAAGGTGAAGTTGGTAATTTAAGCTCTTCAGCGGCTAAACGGCGAATGCCTTCGCGATTCATCGTCAGCTTGGTGGCTTTGGCGGTAGGTACAACATTAAAACCCGCTTGTTCTAATTCCACTAGCGTATCAGTCGCGATGGCTTCCACTTCCGGCACGATGTAATCTGGGCGCTCTTTTTCCACTAAGGCTTTGAGGGCTGCACCATCTAACATGGAAATCGTATAAGCACGATGGGCAACTTGTTGTGCTGGGGCGTTTTCATAACGATCGACCGCAATCACTTCCACGCCTAAACGTTGTAATTCAATCACCACCTCTTTGCCCAGTTCACCAGAACCAAGCATCATCACTTTGATAGCATTCGGAGTTAATGCTGTACCTAAGGTTGTCATGTTGTGTCCTTATTTTAAGAAAGATTCATCAAGCGCTAAATCGTCATTTTTATTAATCCCCACACCGCGAGCAATCACATTTTTAGCAATTTCATGTGCTTCTTCTAAAGAATGCTCGGTGTAAGTCCCACATTGGTATTTGTTTAATTCAGGAATTTGGTTTTGATCTTGCACGGTTAAAATATCTTTCATGGAAGCTAACCATGCTTCAGCCACTTGTTGCTCGTTTGGTGTGCCAATTAATGACATGTAAAAACCTGTGCGACAGCCCATTGGGGAAATATCGATGATTTCCACATTGTCATTGTTTAAATGGTCACGCATGAAGCCCGCAAATAAATGCTCAAGGGTGTGAATCCCTTTGGGTGGGAGAATTTCTTTGTTTGGAATGCAAAAACGAAGATCAAAAACAGTGATGTCATCGCCCTTTGGGGTACGCATCGTTTTGGCAATACGCACGGCAGGTGCGTTCATACGGGTGTGATCCACTTTAAAACTGTCGAGTAATGGCATATTTATTTCCTTGAAAATCAGTGATTTGTAAATTAATTGCAAGTTTTTGTAAATTTTTTTACATTTTTTTACAATTTCTTTGAACTTTTCTTTTTAG
>FLSC01482956.1_pt1 | contig 18058 bp, 30 predicted proteins | sample 1550561 | NCBI WGS metagenome assembly FLSC01 (sample SAMEA4031775, study PRJEB14383) | metagenome | biome: human; feature: oral; material: saliva | place: Philippines | collected 2014 | reverse complement strand
GAACGGCGCGCAGTCGATGCACATTGTGGCGCAGATGGAAGGCGTCACTGTCAGAACTGTGCACACAACAGAACGACGCGAGAAGTTCGCGCCAGCCAATACAGTTGTTGCTGAAGATATTGCCAGCGATGATGGTTCGGAAACTGATCTAATAAAGGGGAAATTAGTAGAATTTGGCATCGGCGGACGTGTCGAAAAGGTAATCAAAAGTAATACGGTCGATACGTACATGTTTAGACCAAATCGTGGCGTTAAAATGTCAAAAATCGCTACTATGGGTGACGATTTGTCGCTGGCGCTCGGTTCTGACGCTGTGCGAGTTATCGCGCCAGTCTACGGCACAAAAACAGTCGGCATTGAAGTGCCACATGAACAGTCGTTTCCGAAATTTGACGGCAAAGCCACTAGCTATCAGATACCAATCGGTGTCGACACTATGAACAACGTCATCTATGATGACATCGCCAAAATGCCACACATGCTGATTGGCGGACAAACTGGTAGCGGTAAATCAGTCTTCTTACGCAATATCATCCAGAGTCTGACCAATTGTCAAGTCGACATTATCGACATGAAAGGTCTAGACTTTGAAGATTTGGGTAAAAACATCATCTCAGAAGTGCCAGCAGCACTCATGCTGATTAAGAAGCTGGTTCACCTAATGGATGAGCGCTACAAGAACAAGCGAGTTAATGCTAAGCGCCGAGTATTGATCATTGATGAATACGCTGACCTGGTGATGCAGACTGGCAAAGAAAAGCACGAAATTGGAGTCTTCGATGAAAACGGTAAGCTCAAGACTAAAACCACCACGATAGACACCCGTAAACAGCTTGAAACTGACCTGGCGCGTATTCTGCAAAAAGGTCGCGCGGCCAATATTAACGTAATAATTGCCACACAGCGACCGAGTGCCGACATTGTCGCACCGATAATCAAGGCTAACTGTCCAGTCAAAGCTTGTCTAAGAGTGGCAACCGCCAAGAACTCGGAAATCATCCTAGATGAATCTGGAGGCGAGCGGTTACTCGGTAAGGGTGACATGCTCTACCTAGGTTCAGGAATGGTTAAACCAGTGCGAGTGCAGTGTTTCTCACCGATTGAGAAAGGAGAAAGTAAATGAAAGAGCAAAGCAGCTTGAAAGTCGCGAAGCCTAGTGTCAAAAAAGAGTATGCTGGCATAGCGAAGTACGTAGGGGACTGGGCGATGGGGCTCAATAAGGAAAAGGTTCTCGGCAATATTCACCGCAACCTGCTGGGCGTCGACAAAATGGGCAGAATACGACCAATCGAGGATTTAGCATACTTTATGCTAGTGTGCAGTCAATACAACCTAAATCCTCTGAAAAAGGAAATCTACGCAGTGTACCAGCGTCAAAACATAAACGGTCAGTGGATCGAAAAGCTGGAGCCAATCGTTAGCATTCACGGCTTACGCTCGCTGGCGCGCCGTTCGAAAAACCCGACGTACGCCTACACCGGCAAAGCAGTCTTTGACTACAAGGATGCTGAAAAAACCAAGCTGGATTCGGCGACGGTAGAAGTGTTTGGTAGATTCGACGGCTCATACGAGGCGGTGAAGATTGGCGAATATACAGCCTATTATGACGAATTTGCCAAAACTCACACCTCTGACGACAACTACGGCAAATATCGTGCTGGCGATGCTATGGGTACGTGGAAAACCATGCCACGAGTAATGCTAGCGAAATGCGCAGAAGCTAACGCTATCCGCTCGATATTCGATATCGGCGGCGTGTACGTTGAGGAAGAAATGAGTAGCAATAGTGACCGGGTTGAGACGGAGGTAATCGAATAATGACACAGCAACTAATAACACGAATTCTCTGCGAGATTCTCTGCGATAAGACTTCAGAGGAGCTAAACGAGTTGGCGCTTGATCTACAAATCAATGACGAGCCGTTAGCAGTCTTCTGCGACAGATTCGATCTCGGCGATTGGTTCTACGAGAAAATGATCATGCTAGACATCGACATCATCGACGAAGTCTCTGTCATAGCAGACGAACATAGAAAGATCGAAAAAGACGATCTTCTCGACGCTGAAATATTAAGAAGAGAGCTTCAAGCTCAGAGCGCATTATGAAAAAAGACAATCAATTAAATCAAGAAAATAAAAAGGAGAAAACAATGAAAAAATTTAACATCGAAACTATCAAAACTATCATCATTACGATTTTAATCACAGGAATTATCGCTTTTATTGGCGGTATGTACTATCAGAAACATCAGACTGAACAAGTCAAAGCTGAAGCTGCGACAATCGTCAAGAATGTCAAAGTTGAAGTGTCAAAACAGTAGTGGCGGCTAAGCAGCAACCGCCGCTAGAGCAAAAAGCTGCGCACATTAACAATCAGACAATTCAAGCACCACCTGCGAAAAATGCGGCTACAGCTCAAGGTTGTGAAGCTTTTCGCGGGTTGGTTGCTCAATACGACTGGGACGTACGCACTATGTTAGCGATTATGAGAGCTGAAAGCGGATGCGATCCGAATGTGACGGGCGACACGAGCCTGACATTTACACAAAACGGAAGAACATATGGTTATTCAGTTTCCCTGTTTCAAGTGCGGGTGCTGCCAGGCCGCGAAGCCTGCGACAGTCACGATCCAGCAACTAACATATCTTGCGCGTACAGAGTTTGGAAGTCGCAAGGATATAAGGCTTGGTCCGTTTATACGAACGGCAAGTACGCTAAATTTTTATAAAACTAAGCTCAGTCCCTCGAAGCTGCGGGTAGCATCGCAATTTTAGGATAGCTTTTTAAGGCACCTAGTACATTTTTGACGCTATCCGCACTCGACGAAAAGGTGGGGTGTACATAGAAGAGCCCGCAGCTTCGAGGGACTGAGAATCAAAGGAGGGAATATGAAATTATTGAAATCACTAATTAATAAAATACGCAATTGGCGAACTCAACGCGCTGAAGATCAGAAGATGTTAGAGAAATTAGAAGATCTCACAGGCGATTATTTTGATTACTATTGCGGCGGAAATCGCGGATGATGGACATTCAATTTATCGTTCGCTGGAACGATGAAGGAAAGGCTCACTCTAGAATATACGACGACGAAAACGTTGCCAGAAAAGCCAAAAAATGGCTTATGGAAAACGGAGCTCAGAACATCGACATTGCCGTGAGAATTAACAAAAAGCAGACTGAGGAGGATAAGGCACAATAATGTACATACTAATTTGGATACTATTTGTAGCACTGATTCTTATTCTTGTAGCAATATCAGAACACGAAATAGCCAAACAAGATGAAGAATGGATGAAAGAGGAGGAAAAGAAATGGAAAAAGAAGTAAAACCTTACTACGAGGACGACTATCAGTCATTAGATGAGATGAGTACTATCGACCTTTTAGAGATGAAAGATGATGCACTAGCTGAATACAGCGACATCGAACATCTAGTCAATCGAATCAATAAAATATTGGACAGTCGAATCGAAGGTGAACGCCCAAAAATTAAGGAGAAATAATGAAATATAAACTACTTAAAGACTTGCCCTTTGCAAAAGCGGGCGAGGTCTTCGAAAGAGTAACCTATAAGAGCAAAGACGGTCTGTCAGATTATGACTACTTTAAAACCAGCAAGCGCGAAAAAGACGGTAAAGATGAGGTTCTCTTTACTATCGATTATAATTATTTTCTCGACAACTTTGACGAATGGTTTGAAAAAATCGAAGAGCCGACAACCAGCGTCCGCCGCACGCCAAAAATGGGCGAGGCGTACTTCTATGTCGACGAATATGGAAACGTAGAGCGTGAAATCTGGGACAACGACGGCGTGGATAATGAGCTTCTCGCTATGGGTTTTGTCCGCCTAACGCCAGAAGAGGCTGCGGAAGCCCGCGACCGAAGACTAGCCAAAGTCAGACTACAGCGAACATCAACGTTTGAGCCAGATTTTGAGAATGGAAACGGCGGGTGGGTTGTTTTTTACAGTTATGTGGATAAAGAACTCCATTCTATGAGAGACAGTTGTACTGACAGTGGTGAGCTCGTACGTTACGAAACCGAAGAAGAAGCTAAAAGGTCTATCAAGGAAAACAGAGAAGATTGGTTAACTTATTTCGGTATTAAGGAGGAAGCATAATGGCTGGAAATAGGCAAGGAGGCTTAAAAGCCGCACAGAAAAACCTAGCAAGCAACCCGAACTTTTATGCTGAAATCGGACGAAAGGGCGGCTCTGCTACATTTGCAAGCCACGGAAGTTACAAGGGGTTTGCACAAGACATTGAATGCAACTGCGATCTAATCGACGGTCCTCACTTCGTGAAGAAGTGTGCAGGTAAAAAAGGCGGTCGCATAAGCAAACGTAAATAAACGGGTACAAATTGTACCCTGTAGGAACCAATTTCCCCACTTGGGAAAAATGGTTTAGAACATTAACAATTCAACCGTAGAACTGGACAGATGATATGCACAACTTCCATTCTGGTGCACTATATTCTAGCTAGACGTAGTGTTCGACCGAAAAACCGTGAAACGTTGTGAGTCGGCTCCTATAATCGCAGTGCAACGTGTATCGTCTGTTCAACTGGTAGCACTAACGCACCTTTTATTTTCATCGTATTTTCATTGAGACTTAGATATCTACACAAAAATGGAAACAACTATCATTTGGTGCTATCAACTGGCAACACAAAAAATACTGGACTGCGAAAGTAATCGTAGCAGGTGTCGATAGCCTTTGTGTTGTCAACTGGCTATATAAGTGGCTCGAAAGCGCTATTCTCAGGTTGGCGTTGCAACCTCACTGAGACCCGTAATTAGAGCTAGAAAAGTAACTGCTGACATTGCAACTTGAGCAGTGAAAGATGTGACTATACGAGTTCGTGCGGATAAGCTGGTTCATCCAGAGCCGCATCTCGTCAAATCATCAGCTTATATAGCCAACCAGTTCTGCGGTCGAATTAAATAAGTTAGATTGAGAAACGAAATGGAAACGTTAGTTTGGATTTTACAAGCAGTACCGCACGCTATTTTTATCACTGGCTTAATCGTAGCTGGACATTGGGCAATTAAAAAAATCATTAAGGCAGTAAAAGAATACGACAATGCCTAGAATTAAATCAGCAAAGCGTTACAAAATATGGGGAACTAGGGGCTTCTGCTGTAAGTTTGAAGACGGATGTAAGGCTGTATACGTGATGGCTAACCGAGTATTCCGTAGAAAAACCCGACAGTATCTTAAGCTTGTTAAAAATGGAAGGGAGATAGAATAATGACACCTAAAATCGAATGGTGCAATTGGGTGTTTGACTATATGGATACCAATAAATGGAGGGTAAAGCGTGATTGTTGCGATGACGAAATATTGCTTGTCCGAGGCGACAGTAAAAACTGGAAAGCATATCAGGCATCTCTAAAGCCGTACCGTGTTGGAAGTTACCCTGATGCCGGCTCAATGTGTCCTAATTGCGGCAAATTTGTAAACGGAGTTAATCCGTATGACGATGGTGAAACATGGATAAGAGTCAATTAAATCACTAATTTTGTGGACATAGAGATCGACAAACGTAAGGATGACAAAGATGAATAATCGCAAGAGAGAGCTTATTGAACACTTAGTAAGGTCAATTGACTATACAAAAGAAAGAATATTGTATTGGGAAAGGCTTAGAACGAGAGAAAGCTACGACATTTTTGTACGATTGAACGAAAGCGACAAAGAGAATGAACTAGTCAAAGCCGAATACAAAGACGATATCGTAAAGCGAATTATCGATGACTACAAGCGAAGCTTCAAAGAATATGACAAAGCACTGGACGAGCTGCTGGAGGAGAAATAATTATGGATAATGAAACGTTGAGTTTTGTCCACGAAATTGAGCGTGTCGACAATAGATTAGGAGAAGTTAGAAAGATTCTCGATTATCTGGAGAAAGAAGATGACACGTATCTCGGGACAGTGGAAATATTGGTGGGCTATCGCGAAAAACGCTCTATGTGCTTAGAAAAAGAAACTGCAATAAATGTGTTCGCTGATCTAGAACACTATTATAGTAAGCGTTTAGAAACGTTGACAAAAGCTATAGACTTAGATGCACTTGAAGATTCATTGGAGAAATAATGTTTGAGTCGATGAAAAAATCAATTGAAAAACAAAATGAACTGCTTGAAGAAATCTTGCAAAGAGGCAGTTTAGAAAGTGTATTAAAAGATGTAAATCCTGTCGAACTTAGTGCCACGTCTTTACATATGGACCCGTATAATTACGATGAAACAAAGAGATGTATAAATGGCAATATCGGTGAACGTATTCTGGAAATCGTAAGACTGTATGGAGAAGTGAAATATCTGACTGAGGCAATCCCAAAGCAGTACAAAGTCTTCAAACGTATCAAAAGACGATTCAGTGAACGGGTTGGTGTTTAACTCATCATCTAACGACAGCGTAGAAATCGACCGTAGCGAGTTTGAACCTCTGTCTCGAAAAATGACTGTTCAGTCAAAAGATGCAGAGGACGAAGTAGTACAGATGGATATGTTACAGTAGACTCTAGACAATCTGTCTATATAGTAATATAATTAAATTAACACGGGACTACTTGTCTCGTGTTTTTTTATTTCTTTAACAATTGGGAGTTACTAGGTGGCGAAAGTGACTAGAAGAATAGACTACATACCGATACGCGAAGTATCTAATTTAACAGTCATATTCTACAGTCATGAAGCTATTTATGTATGCGATAGAGAATGTGTGTATGTATTTCATCGCTGGTTCGTCTACGACAGAACTTCATACAGTCGCAGTTTCTCTCCTTTTCGTAGGTTTCTAATGGAACGAAAGAAAATAACTATCCAGGAAGTCTTCGAAAGGGCGAATAAATACGATTTAGCTATTCAAAAAGCAAGAGGGTTGCCTGATTTAACTAATAGGAAAGTGAGGTTTGTGCGATGAAGACAAAAGTTATTAAAGTCTATCAAAAAGAATGTGCAAGTTGCGGTCATTACAAAGCGCAGATGGAACGACTTGAGGAGTACGCTATGAATAATGGATATGTAGTTCAAGTCATCCGAACACCTCTAAGTGAAAGTTTTTATAAAGAAGCGGCTGTCTGGAAGTTACCACAACCTTTTTGCGTTATTGACAATAAAGCCTACCCGTTAGGAAAATTACCAGGAGATAAAGAATGATAGCTCTAGCTGGATTTGCTCTTGCTTATTTATTAACTGCTACGTCAGGTCCGTTTGATATATTTAGTAAATTACGCTCAATGCTGATTAATAGAAAAGTACGTGTTTTAGAATGCATGATTTGTACTGGTGTATGGACGGTAGCATTGATGTGGATATTATCAATGACTGAGTTTAGTTATTTGCTGAAGCCGATTTCGGCAATAGGTTTAGTAATAATTTTAGTGGAGGTAATAAAATGACAACACAAACAGTCCCTAGAAAGCAACGCAAGCCTTCGGTTGGCAGGAATGGAGTTCCAACGCCACCAGGATTTGAAGCACACCCAGAACGTCGTCATAATGGCGCCTGGAAGAAAACAGAAACGGCACGATATAAACTCGAGCAGATGATTAAGCTTACCGAACAGGAGCTGGAGAAAATATCTGAAGACCCGAATAGAAGCCTGTTTGAACGTAAATTAGCTACAGCCATAAAGAAAGCTCAGTGGAAAGAGATTGAGGCGATGATTAACCAGGTTTACGGCACGCCAAAGCAAACCATTGAACAAACTAATATTGAAGCGCCAAAACCGCTAGAGGATTTATCAAAGAAAGATTGATGTGTTCGGCAAGACCTCTACTTATCATAAGATAAAACGGCTCAACAAACGTATCCGCATTGTTCAAGGTGGTACAAGTGCTGGCAAGACAATAGCTATACTATTATTGTTACTTGAATATGCTACGAAAAACCCAGACAAGATAATAACCATCGCAAGTATCAACTTACCTCATCTTAAGCGAGGCGCATTGCGAGACTTCAAGAATATACTCACAGCTAATAATTATTGGCAGTACTACAGAATTAAAGAGAACAAATCAGACTACACATTTACTTTATTTAATGGAACGATGTTTGAGTTCGTATCCCTTGATGATGATAAGGCTAGAGGTCCTAGGCGAGATGTACTATTTATCAATGAGGCTAACTTAATCAGAGAAGACGCGTTTAACCAATTAGAAGTTCGTACACGTGAGTTTATTTATCTTGACTACAACCCAACTGCTGAATATTGGGCGCATGAACTAGTAGGACGTGATGATGTTGATTTCGTTATCGTAACCTATAAAGACAATGAAGCCCTTGAAGATAGTATTATTGCTACAATCGAAAGGCGTCGCTCTAACAAGAATTGGTGGAAAGTCTATGGTGAGGGGCAGATTGGTGAATTGGAAGGGTTAGTATTTCATGGCTGGCAATCTATCAACGAGATACCTGAGCACGCTGAATTGATAGGTTATGGATTAGACTTCGGTTTTACGAACGACCCGACAGCACTTGTTTGTGTTTATCGAGAAGCTGACGGATATATTCTTGATGAGAAGCTTTACAGTACAGGTTTGTTTAATAAGGATATCTCAGAGGTTATTCATAGAGAAGGACTAGCCGGTGTGCTAGGAATTGCGGATAGTGCCGCGCCTAAAGACATTGCTGAACTTGTGGAGCTTGGATGTACGGTTAAAGGAGTGACTAAGACTAGTGGTGATGTCAAACAGACTTATAGACAATGGAGTGTTAATAAGATGAGCGAGCTTAATATTAAATACACAAAGAACTCAACCAATCTACAGAAAGAATATTTAAGATACATGTGGGCAACTGATCGGTCAGGCAAAAGTCTGAACGTACCACAAGACGGCGATGACCACGCCTTAGATGCCGCTAGGTATAGGCTTACCGAGATGTTTATCCCACAGATAGAGTACGGTGGCGTACGATAGGTAACGATAATAGTATTATGAATTTATTGTCACTTTTTAAGCCAAAATCTCAAGTAAAGGTTGAGGGCATTTCTTCGTTAGCTAATTTTAATACAAGGGATTGGTATAGTCGTTATTGTGCAAGTAAATACGATTCTGCCTACCCAAATATTCAAGCGGTTGCTAACGAGTTTATTACTATTATGCCGAAAGTCATCGACTCGAATGGCAAGACCGTACAGAACAATCCAGTTCTTAATGCTCTCTATCGCCCTAATCGTGTTGATGATTTCGTTTCATTCAGTGAGAAGCTTATTGTTTCTACTTTAGTAAATCGAAATACTTTTATTTTAGTTTGGGCAAAAGAGAACGGTAGCGCCGTAAAGACTACTAATTATGGGTTCAAAGGTCAGAACATTGCTGGATTCACGTTCTTAGAGCATCCAAGTATTACACGCCGCGACAATAAGACCTACTATCAAGTAGGGGCTGAGACTTTTACTGAAGATCAAGTCATTGTAATTTCTGGAGGTGTTGACCCAAGTAACTTATACGCTGGATACTCACCAACTGAAGCCGCCACCCAATGGATTACACTAGATGATTATATTGCTGACTTCCAACGTGGTTTCTTCGAGAATAATGCGATTCCTGCTGGTATGTTTGTTGTCGCAGCTCGTACTGCTCGTGAATATAACGATATGGTTGACCTGTTGGAATCTCGACACCGTGGAGCTGGTAAAAATGGTAACGTTACGTATTCTCATCGTCCGATTGACCCGACAACGAATAAACCTGCTGAAGCACAGATTCAGTGGATACCATATGCACAATCTCAAAAAGATATTGATTTTGCAGCTGTATTTGAGCAGGCAAACAAGCGAATCGACATGGCGTATGGTGTTAGTCAGATTATTAAAGGCGTTGACGACCAAGCTAAGTACTCAAATGCTGACGTTTCCGAGCGTGGTTTTGCTAAGCGTGTTGTTTATCCACGAGCGCTTAAAATTTACTCTCGTTTAACGCATGAACTCAATAGGATTACTGGTGGTATCGGTGTTGCTATTACTTTTGACTATGAAATACCAGAGATTGCCGACCGTAAAAAGGTTGAGGCAGAAGTGATGGCAACTAACACAGATACTATATTAAAACTGGTTGATAAAGGCTATGAACTAGATTCAGTTATCGACGCACTCAAACTACCACAGAACTACAAACTTCTCAAACTGGGTGAAAATAACACTACTGAAATAGAAAACGACAAGCCTCAAGTTGACGAGGGCGGCGAAGTGGAGAAAGCCCCAGACCCACGCACAGTAGGTGCGCTTAAAGCTGAAGCCTCTGAATACGACAAACTATATAATATTGCGAAGAGTTTTATGCAGAGCCGCGTTGACCAAGCCATTCAAGAATTAGGAACTCAAAATGAAGCTGAAGACGACAAGTTAGAACGTTTTATAGAAGACTCATTAGCATTAATCACTCTATTGCTTATCTCTAGCGGCACAGACCAGTACAAAAAAGGCTTAGACATGGTTAAGGGCGCAGGGCTAGACACTGAAAGCACTGACGAGTTTGTTCTATCTGATACCGCTAGAGCAGATTACCGTTCACATCTTACACGAGTAGCTAAATCATACGATGACGAAACTAAAAAGGTCATCAACGATACGTTAGAGCGATCACATCTTGATAATTTAAGCGAAAGTCAGACAAGAGACTTACTGAGAGATATTATGAATACTGACGAGTACAGAGTTGCTCGATTGGCTCGCACTGAGATACAGCGTTCTGAGAGCGTTGGAGATGTAGAAGCTATGAAACAGCTCGAAGCTGAAACAGGAGCAGAAATTGAAAAGACTATAAATCATCCAGTCGGCGCACATTGCCCAGAGTGTAGAGCGTTGGAAGGTGTTTGGAAGCCTGTTGCTCAACCGATGATAAAGCTTAATGAAGCAATAGAAACAGATAGTGGTACATGGGTAAATGATTATGAAGAAAATATTGGCGGACCTGTTCATCCTAATTGTGGTGGTCGCCCAAAATTCAGGATTAAGCAATGATAAAGATAAATTGTAAGTATTGTGGTAGATATTTGTTTGAAGCTGTTACTTCTACTGCTATACAGGGTTTAATCTGCCCAAACTCTAAATGTAAAGCGAAATTGAATATTAAAGTTCTGTTCGCGACTGACTGTTCTGACAAGATAAAACAGCTTGTCTTCACTGAAGATGAGAAGCCACCGCGCACTCACGATAGCACCTCAGAATGAAATTAAGGCAATGCTCATTTGAGCGCCGAATAATAACCTTAAAAAGGAACGCTAATGGATAAATTCTGGAAGTGGGCGAAAGCTGAAGCCTCAAACGAGTTAATTATCAATGGCACTATTGCTAGTGAGAGTTGGCTCGAGGACGACGTTACGCCAAAACTTTTCAAAGAGGAATTAGCTGCGCGTACAGGCGACATTACAGTGAGGATTAACAGTCCTGGGGGTGATGTATTCGCTGGTGTATCGATTTACAACATGCTCCGTGAGTATAACGGACGTGTTGTAGTGAAGGTCGATGGACTAGCCGCGTCTATAGCGTCTCTCATAGCAATGGCTGGCGACGAAATCGTTATGCTACCAGGCGCGATGATGATGGTTCACAAGCCATGGACAATCGCGTCAGGAAATGCAGACGAACTAGGACGAGCCGTAGAAATGCTAGAGAAGACTTGCGAGAGCATGATTCCAGTTTACGCTAGCCGAACGGGACTATCTGAAGAAAAGATAGAAGAACTGTTGGCTGCTGAAACATGGATGACTGCCGCTGAAGCTGTGGAGCTTGGATTTGCAACCGAAGCAGTAGAAGCGAAAACAAGTCTATCTGACGCTATGAAAGCTGCCGCTAGCTACACCTCAGTCGTGAAAGATGCCTGTCTGGCACCGGCTATGGCAATCGCTACACGAGTGAAAAGTGAAGAGACCGAAAAGGTCGAAGAACCTGCTGACGACACACCTGAGACGCCAGTAGAAGATAAATCAGGTAAAGAAGAGGAGAACGAAATGAACGAGGAAATCGCAAAGGCTCAAATCATCGAGCCAAAAGAGCAAGCAGAGGTTACGACAACCCCTACTGTTAATGACTATCTAAAAACTCAAGCATCAGTACGAGACTTTACACAAGTATTGATGGCAAACGCTGGTCGTACTTTTAACGACGTTAAGAGCGCTTGGCAAGATGTTTTGGTTAAGAATAACTTGACCGACAAAGAGTTTTTCAAATTGCCAGAGCCTGTCGTTTCTGCTATTGAAGACGCTGTAACATCAGGTGAAATCTTCAGCAAATTGAACAAGACTGGTCTAGATGTATTCAAGGTTACTTGGGACAAATCCGATGTCGAAGGTGATACAAGCCGTGCAGGTGGACACAAGAAGGGCGAAAAGAAAGACCAGCAGGTCATTGACTTTGAAAGTCGTACAATTCGCGCTGGTGTTATTTACAAGTACTTGGTACTCGACAAGCAGACTATCCGCGAGAATAAATCAACAGGCGCATTGATGAAATACGTTCTGAACGAATTGCCTACTCGAATTATTCGCGAAGTTGAGCGTGCTGCTGTTATCGGTGACGGTCGTGAAACTAACGACAAGCGCAAGATTACGTCATTTACTTCTATTAAGTCAGACGTAAAAGCAAAGAATACCTTCGGTGATGAGTTGACTATCGCAGCAGGTATGAGTCGTGCTGAAGCTGTAGCACGAGCTAAGGACATGATCCGTACTGATGGCGAGATTGTTCTTATCGCTAAGAAAGGCTTTGCAACAAGCGCACGCTTTGAAAAGGGTGCTGACGGCAAATACTTGTTCCAGATTGGCGCAAAGGCTGAAGACGTATTAGACACAGCTACTATTATTGAGCCAACATGGTTTACTGACGCAACTGATCCAGACTACGACGCATACGTTGTCGTGCTTGGTGCGTACAAGACGGTTGGTGATACTTCTGTAGAAGCCTTCACTAACTTTAAGCTTGAGACCAACGAGGAAGAGTTCTTGCAAGAGCTTTACATCGGTGGTGGCTTGTCTGGCTTGAAATCAGCAATCGGTTTGAAGAAAGCTTAATAGAAAGGGAGCGTTGAGGTATGCAATACAATTTGACTAAAGAACAAGTTGAGGGCTATTTACGACGCTCCCTAACTCCATTTGAAAGCGACAACTTCGATAACCTATTGCGAATAGCTATCAGCAAGCTTGAAGCACTGATTTGTAGTAAGGTCGGCTATATAGAAGAAGAGCGAACTTTTCAGGGTAGAGACGGGATGAGGTCTGTGTTTATTGGTCTTTGTTCCGAAATTAAATCTGTTAAAGTGAACTCTAACTCAGTCGACTTTGCTACTTATCTAGGAGATAACGCTAGTCAGCTTTGTGACAACATAGTGCTAAATAAGCCCACAAAACATACTGACGTAATAACTGTTCATGGTGGATTTGGTTTGAAGGTAATTCCTGAAGAACTAGCTCAAGTTATATCTGAACTGTTTGCTGTAAAACTTGCCGGAGACGACAGGATTACCTCTAAAAAGGTCGAAGACTTCAGTATTACTTACGATAAGACGAGCGAGACTGACAGGATTATTGAGAGCTATAAGTCAATACTTGATAAATACAGTCAATGTAGTCAAATCACATTACGTTCAGGAGAGATAAGAAATGACCGTATTCGATGTATTTAAGTCGACTCCTTACATTTTTTTGGAAGTTACCAAAGGAACGGTGCGTGGCGACCTTGTAAGACACCACACGGGCTTGTCTGGCGTCTTTAAGCAGCGTAGTGGGGTTACGACATCAAACAACATTCAAGTAACTGATTCGACCGCGACACTGCATGTAAAGCCTGTCGATTTTATAGACTTTACAAGCACTAACATGTTTGTAGGTCATGGCGTTCAAGTCAATGGAGTTTCTTATCAAATTGTAGGCGCAACTGCTGGCATGAACTTCGATACTGACACATTAGAGCATTACACTCTGACCCTGGAGCGCGCAGACTATGGAGGCTATAGTGAAGCTCAAGAATAATATTGATGCTTGGCAGAAAATTCAAGCTGTGAACGCTAAAAACAAGAGGAAGGGTATTGCTCAAGCTATAATGTCACGAGCGCAAATGTTAGCACCAGTTGATACTGGAGCGCTGAAGCAAAGCGTACGATTAGTCAATAATGGTGATACTACAAGTGTTGTATTTGGTGGCGGTGATGTTCCATACGCAAAGCGTCGCCACTATGAAAACAAAAAGAACCCACAAACGTTGAATTATCTAGAAAAAGCAGGCGAGAGCGTGAAGAAACAAATTGATTTTAAGGGAGGTCTTCGATGAGAGTATTTTCACTGTCGCTTCTTAAATATCTAGAAAACAACAACTTCGGTGAAATTGATAGAGATTTATTCTGGAATAAGCTCACTCTCGACAGGAAAGGCGTTTATATCTCTGATATAGGCGGCAACCAGTCGAGAGGCGTTCGTCCTACATATTCATTTGAACTTTATTCACGAGGGACAGATGATTTAGACGGATACGAGCGACTCGCTAGAATATCTGAATTTCTATCTAATAAGCTCGGCGTAAGTATATCTCTACCTGGGACTGATTACACAGATGAAGGTTTTGATTGTGTGGTTATAGAATCAATATCAACACCAACATCTGTCGAAAGAGATTCTCAAGGTAGAATGATTTACGCAATAACAGGGCTTGCAAGAGTTAACTAAAAGGAGGAAATATGAACGTAGAAGAGTTCAAAAAAGCACTAGCAAAGCAGAATGGACCAAAAGAAGTCTATTTAGGTCAGCTAGTAATCCCACAAGATATGTTGGGAGATATCGCCGTTAAATACGAAGGTGGCACAACAGAAACTGAAACTCAAGGCGGTACTATTCGCCGTCCAAGCGGTCGAGCTGACACATCAGAAGTAACACTTACTCTTTACTTGGCTGGTCCAGAAAGTGTCAAGGCTGTTTACGCTGGACTATACGAGGCGGCATCAGGCACAAAACAGACAGTTGGAAGTGTAACCTGGGGTGCTGGAGCTTGCGCAAGTTCTGCAACTACCGTTCCACTACATATTCACCCAGTATGTGAAGCAAATGACGACTTTGACGTCCACGTATATAGCGTAACGCTACCAGACAGCTTCGACACTACATTTTCAGCTAGTGGAGACGACTCGACTTTGGAATTAACCTTCCAAATGAACCGCACAGCTAAGGGCTTCTTCCGCTATGGACCAGGCTTGAAAGATAAAAAGGGTAAATACGACCCTCAAACTCAGACAGTGAAGCCACTTGAATAGTAAGCTAACTGTGTATAAGAATACCGCTCGTTTGAGCGGTATTTTATTTAGTATTTCTTATAGCAATCTAACTTTGTGTCTTTTTCAACCACATATGCAGCATTGAAATGAACTCGTGGAATGACTACTTGATATTTTTTTGTAGAATTTGCCGGGACTTTATCAAATGAATATTCTTTAGTGACTGTAGAATTTGTTTTGTCTGATGGTTGTAGGGTGATTCTACAAGTTACGTTCATCTCTTTATCTGATGAGTTTGTTAGCTCGAAGTCAGTAACCATATTAGCGACGTCGTATTGTTCTGCGAGCGCGGAAGCCGTGCCTGTTATTTTCCCAGATTGAGAGTCTAGAGCTTGCATTAAAGCACCTGCTATGAGCATAGCCAGAAGTGCAAGACCGATAATTTTAGGTATCATTTTTACACCTTTAGGCTGATATTTCCAGTTTAGGTCTTGTGATAGCTTTTTATACCTCTTGTTGTAAGTTTTTTGGTCGAGCGTTCCGTCATCGAGCTGCTTTCTTAATGAATGTAGCTTGTCGGCGTCCTCTTGCGACAATTTTTTAATAATTTTTTCGTCCATTTATACATGCCTCATTGAAATTTAATTTAATGATTATACATTACCACATCCTGCCCGAAAAGTCCCTATGCTCACGATAAAACCTCAAAATTATAAGATGAAAGGGTAAATAATATGACAATTAAATTAAATCTATCAAAATATCAAGGCTATAAAGAGGTTGATTTTGGTGAACCATACGGAGTATTAAAAGTACGTCCGTTAGGGTCAAATGAAAGCCTAGAGATTAATAAGATTACACGATTATCTGTCAAAGCTATAAACGAGCTAATGGCACTACAGGCAGAAATCCAGAAGATTGACAGGTCAAAGATCAAAGACGACGACAAGAGTGTTGTTGAGAAAATAGATCGCGGCAATAAGCTTTTAGCAGAACGAGAAAAGCTTGCAGAAAAAGAGATTGAGATTTATGCTGGCTGTTTCGATGACTCTAAAAAAGCAATGGAAATGCTAGGTAGCTTATCTAGTTTAGCTATTCAGGATTTGTTTAATGACATTTTTTCTAACCGAGAAAGTAGGCGTAAATAGTGGCAGTAGTAAACTTAAAAGACCTACTTACTCCTGAAGAAAAGGCACGTGTTGAGCAGCGATACAAGGAGCGTACTACACGACAAGCTACTGGAGCAAAAGTCGCACCTGAGATGTGGATTATCGCTAAATTAGGTGTATATCTCGGCTGGGGTGCTGTCGAGGCAGTGAAGCGTGGGTATATTGAATCATTCGAGAAGAATGGTGACAGTTTTGAGAAAGTATTGGTTCCGTTCACTTTGGACGAGGCTTTGATGCTAATTGATGCCGCAGACGCTGTACATAATCAAATGACTGCTAAGAATCAATCAGCAACTTATTATGCAACTGCCGGTGCGTTTTCCAAAGAGGGTTTTAGTGCATTAGAGAAAGATTTGAAGAAGAGGTCAGAGATAGCATTCGATGAGTAACGTTGGCGAGATTTCATATGATGTTAGACTAGCTTTAGATAAGCTAGATGCTGATATTGGTTCTGTGAAATCAAAGCTTGACGGTCTTAAGAAGGACGGCTCCAATTTAGAAAAAGGTCTAGCTGTAGGCGCGAGTGCCGCCGCCTCAATGTTACTTTTAGATAAAGCCATAGGACTTGTTTCAAGCTCAATTGGTGGAGCTGTAAGGCGTGTAGACACACTAAATAACGCTGCTCGTGTGTTCCGAGCAATGGGACAATCTGGCGAGCAAGTTTCCGCATCAATGAAACAGCTTGAAGCTGACATTAAAGGGCTACCTACGTCTCTTGATGAAGCTGTAAGAGGTGTACAACGTCTTGTCGCTGTTTCTGGTTCAATGGTTGCTGGAGAGCAAGCATTTAAGGCTATAAATGACGCTATTCTAGCATTTGGTGGTACCAGTGCAATGGTAGACAATGCTATAACTCAGCTTTCGCAGGATTTTGGACGTGGAGCTGTTCAGGCTCAAACGTTTAACTCCTTGCTAAACTCAGGCATGACACCTGTTTTGCAAGCAGTCGCAAAAGAGATGGGCATTACCATGGGCGCGCTCAAAGAAATGGGCAGTGAGGGCAAGTTATCCGCTGAGCAACTTACTCAAAAGCTCATAGAACTAGACCACAATGGAGGAGGCGGGCTTGAATCTCTTGATTCAATGGCAGAAAAAGCGACAGGGGGTCTTCAAACTTCATTTACAAACATGCAGACTGCTATTGCTCGAGGAATGGCTAACCTTATCCAAGGTCTGGGAGCAAGCAATATCGGAGCGATACTAGCTGGAGTTGGCGCAGGAATAGAGACTGTGCTAAATGCTGTTGGCGGACTAGCTGGTGCTGTTGGTGCGCTATTAGCACCGTTTAGCGGCGTTATACAAGTAGCAGGCTCGGGGATTGCGACATTCGCGCTTGTTGCTGGTGGGTTATTTGTATTGCAAAAAGGATTCCTACTAGCTCGAGCGGCTATGATAGCCTTTTCAAGCCACCCAATCATAGCGATATTATCGGCTATCGCTGCTGGTGCAGTGATGGCGGCACAAGCATTTGGAATGCTTGGTTCTGCGGCTGGTGGTAGTGGAGAGAGTGCCGAGAGTCTGAAATCTCAATTGGCGAGTGTTGATTCTCAAATAGCGTTATTGGAGAAATCTGCTGGCGGTTCGTCCAAAGGCATGGACAAGGCGGCAAAGTCTGCTAAAAAACTAACTAAGGAGTTAGACAAATTAGAGGCTCAAGCCGCTAAAATATGGCGGG
>FLSC01483052.1_pt1 | contig 19013 bp, 11 predicted proteins | sample 1550561 | NCBI WGS metagenome assembly FLSC01 (sample SAMEA4031775, study PRJEB14383) | metagenome | biome: human; feature: oral; material: saliva | place: Philippines | collected 2014 | reverse complement strand
AGATATGGTCATTTCGAACCTGAAAGTACGCTTAGAATCGTTGAGCACGACAACCAGGCAGGTCATAACCCACACCGATTCCTTCAGGGGGCTTCTGGCCTGCCCTTTCTATCGCATCCGTACTCACCGCGGTATGCCACACCTACCGGGAACGCTCACCGACCCCTCACGCAACTGCATTCAAAATTTATTGCCGTTGGGGTTCACTGCATCCGAGCTACCCGTTATTGCCTGCCCGTCTTTACTCTTGCGAAAGGTTGCGTATGTTCGGTTCGCTGTCACGCCGCCATCTTCTTGCTCTTTCTTCCGGAGCAGCATTGAGTGCACTCGCAAGCGCCTGCAGCCCCGTCGTTTCTCGCCCTCAACCGCTCACCAAGTCTTCTCCCGATCATGCCGCACCGGCGCCTCAGAGCACCCAGACTAAATCTGCAACCACCACGCGCAGTATTACGTACGCCGAGCCTCTGCCTGCGTCGGCTCTGGATGGTCGCGGACCTGCTCTTCTGCCGGATCATTTCTTTGAACGTTCCGGAAATTTCTCGAACGGCACCCTGAGCCATCGAGCCGTCAATGTCCCCCGCCCCACCATGCCCCCGGAAGCTAAAGAGCGCACCGTTGAGGGCCTGCACGCTTTCCTGCAGTACTGGGGTGCAGCGCAGAACTATATGCTTCTCACCGGCGACACCGGCCCCTTCATGAACCTGCCCGGCCAGGAGCACTTTAGCAACATGGCACAGATGTACCGCGATATCTACCGCTACAACATCGGCTGGCTGGTCTCTAAGAACAACCACCCCATGTGCATTAACCTGAGCTCCCCGCAGCCGGTGCCCGCCACCGAGCAGGACGTCTACTGCTGGAAGGCGACCCTGAAGGTGGACGAGAACGCGTTCCTGTTCAACCATGAGACCCGTCAGCGTGAGCAGCTCACCGGTATCTACGGCAGTAATCAGAAGGCGGACGCTTACGTCTACTTTGGCGCAGAGGGCTGGCAGATGCTGGAGGATCCGAAGTCTTCCCCGAGCGCTACCGCCACCCCTGCGGCTAACCCTGCGCCGTCCACGAATACTCCGAGCGCGCAGCCGACCCCGAATGAGAGCACCTCTTCTAAGGCGGCTCGTTATATTCGAGGCTCAGCCTAAAGCTTCTTTGCATCCGTGCCTCAAAGATCCCGTCATATTGGGTGATATGAGGCACGGATGAGGGCTTTTATTTGTGTGCCACGCGCGAACTCTATAGGCTAGGGCTAGATGAGGTCCGCCCATTTTCGCCTCAATGCGTGTCTACCCGCCCCGCGGGTGACTGCTTCGCGCCCTCCTGTGAGGGGCGTGATGTTAGGCTGAGGATTAGGGTGTGAGCTCTTCACTTATCACCGATACTTCCGCATCACAGCACATTCAAGGGGATCACTATGATTCACAGCCGCCGCCACTTTATTGCGCTCACGGGCACTGCCGCCCTGGGCGCTATGCTTGCCGCTTGCGGTTCCAAAAAGACTGAGGAGGCGACCGCCTCCCCCACTGCTTCCGCTTCGATTGCGGGTGCCTACGATAACCTGTCGGGCGAGTTGAAGTGGACCAAGTACGTTCCCGGTCATGGCGCTGCCCCGATGAGTAGCACCGACCCGGAGACCGGTCAGGTCTACACGATTGAGCCGACCGCCGGCCCGGCAAGCGTGGATTCTAAGGCGAGCTCCGTGCCCATCCCCGTTGAGGATGAGAGCATGTACGACAAGAACGCCCGCGGTCTGCGCGCCACTTTCGCGTATTTTGCGGCGGCGGTGAACTATGCCCGTATGACCGGTGATCCCGGTCCGGCCCTGCAGGTAGTTCAGGCGCAGAATGCTACCGATCGTGCGGCGTTGGAGAAGCTGCGTGCGTTCTACGCGCCCGGCACGAACTGGCTGGTGGGTGGCGAGTGGACGTTCCGCCTGACCGATAAGCAGCCAACGACTCGCGGCACTAAGTATTCGTGGGCGTGTTCTGTTACTCAGGCGCACGGCCTGCAGGTTGAGAAGTCGACGAACACCACCAAGCCCCTGGAGAATACTGAGGCTGCGGAGATTACCGCTCTGTACGCTGAGTACGATGAGGAGGCGAAGCGCTGGTTGGTGATTGCGCCTCAGCAGTATGATCCCACGTTGACTCCGAAGCCGACCCATACTCCGCGCGCGCATCCTTCGTCGACCTATACCCCGACGGTGACTGATGACAGCACCGTGGCGGCTAATGGCGGCGCGAACACTGGCACAAATAACGGTGCGAACACTTCGGGTAACGGTGCCGCGCAGGGTACCGCAAATAATGGTGCGGCACAGAACGGCGGCGCTCAGAATGGCGGCACCCAAAATGGTGGTGCCCAGAACGGCGGCGCACGACAGTACACCGGCTCCCAGAATGGTGCCGCTCAGAACGGTGGCGCACAGGCTCCTCAGCCTGCCGCTACCCAGGCGCCTGCGGCTACCGCGCAGCCTGTGGCGACTCAGCCTGCCGCTGCGACGGCTCAGCCGAGTGTAGCTCCCGGCGCTCCTGATCCCGGCGCTCCTGACCCCGGTGCAGCTGGTGCAGAGGCTGCTCCCGCTGCGGGAGCCCAATAGCCCCTCCCCCGTAGACAATCCCTATAGGCAATCCTTATAGACGATGAACGCGTCCTCGCCTTCGCTGTCTCCTGTGTCCCCTCGGTGCGCTGTTGCCGCTGGTTGCGGTAAGTTCGCTGATGGGCGGCATATCACGCTCGCTTGAGCGGTGGTACACACGGGTGTGAAGGCGGGGGCGCGTTATACTTAGGACTGTCTCTAGAGGGATATCCGCGTGTGATATCCGCTCGTCGAGGCGCACTCTCACTCGTCTCTCACCTGAGATTCTCACTCGAAAGGTACTCCGTGGCGCTTTTCCCTTTGACCTCTGGGCTTTCTAATGGTTCCGCTACCGGCATCAGCCGCCGTTCTGCTCTGCGTTACGCCGGTGCGGGCGTTGCAGGCGTGTCGTTGAGCGCCCTGCTGGTTGCCTGCGGTGGTTCTTCGTCCACCACCGAGAACGCTGATGCGGATACCCCTCAGATGTCTCCCTCGGCTTCTGCGCGCACTGATTTTAGCGGCGAGGTCACCTTCGATAACTATGAGAAGAAGGGCACTTTCGTTCCGGCGACCGAGTCCGCTCCCGCGCAGAACGTGCCGGTCCCCAAGCGTCCGGCGAGCGCTTCGGAGAACTCGGTGCAGGGTCTGTACGATTCGATTGCGTTCGTGTATGCGGCGATTAACTACCTGGTGTTGACCGGTGATGCGGCTCCGCTGCGTGAGTCGAAGGCTGATGAGAAGTTCATTGCGTCGTTCTCTTCGTTCATGGATGAGTCGAATGAGAGCTCTCAGGCGCGTAACTGGTTTGTGTCGCCGAAGGTGACGATGTCTGCGTTCACTGCTGTTCCGACTCTGGTGAAGAAGAGCGTGCAGTGGACTTTCGACCTGGTGATTGATTTGGGTCCGACCGTTGTGGTTGATGGCGCTCCTGCGGAGATGTCTGAGAAGGTTCGCCGCACTGAGCGTGGCCTGGTGGTTACCGGTGTGCGCCACGATAATGATTGGACTTTGACTATTCAGGATGAGTATGAGGCGCAGGCTTCGGCTCAGCCTAAGAATGGTGGCGGTTCCGGTGGTTCCGCTAACGGCGGTAATGCTGGTGATTCCGGCAACTCCGGTAATGGCGGCAATTCTAATGGTGACAACCTTTAAGCCCTCAGATGGATGAGGCGTCATGCCCTAACTCGCACTCGGGTTAGGGCATGATTTGTTTTACTCTGGTAGTAACGTACTTTCCCGGATTCAAGGTTTTTGTATGTCTTCTTTTTCTCAGTCTTCTTTCTCTCGCCGCTCCCTGTTGCGCCTGGGTGTGGGCGTTTCTGCGGTTGCCGGTTCTGCGGCGCTGTTGAGTGCGTGCGGTTCGGGTGGCTCTAGCCAGCAGTCTGGTTCTCAGGGCGGTAGCTTGAACGGTTCGAAGTCGAGCGCTAACCCGAATGGGTACAGTGATGATGGTCAGAACTATTCGGGTCTGGTGGAGTACACCCACTATGAGGGCGCGTTGAATTATGAGCAGGGCACGGTGGAGCATCCGCCGCGTAATGCTCCGAAGCCGAAGGTGACTGAGGCGCTGTCGGCTAATACGGTGACGGGTTTCCATGAGGCGATTGCTTATTTTGCGGCGGCTATGGATTATCTGGTGAAGACCGGTAGCACGGATGCGTTCTCCACCGGTATTACGTTGTCGTCAAAGACTCGCTCTGAGGTAGATGCCCTGTCGGCTTCTATTCTTGCTGGTGTGGAGAAGGGTTCCTGGTATGTGAATCCGTCGGCTTCCTATGCGCTTTCGAGTGCGCAGCCGTCCATTATGAGTGATGGCAATCTGCTGTTTAAGGGCAAGTACACTCTGGATTTCGGTACGGAGGCGGTGGCTGAGGGCAAGATCCAGCCGGTGGTCGCCTCCGCAAGTGCTTCTGCTTCTGCTGAGCCTACTGAGCCTTCTGAGGATGCGCTGGTGTCTGAGGCGGCGTCCCCCAGTGCTTCTGTGACTGCGGCGGGTCCGGCGTCTCAGGTAACGGTTCAGGAATGCGATTTCCGCGGCCGCTACCACGCTGATTCTAAGATGTGGGAGCTGAGCGTGGCGTACGGTGCGACCTTGCAGGGTGGTACTACTGGTGGCACTGCGAGCGCGGCAGCATCCGGCGCAGCTTCTGCTGAGGCTTCCGTTGAGGCCTCCGCCACCTCCGCGGCGTCATAGTTCGTCATAACGCTTTGATCTGCGAGGCGCTTCTCACGCTTCGCCCACTCAACTCTGTATCCTGTTGGGTTTGCGGCTAAACTGGTTGCAATCACCGACTGACTGAAAGGTATCACTATGTCCGAGAACCTGACCCGCCGCGCGGCGCTGGGTGTACTGGGCGTCAGCTCCATGGCTTTGCTGGCGGCTTGTGGCTCTAAGGCTACTTCTGAGGCGTCTGCTTCCGCTTCTGGCTCTGAGAGCGCTTCTGCGGCTGCTTCTGAGTCTGCTACCGCGTCGCCGAGCGCTTCGGCGTCTGCTTCCCCTTCTGCTTCTGCGTCGGCTTCGGCTACTGCTACGAATTCTCCGCTGCCTAATGACAATAAGGATTACAGCGGCGTAGCGAAGCTGGAGAAGATGGAGGAGCACGGCGAGTACCAGCCGGGTAACGCTGAGCACCCGCCGCAGAATGTTCCTTCCCCGATCGTTCCGGAGGCCATGCACCAGAATTCGGTGGCTGGCTTTGCGGCGGCTCTGGCGTACTTCGGTGCGGCGTTTGAGTACCTGCTGCGTACCGGCGATATGCACTACATGAACGAGGTCAGCACCGACCAGGAGACCCTGGCGGCGATGAAGAAGTACGCGGACTCCACCAAGGCAGGTATTGACGAGAAGAAGACCTGGTACGTGAACCCGACCGCTACTTTGACTATTGGCACCAAGCAGCCGGTTTTGGCGCAGGGCGCGTACAACTGGACTGTGACTCTGAACGTGGACCTGGGTGAGAAGCTGTTCAAGGACGGCAAGGAGCAGACCGTGGCGGCTGATAAGCGTCACGTGAAGATGTTCGGTGAGGCTGTTGGCCGCTACCTGAACAACAAGTGGGACCTGCACATGGACATCAACTAGTCCTCCGGGCTGGTTTTCTCCCCCGCTTTTGCGTCTTTTCCATCTCAGGATGCGGTTTTTCACTGTTTTTTCCATTGATGGCAATAAAATTTGTGGCTCCAGCTTGCGGTGAACAGAGTTCACCACTACTCTTATATACAGAGGTTGTCTTTTGGGCTACATAATGTTTCTAGAGAGCGCCGCACATTCATCATCCTTTATCGAGAAAGGGTTTGTGCGGCGCTTTTCTGTACCCTCTTCCCGAACCTCGTTTCTTGAAGTTTTTCTCTGGCATTATTACGAACTGTGACCGCAGGTTTAAACCTGCCGCCGGCGAGTAGTAGAGTTGCCACGTAACCGATTATTCATCGCGGAGACCCCGTCACGGCTGGCCTCCCCCAGGCTCATGTAAGGAGCACCCCATGGCAAAGATTCTCAACAGCATTGTTGAAGCAACCGGCCAGACCCCCCTGGTTAAGCTGAACCGACTGGACGAGGGCCTTCCCGGTAACGTTGCGGTCAAGCTTGAGTTCTACAACCCCGCAGGTTCGGTTAAGGACCGTATCGGTCGCGCCATCATTGACGCTGCTGAGAAGTCGGGTGCGCTGAAGCCCGGCGGCACCATTGTTGAGGGTACTTCCGGTAACACCGGTATTGCTCTGGCTATGGTGGGTGCTGCTCGCGGTTACCGCGTCATCCTGACCATGCCGGAGACCATGTCTGCTGAGCGTCGCGTGCTGCTGCGCGCTTACGGTGCTCAGATTGTGCTGACCCCCGGTACCGAGGGTATGCGCGGCGCTGTGGAGAAGGCTAAGGAAATCGTTGCGACCACCGAGAACGCTATCCTGGCATCCCAGTTCACCAACGAGGCGAACCCCACTATTCACTACAACACCACCGGCCCCGAGATTTGGGAAGCAACCGACGGTAAGGTCGACATTTTCGTGGCGGGTATTGGCACCGGCGGCACCATCTCCGGTAGCGGTAAGTACCTGAAGGAGCAGAACCCGGACGTGAAGGTTGTTGCGGTTGAGCCTAAGGACTCCCCGCTGCTTTCTGAGGGTCGCGTTGGCCCCCACAAGATTCAGGGCCTGGGCGCTAACTTCGTTCCGGAAACCCTGGACCGCGGCGTCTACGATTCGGTGACTCCGGTCAGCGCTGAGGACGCTATGCGCACCTCCCGCCTGCTGGCTACCCAGGAAGGTATTCTGGGCGGTATTTCTTCCGGTGCGGCTGTTTGGGCTGCTCTGGAGGAGGCTAAGAAGTCTGAGAACAAGGACAAGCTGATTGTGGCTATCGTTCCCGACTTCGGTGAGCGTTACATCTCTACCGCCCTGTACGAGGATATCCGCGGCTAATAGCCCGTTGTGTCTCCCCTCTGCTCCCAGCCTGAGGTCTTGGACCTAGGGTTTGGATAGCTGACGCCCCGCCTCCGGCTCGTCCCGCTGTGGACGGTCCCGAGGCGGGGCTTTTGCGTCTTTTGACCGGCAGAAATATTACGTTTCGCGCGTTTGTGTGACTGAGTTTTTGGTAAGCGTGTCTACTATGACATGTAGCCGGCCGGGAATAGGCGAATGGGCTTCATTGTTGGTACCTTTGGAAAGGTCGCATATACAGAGAACGACCGATGAGGGAAAGGGAACCCATGAGTTTTATTGCGCGTCTGCGTGAAGATATTGAGAACGTCCGCCAGCACGACCCTGCTGCGCGCGGCGCTGTCGAGATTGCGCTGAACTATTCAGGTATGCACGCCATCTGGGTTCACCGTCTGACCCATAAGCTCTGGCAGAAGGATGAGACGAAGGCTCTGGCTCGTACTCTCTCGCAGTTTGCTCGTTTTCTGACCGGTGTGGAGATTCACCCCGGCGCGACCATTGGCCGCCGTTTCTTCATCGATCACGGCATGGGCATTGTCATTGGTGAGACCGCTGAGGTCGGTGACGACGTGATGCTGTACCACGGCGTGACCCTGGGCGGTCGCTCCCTGGAGAAGGTGAAGCGCCACCCCACCATTGGTGACCGCGTGACCATTGGTGCCGGCGCTAAGGTGCTCGGTCCGGTGGAGATTGGTTCCGATAGCGCTATTGGCGCGAACGCCGTGGTGGTCAACGATCACCCCGCCGATTCGATTATTACCGGCATTCCGGCGAAGCACCGCCCGCGCACCCCGGAGAAGAAGAAGCCCCTGGTGGACGCTGTGGAGTACATTGACCCCGCCATGTGGATTTAGCGCTTATTAGCGTTTTGAGGCGATAGAGGCGCGTCTGGAGGCTCCTGGCGAGGCTCTGCAGGTCTTCTCCCCTGCTATACCTCTGAGACACCCTTCAAGATACCCCTTGAAGATACCCTTGAGACACCTCGGGGTGCCCCATATAAGACATAACGAAAGCCCGCCTTCGACCGGATTCTCATCCAGCCGAAGGCGGGCTTTATGTGTTCAGCTACGGGAGCTTAGTGAACGTGAATGTCCGCTGCGTTCACCTCGGAACGGTCACCGCTCCACATGGTGTGGAAGGCACCCTCTTCGTCAATACGACCGTAGGTGTGTGCACCGAAGAAGTCACGCTGACCCTGAATCAGGGATGCGGGCAGGCGGTCGCGGCGCAGACCGTCGTAGTAGGACAGTGCGGAAGCGAACACCGGCACGGGGATGCCCAGTGCGGTTGCCTTAGCCACCACGCGACGCCAGGAAGGAACGAGCTCCTCCATGAGGTTCTTGAAAGCGGGTGCCAGAAGCATGTTCGCGGGAGCCTCATCAGCGTAGGCAGCCATGATGTCACCCAGCAGCTCGGCGCGGATGATGCAGCCTGCACGCCACAGCGATGCGATGGTGTCCAGCTTCAGGTCCCAGCCGTATTCCTTGCCTGCGCGGGTGAGCAGGTCCATGCCCTGTGCGTACGCAACGAGCTTGGAGGCGAAGAGTGCGCGGCGCACATCCTCAACGAACTCGGGGTCGCCTGCACCGATGCCGGTGGTTGCGATGAGGCCTGCGGGCAGTTCGCGCTGTGCCTGCTCGCGCTGCTCACGCTCGGAGGAGGAGAGGGCGCGTGCGAACACGGACTCTGCGATAGCGGAGACGGGGGAACCGAGGTCCAGGCCAGCCTTAGCGGTCCACAGGCCGGTACCCTTCTGACCCGCTGCGTCAACGATAACGTCAACCAGGGGCTTGCCGGTCTTTGCATCGACCTGTGCGAGCACCTCAGCGGTGATTTCGATCAGGTAGGAGCTCAGGTCGCCTTCGTTCCAGGTCTTGAAGATTTCTGCCTGCTGTGCCGGCTCAATGCCCGCGATGGAGCGCAGAATGTCGTAGGCTTCGCCGATGACCTGCATGTCGGCGTACTCGATGCCGTTGTGGACCATCTTCACGAAGTGGCCCGCACCGTCAGTGGAGATCCATGCGCAGCAGGGTGCGCCGTCCTGCGGTGCCTTCGCTGCGATCTTTTCGAGCAGCGGACCCAGGTGCTTGTAGGACTCTGCGGAGCCGCCGGGCATCATGGAGGGGCCCCAGAGAGCGCCCTCTTCGCCGCCGGAGACGCCAACGCCTACGAAGTGCAGGCCCTTTTCAGCCAGGGCGTGCTCGCGACGGATGGTGTCGGGGAAGTGGGAGTTACCGCCGTCGATAATGATGTCGCCCTCATCGAGCATGGGGGTGAGCTGCTCGATCACTGCGTCGACGGGTGCGCCCGCCTTGACCATAATCAGGATGCGGCGGGGAGACTCGAGGGAGTCAACGAGTTCCTGCAGGGACTCGGTACGGATGAAGTCGCCGTCTGCGCCGTGCTCAGCCAGCAGTGCGTCGGTCTTCTCTACGGAACGGTTGTGCAGTGCCACGGTGTAGCCGTTACGTGCCAGGTTGCGGGCGAGGTTTGCGCCCATGACAGCAAGGCCGGTGACACCAATCTGTGCCTTCTTGTTTTCAGTCATGTATATAAGGATACGCGCTTAGGGCAGGCTATATATAGGTGGAGTGCAGTTTTATGCCCGAAGGAATCGCAGTTCCGACTGGATTATCTTCGCGAGCTTCCCGCAGGGCACCCTCGCGGCAGCTCAATGGGGCAACAAAACCGGGTAAACAAAAACCCCGGTACCTTGCGGTACCGGGGTTAGTGGTGGGTCCTACCGGGATCGAACCGATGACATCCACGGTGTAAACGTGGCGCTCTACCAGCTGAGCTAAAGACCCGTAGTTCTCACTGATTCGTTGTCGTTTCAGTGGCGAACACAAGAGAAAACTATACGGGCTTTTGAGGTGCCACGCAAATCCGAAACATGTGTTCTATGTCTCAATATTTTTTTCTTTTTCGCAACTCCCCCCACAGCAAGCCACATCAAGCCATGTTGACCCCCGGCCTTATAGGTAGGTCATACCCCATCATTCCGCGCCATTCCGCCACCCCCACCATTCCGCACTATTTAGATACAAAAAGACCCTAACTAGTACTTTTGATGCGCATATTTTTCGCTCAGAGAGCTAAGCCACGAAACCCACATCACAAAAACCTTCGTTTGATGCCAAGAAGCCCACATTTAGGTCTAAGATAGTAGAGATAAGTAGCGAAGTAGACCCCACGGATCTATAGCGCTTAAACGCAGAGATTGTTCGACAATGCAACATCGCGGCGAACAATCTACACAACCGCACAGAAGAGAGGTTGGATTAGTTTGGCTAACGTACCGAACGAGCACTCCCTGAGCACCCTTCTTGATGGCCTCAAGGACATCGACGTAGAAGAGACCCAGGAATGGGCTGAGTCCCTCGAGGACCTTATCAAGACTCACGGCACCGAGCGTGCAGAGTACATCCTTCGCGCGCTGCTCAAGGAGGCTGGCGCAAAGGGCGTAAAGGTCCCCACTCTGGTCAAGACCGACTACATCAACACCATCCCCGCAGACCAGCAGCCCGAGTACCCCGGCGATGAGGAACTCGAGCGCCAGTACCGCGCATGGATCCGTTGGAACGCAGCAATCATGGTTCAGCGTGCCCAGAAGAAGGGCATCGGCGTTGGCGGTCACATCTCCACCTTCGCAGGTGTCGCTGACATCTACGAGATGGGCCAGAACCACTTCTTCCGCGGCCGTAACCACCCCGGTGGCGGCGACCAGATCTTCTTCCAGGGTCACTCCTCCCCCGGTGTCTACTCCCGCGCATTCGTTGAGGGCGTCCTGACCGAAGAGCAGATGGACGGCTTCCGCCAGGAGAAGACCAAGGGCGCAAACGGTATTCCTTCGTACCCGCACCCCCGTTGCATGCCCGAGTTCTGGCAGTTCCCGACCGTTTCCATGGGTCTGGGCCCCCTGAACGCTATCCACCAGGCATCCTTCAACAAGTACCTGCACAACCACAAGATCAAGGACACCTCCGAGCAGCACGTCTGGGCATTCCTGGGCGACGGCGAGATGGACGAGCCCGAGTCGCGTGGTGCACTGCAGCTGGCTGCAAACGAGCACCTGGACAACCTGACCTTCGTCGTCAACTGCAACCTGCAGCGTCTGGACGGCCCCGTTCGCGGTAACGGCAAGATCGTTCAGGAGCTTGAGGCATTCTTCCGCGGCGCAGGCTGGCACGTCATCAAGGTCCTGTGGGGCTCCGACTACGACGAGCTGCTCAAGAAGGACAAGAGCGGCAAGCTCATCCAGCTGATGAACGAGACCCTCGACGGTGACTACCAGACCTTCCGCGGTGAAGACGGCGGCTACATCCGCGAGCACTTCTTCGGCAAGTACCCCGAGACCAAGGAACTGGTTGCAGACCTGACCGACGAGCAGATCTTCAACCTGCGCCTGGGCGGTCACGACGACAAGAAGCTCTACGCAGCCTTCAAGGAAGCTATGGAGACCAAGGGCAAGCCCACCGTCATCCTGGCACAGTCCATTAAGGGTGCGGAGCTCGGCCCGTTCTTCGAGGCACGTAACTCCACCCACCAGATCAAGAAGTTCACCATGGAAGCACTGAAGGGCTTCCGTGACCATCTGAACATCCCCATCTCCGACGAGGAGCTGGAGAAGGATCTGTACAACCCGCCGTACTACCTGCCCGAGGCAAGCCACCCGGCACTGCAGTACATGCAGGCACGCCGTAAGGAACTCGGCGGTTACATCCCCGGCCGCGCAAACGCACAGCCCGAGATCACCCTGCCCGAGTCCAAGGTCTACGCACAGACCAAGAAGGGCTCCGGCAAGCAGACCGCTGCTACCACCATGGCGTTCGTCCGCCTGATGAAGGACCTCATGCGTGTGAAGGGCTTCGGTCACCGTATCGTTCCCATCACCCCCGATGAGGCACGTACCTTCGGTATGGACTCCTTCTTCCCGTCCGCTAAGCTGTACAACCCCAACGGCCAGAACTACGTGCCCGTTGACCACCAGCTCATGCTGACCTACACCGAGTCCCCCGAGGGCCAGATCGTTCACGTGGGTATTAACGAGGCAGGCGCAACCGCAGCGTTCACCGCCATCGGTACCTCCTACGACACCCACGGCGAGCCGATGATCCCGATTTACATCTTCTACTCGATGTTCGGTTTCCAGCGCACCGGCGACGGCTTCTGGGCAGCTTCCGACCAGCTGTGCCGCGGCTTCGTTATCGGTGCAACCGCAGGTCGTACCACCCTGTCCGGTGAGGGTCTGCAGCACGCTGACGGTCACTCCCCGATCCTGGCGTCCACCAACCCGGCGTTCAAGATCTACGACCCGGCATACGGCTACGAGATTGCGCACATCATGGAGCGCGGTATCGAGCAGATGTACGGCACCAAGGACGAAGACCACAACGTCATGTACTACCTGACCGTGTACAACGAGCCGATTCACCAGCCTGCTGAGCCGGCAAACGTTGACGTTGAGGGCATCATCAAGGGTATCCACAAGATCAGCGAGTCCCCGCTGACCTCCGGCCCCAAGGCACAGCTGCTGGCATCCGGCGTTGCTGTTCCGTGGGCTGAGAAGGCTCAGAAGCTGCTGGCTGAGGACTGGGGCGTCTCCGCAGACGTCTGGTCCGTCACCTCGTGGACCGAGCTGCGCCGCGACGGCATTGCCGCTGAGGAAGAGGCTCTGCTGAACCCGAACCAGCCCGCTCGCGTTCCTTACGTGACCCAGAAGCTGGCAGGCGCTGCTGGCCCGATCATCGCGACCACCGACTTCTCCTCGGAGGTTCCCGACCAGATCCGCCAGTTCGTTCCGAACGACTTCGCAACCCTGGGTGCTGACGGCTTCGGCTTCGCAGACACCCGCCCGGGTGCACGTCGCTTCTTCCACATCGATGCAGAGTCGGTTGTTGTCCGTACCCTGCAGATGCTGGCAAAGCGCGGCGAGGTTGCAGCAGACGTTCCCGCGAAGGCATTCGCTAAGTACGACCTGCTGAACGTGAACGCTAACTCCGAGCTGGAGCAGCACTAAGCATTTAGCGGTAGAACCTCGGTTCTGCGTTAGACGCTAAACGATGCCCCCGGTTGATGATTCATCAACCGGGGGCATTCGTATTTTAACTGCGAAGAGGCGCAGGGTACCCGAACTGCTTCCTGTTGATATTCTCGCTGACTACGCATTTCTTATGTAATAAATCAGACGTGACCGGAGTTTTGGTTGCCGTGTGTACCTAGCCGGTGGTAGCCTTTAACTACCCTTAACTATGATATTCACCACAGCATTGGTGGATATTCAGGGTGCCCGGTCAACACATTACGGAGGGCACGGCTCACTCATCTACGAGCATTTGCCCTCCATAACTCTTAGGGGTTCATGATGAAGCTCTAGAACATTCTCCTAGCAGTAATGACGCTACAGAAACACCCCTAGTGCGTTGTCCGCACAGAGCGTCTTGGCCTTTCGCCACGGGTGCGTTCCCCAGCTAGCAGGTGCCCCCCCCAACGCCCGAAATCCTGCTTAAGCTTTAGATCAACATAGGGTTCAGCATAGATAACTGATTCCATAAGCACCCGTATTACTGGGCACTACATGGTGATTATTGCCAGAGCATAACCCAGCTTTCTTTACTATCGCATATTCTTTATCCAACTTAAGGAGGGAGAATTATGAACCTCAAGAAATTCTTTCAGCCCGCAATGGCTATAACGTTTGCATTCACTCTAGCGTGCACATCCTGTTCTACAGGCCCGCAACTAGAACGTGATGAAACGGCCCAAGCAACTCTAGACTATAAAAATAACCGAATCATTACTCCACTCGAAGAATACAATGACATTTTCGATGAAAATTCCCAGTATTACGGTCGAGCCTTGGAAATTCTCAGGCAGCGCTGTTTCGCAAAGCACGGCCAGTCCTATGAAATATATATCCCGGATGTAGAAGATAGGCAATTCGTTTCGTCCGGTCGCGAGTTTGGTCTCTGGAACCCCGAATACTCCGCCAAATATGGAAACTACAAGCGATCCGGGAATGCACCATCATCGGGGGGCTATGACACAAAAATCATGGAACAGTGCATGCCTGAAATCTTAGCCACGTTGAAAGAGATTGCGGGCATCAGCCTCGAAGAGCAAAGTGGCCTCACAGAAGCCTATCGTCGAATCCGCGGCCAATCCTATGCAGCTGCCATGAATCATCCTGAATGGAAAAAATACCGTGAAGCATGGTGGAAATGCCTATCGGATAAAGGTCTAACGCCACGAAAAGGCGATGAAGAATGGGAAACACAAGAGCTATCAGATGCAACCCGCGCTAGCGGTGATAATAATGCCCCGGCCTCAGAAGAAGAAATTCGAATCAGTGTCATTGAAGCACAATGCAGTAAAGATACAGGAATGGCTCAAGGTCTTGCTAACCTTGTAGCCTCATATCAGAAACCGCTCATTCGAGATAATGAAACAAAACTAGAAGAACAGCGGCAGCAGCTATCAGCAGTTTATCTCCGATATAAAGAGTGGGTTCTCAAAAACCAATAAATAGAATGTCCCCGATTGATGAATCATCAATCGGGGACCTTTAATTTATTAACTACTCTGCAGATAGAGAGGGCTAATCGGTGAAGTGGCCGGTCACCTCCGCCAGACGCGCCGGATTCACCAGGTCAGGGTGCGTACCCTCCAGCAGCACCGCACGGAACGACGACGCATGCGCCGCCCAGCCCTTCGCATCCAGATACGGCTGATCCTCATGCGGCACACCCACCAGCAACACATCACCATCAAAGAACGCCTGCTCAGCACCACGCATCAACGCCGCCGAAGCGCGCATACAACCCAAGCACACGCCCAGCTTCTCCTCCGGTAGGTAACCCATAGCCGAACCCGCCCGCTGCAAACGCTCCAGAGTACCCGGCAAATCAAGCTGCTCATCAGCGGCAGGCTCCGGCAAACCGCCCATACGCAGCAGCGCACGGAAGCTCTCCTGCTCATCCGGCGCAGGCACACCCTGCCACTGCTCCGAAGGATACGCATCCAACAGGATGACGCGCTCAACCAGCGCACCCGCAGCCTGCGCCAGGGCCGCCACCTGCACCGCGGCAGTACCGCCCACAGACCAGCCCATCAACGCAAAACGACGCGGCAACGAACGCTCCGCCAGAGTCTTCTCAATCAGCTTCAGGTAGCCCTCAGCCAACTCCTGCAGGCTCGACGCAAACCCGGCATTCGGGTCAGAGAACGCCTCAGCCTGCAAAGCATACACACCCTGCTGAGCCGGAAGATGCGAGAGGTACCCCGCATAGCACCAGCCCAAACCACCCGCAGGCGGCAGAATAAACAGCGGCGCAGGCTGATGAGCGGGCTCAGCGGCATCATGCGCGGCAGGATGCTCACGTAGCGGCAGCACCGGCGCGAACTCCGCACCCTCGCCGCGCTCGCCCGCAATGGACGCCGCCAAAGCCTGCACGGTCGGATGCGCAAAAAGCGCACCGATGCTCACGCGCAGACCCAGCTGCTCCTCAACCGCGGCAATCACCTCAAGAGCCGCCAGCGAATGACCGCCCGAGGCAAAGAAATCCTCATCCACGCCGAAACGCTCACGACCCAGCACTCCCGCAATAATCGAGCACAGCTGTTGCTCCAGCAGACCGTGCGGACCCTCAGCCTCAGAAGTTTGCGGGGTCAAATCGAGGGACGCCAACAGCTTGCGATCAGCCTTACCGGAGGGGCTCACCGGCAGAGCAGGCAGAGTATGCCACAGGGTCGGCACCATGTAGTCCGGCAGAACCTGCGCGCAATGCTCACGCGCCGCCTCCACCAGCTGCTCAGCACGCTCGGCGGACACATCGCCGACCTCCAGCACCGCCGCCAGGGCAGGCTCACGCAGACCGCGGTACAGCAGAGCCACCGAAGCGCTCACGCCCTCAACCGCTGCAAGAGCCATCTCAATATCGCCCAGCTCCAGGCGCTGACCGCGCACCTTAATCTGGTAGTCCGTGCGACCACGGTAACCGATAACGGCGCGGCCATCGGGAAGAATCTCCCAGCACGCCAAATCGCCCGTACGATACAGGCGCTGGCTCTCACCGTTCAGCAGCGCGAGCGCACCGGCAGGAGCCTGCTCCACGAAAGCCGCCGCGGTCGCCTGCGGGTTGTTCTTGTAGCCGCGCGCCAGCTGCACGCCCGACAGGTGCAGTTCGCCCGTCACGCCCACCGGCACGGGGTGGCCGGTCGGGTCAAGAATCAGGGTGCCGGTGTTCCAGACCGGCTCGCCAATGGGCACGCTCTCGCGCTGCGGGTCGGTGGAGGTTTCCCAGAAGGTCACGTCCACTGCCGCCTCGGTCGGGCCGTACAGGTTCAGCGGGTACACTCCCAGAACCTCGCCCGCGGCCTGCACCTGGTCCTTCTGCAGTGCCTCACCCGAGCAGACCACGTAGCGCAGGGGCTGGTCTCGATCCCTGCCGAAGCCGGCATCAGCCAGGATACGGCGCGCCGCCGGCGAAGAGGTCAGTGCCGACAGCATGGTCGGCACAAAGTGCACTGCCGTGACGGGCTGCTCGGCAATCACGCGCGCCAGGTAGGCGGGGTCGCGGTGCCCATCCGGGGCGGCAATAACTACGGCGGCACCCTCGGCGAGCGGCCAGTACAGCTCCCACACGTGCACGTCAAAGGAGATGGGGGTCTTGTGCAGAACGCGGTCGCTCTCCCCCACCGGAATCTGGTGCTGTTGCCAGCGCAGGCGGTTATCAATCGAGCGGTGGCTGATGGCAACGCCCTTGGGCCTGCCCGTGGAGCCGGAGGTGAAGAGCACGTAAGCGTCCTCGTCCAGGCCGGTTTTCACGCCGGGAAGCTCCTCGGCGGCGGGTGCCCGGGTGGGATCGTCAGTGCTCAGCAGCGGCAGGGTATGCTGGGGCAGGTTCGCGTGACGCGCAGGATCCTGCGGGTTCAGCTCCTGCGCACTCAGCGGGTGCAGACCGGGGCCGTGCAGCAGCAGGGAACATTCGGCGTCCTCCATCATCACGCCCACACGCTCGGCGGGCAGATCCGGCAGCACCGGCACGTAGGTGGCGCCAGCGTACAGCAGGGCGTACAGCGCCACGTACTGTTCCACACCGCGGTGCACACGCAGACCCACCGCATCGGCGGGGCGAACGCCCCAGTCCAGCAGCTGCGCGGCTAGCGCGCGGGCGCGCTCGTCCAGTTCGGCGTAGGTGAGGGCGCGGTCAAAAGCGTAGGCGCGCTCCGACTCGGGGGTGAGCACCTCACCGGGCGCGGGGGCAGAATCCAGCACCGCAAGCGCCTGCGGATGCGCCGCCACCGCATCACGGAAGCGACCCAGCAGGGTCTTGTACTCCAGCGGATGTTCGGTCAGCGCCGGGGCGGTCAGCTCGCGCAGGGTCGCAAGCTCCGCCTCGGTCGCCAAACCCAGGTTGTTCAGGGAGGCACCCTCGCGCTGCGCCTCCGCGGCGTAGGCGGGTAGCCACTCGCTCAGGCGGGCGGCGTGGCGTTCCAGCTCCTCGGCGGTGTAGAGCGCCGGGTTTATGTCAATCTCACAGGAGATACTGTTGCCGCGGCCGGGCATGCCGCGCAGGGTGAAGGTCGCGTCAGCAACGGGACCGGCAGAGATATTGTGAATACGCGCGGTCGGTACCGCGGATCCGGACTCGTCCTTGGCGGGCGCCGCCAGCGGCAGCACCGCGTCAAAGGGCACCACGTTAATCTGCGCACCAAACAGCCTGGACTGGGCATTACGCGCGGTACGCTCGAGGTCTTCCTGACGAGCCAGCGGATGCTCAGCGTTACGGGCGTACTGCTCCTTCACCGAGTGCAGGGACTCCGCGATGGGACCAGTTGCCGCAACTTGCACCGGCAGAACATTCACTGCGGTACAGCCGGTCTGCGCGCTCGCCGCGCCCAGGGCGCGGGTCGCCTCCGGCAGGGTGCGGGCGAACATGCGGTTCATCTGCGGCACGCCGAACGAAGCCTGCGGGTAGCCGCCCACGCGCGCCAGGTACGAGCCCACGGCGGCGGTCGCCAGCACCGGCCAGGAGACGGCGTGCTGCTTTGCCGCATCCAGCAGAGCCTGCTGGGTGGGCGAATCAATGCTGAACGCCAGGCGCACAGACCGCGCCGACGGGGAGGCGGTACGACCCGCCAGGGAGGTGTCTTCCTGCTCCAGGGCGCCGCTCGCCTCCCAGAAGGCGACGTCTTCGTTACGAGCGTCGGAGGCTGCTTCGTCGGCGTCGAGTAGCTGTTGCAGGCTCATGCGGCGGGTTGCCGGAACCGGCTGACCGGCGGACAGGGCGCGGTATATCGCCGCCACGCGGGAGAGGCCGTTGAACGCGGCGAAACCGTCGGCAACCACGTGGGAGAAGGAGTGGTAAACCCAGAGGAACCCGCCGTAACGCGCCACCGCGCTGCGCACGGTCACGCCCTCATCGGTGGTGAGGGGCTGGGCGAGCAGACGCTGCGCCCAGGCGCGCACCGGCGCGGGCAAGTCAGAGCCGGGCAGGTCAGAGGAGTTATCCTCCCCCGCCTCCGCGGTGTCGCTCAGCTCCCCCTCATCCATCAGCTCCCCCTCGTCCACGAGCAGGTCAATGCCCGCGAGGAATGCCTCAAGCGGCAGAATCTGTTGGGAGGCGGCACCATCGGCAATGCGGGTGCGCACGCGGAAGCCCTCGTTCTCGCGGTAGAGCTGCACCAGCGCCTCACGCAGCAGATCGAGGTCGGTGTCCGCGGGGCATTGCAGAACCTCCGCGGTGTTGTAGCAGGGGTTCGACGGGTCAATCGCGGCGGCAAAGTAGATGCCGCGCGCGTTCGTGGTCAGCGGCAGCCAGGGACTGTCAGCACTGTGCGATGCGGGGTCAGTCGCGGCGGTGCGAAGGTCGGAAGCAGTCCCGAAGCTATCGGGTGCGGTAGTATCAGCTACGCCCATGGTGGCCTCTCAAAGGTCTGGAGTAAGGGTCTGGATTAGGGATGATATGCGGTGTGTGAAAGGTAGGCTACTGCCCCGCCG
>FLSC01000003.1_pt1 | contig 19296 bp, 13 predicted proteins | sample 1550561 | NCBI WGS metagenome assembly FLSC01 (sample SAMEA4031775, study PRJEB14383) | metagenome | biome: human; feature: oral; material: saliva | place: Philippines | collected 2014 | reverse complement strand
TTTTTATCCTCAGGTTTTTTATCCTCAGGTTTTTTATCCTCAGGTTTTTTATCCTCAGGTTTTTTATCCTCAGGTTTTTTATCCTCAGGTTTTTTATCCTCAGGAGGAACAAAACCTGTCGCTCCGTCAATTTTCTTAACAACTTCATCTAGCGACCTTGGCTTAAGATTTAGTAACGATAAATCGTACTCTGGAACTTCTAGTACTAAGTTCTTCATAACAACGGCTGATACCACCTCTTGCGAATCATACGCTAACTTTGCTTTATTATACTTAGTAGTTAACTCATCAACTTGAAGTTCTAATTCATGAATAACATTATCAAATTTCTCGTACTTCTCATTAAGCTCAGCTATTTCATCATCAAGTTTACTTAATTCTGAACTAACATCGCCTTCTGTCGTAGCTAAATCCTTAAGTTTCTTAATTTTACTTTCTGACTCCAAAAGTTGCCCTAAAACATCATCTAACACTGATTGCGCCTCAGTTAATTTAATATCGACTTTAACAAAATCTTTACGTAAAACATCTAGTTCACCTTTTGATTTAACTAAATCTTTCTGTAAAATTTTAAGTTCATCATTTACTTCATTTCGTTTCTTACTAAGCTCATGAATTAATTTATCCCCTTTATCGATCCCATCTAAAACTTCATTTAATTTCAATTTTTCAGCATCCAGCTTATTGAGTAAAACTTCTCGTTTAGATTTTAGAAGCGAAATACTTCTCTCTACGTCCCCAAAATCAATCGGTTTACTATTCAACACAATAGAATTTACAATCTTTTTATTCTTAATATTAAGTTCATCAATATCTCGTTGGATTAAATCTCGCTTAACAACAAGCTTATCATAATCGTGCTTAAGATTAGCATCTTCAGCAACATCAATTAAATCAATATTAGCATGTGATAAACCACTGAACTTATCACGCCACTCAGATCTATTATGATGCACCCACTTATGAACTGATGCTACTGATATTTTGAGTTGATTAAACCCCCATTGCCCCGCATCATCATCACTAGTTACAGCAAGCCCAACAGCAAGTGTTTCGGCATCATTAAGTAAATGTTTAGCGTGTCCATAATGACCTGTCATGTGACCCTCATGATAGAAACGAATTAAGCTACGATATATCGCGTCATAAACATACTTTTTAGAAAGTTGTTTACCTTCTGATTTCTTAACCAACGTATAATCTTGGCTTTCAAAACGATTGTATAAATCACCTTGATCTTCCTTATCAATACCATATTTTAAAGCCATTTCATTTAACGCTCTGTGATAATGCTCAGATTTACTAAAATCATCAGCCATTGTTTTTTTAGCAACATCATTAATAAATTTTTGTGTATTTAAATTAACTCGTTGCGGAGGCATACCAAATTGTTCACGAATTTGGTTATTCAGTAAAGCAAAATATTCTGAAAATAAAATACTATCATGCTCAGATAAATGTTCAATATCAACTTTCTCAGTATTTTTATACACATCATCCCAAGACTCGTGTAATAAAAAGCTGTTAATTAATTTGCCATCCATTGCAATAAGTTTTTCAAGCTTAGTTTTATCAGGATTTGCTAAATAATCCTTTAAACCTGAAACAAAATCAGGATTAAATTTAACCTTAGTTATAAGTCCATCTACGCCAAATTTAGAATTAACATCATCAATTTTAATTTTCAAATCACTAAGTTTCTTAGTAACCTCGTCCTTATTTCTACCTAAACTAACAATACGTTTTTCATTCTCATCTTTTTCGACATTTAGTTTCTGAAGTACAGAAACCCTATTTTGTTCAGCGTTTTTAAGCTTCTCAAGCTCAGCTTCTTTCTCCTTAATCTCACGATTAACTGTGTTAACATCTTGTTCAGCTTTCGCTACGTTACCTTTTTGAACGATCGTATCAACTTTACTTGACTCAACATGTTTTATCTCATTATTTATAGAAACAACGTTTTGCTCTTTAGTTTTGATAACCTGCTCTTTTTCAGCAATTATTTTAGTTTTCTTATCTAATTTATCGCTAATTTCTTTTTGCTCCGACTTAATATTCGTAACTTTATTTTCATACTCTGCTTTCTTAACATTAAGTAAAGCCTTCTTAGTATTTTCCTTCTCAATTTGTGAACCTGTATTCTTAATTTCTTTTAATTTATTTTCAGTTTCAGTTTTTGCAACTTTTTTTGATTCAATCTGTTTAAATGTTTCAGCTTTTTCATGTTTTACTGAATTAACTTTTGAAACAGATTTATCCAAATCCCCTTTTACTTGATTTACATCACTAAGTTTCACATCACCATGATTTTCGCTCTTTATATGTAAATCATCTTCGGGTTTAACATCAGCTGCATGTGCATCAGTTGCGAACGCACCACACGCTAGTAAAGCTGCACCAAATGTTACAGCACCAATCTTTTTACCCATACTTCGTAACTTCCTCATTAATTTATTTTCTTTTTAGCACCAAAGAATATCTCTTATTATAACATAAAATATACTTAAAAAATTAACAAAAACGTTACAGAAAAAATTCTGTAACGTTTCTTACTTTATTTACGTTTCCTATTTCTAAGCGACATTGCACCGCCTAAAAACGCTACCAATGATAGTAGTCCTGCATAAGTTTCAGTAGAACCTGTATTCGGTAATTCCTTACCACCTTTAATTACGACCTTATCAATCGGCTCAGATTTAATAACATCAACTTTTTTACCATCAATAATCTGAGTGACAGCTTCGCCGTCTCGTCCTTCAGATAATACTTTAACTTGACCTTTCGGTAATGTCGGATCGATAATATCACGCACTTTTTTCTCAATAACCTTAGGTTTATCTACACCACCTTTTGGATCCTCGCCCTTCGGCTCATCTTTCGGAACTTCAACTTTAGGTTGCTCGCGAGGTGAATCCTTCGGAGATTCTTTTGGAACATCAACTTTCGGGGTCTCTTTCGGTGTTTCAGTCTTAGGTTGCTCTTTTGGTTGCTCATGAGGTATATCGGCTTTTGGAGTCTCAGCTTTTGGCGACTCTTTAGGTGTTTCAACCTTCGGTACTTCAGCTTTCGGAACCTCAACTTTAGGCTGCTCGTGAGGTGTGTCTTTCGGTGATTCTTTTGGTGTATCAACTTTCGGAACCTCAACTTTAGGTTGCTCTTTTGGGGTTTCAGTCTTCGGAGTCTCAACTTTTGGTTCGTCTTTCTTAACTAAAATACCAACTCTAACAACTTTATCAACTTTTTCTTCTATAACTTTCTCAACAACTCTCGGCTCACCCACCCGTTTACCTTTTTTGAGTGTGTAAATCTTAGTTACCTCAACCTTACCAACTTTACCTTCTGATTCAACTTTACTTTCGCCCTTAAGCATCGAACCATCATAAATATATTTCGTTTCAAATGGTAAATCTTTCGTACTCACTTCAGTTTCAGCACCTTTAGTACCAACACGAACCACCTTATTAACAGCATGTGTTACCACTTTTTCATTAACAACTGGCTCACCAACAACTTGACCTTTAATAACTTTATAAGTCTTAGTAATTTCTTTCTTACCGACTTTACCTTCACGGTACGTTTCAGTTTTACCTACTTCTAAATTATCATCATCAATTTCTTCAATCTTAAACGGAACATCTACCGTTTCAACTTCTTGTTTACTATCTAATACACCAACATGAATAACTTTTTCGACCATCTCCCTAATCACTTTTTCAGTAACAGTTGGTTCACCAACACGTTTTCCACTGATTGTTTTATAAAGTTTAGTAATTTCTTTTTGTCCATTGATACCTTGAGTTATAATTCGCTCTAAACCGACCTTAAGAGTTTCATCCTCAACTTTCTTAGTTGTGAACGGCACATCAACTCGTTCTACAACCTTATCAGAACCCTTCGTACCAACATGTACGATTTCTTTTACAGGTTGTTTAATGATTTCTTCTTTAACCTCCGGTAAACCAACACGTCTTCCGTTTTGAGTAACATATCGTTTAATAATTTTCTTACGACCGTTCTCACCTTTAGTTACCACTTTCTTAGTACCAGCATCCATCTCATCATCATTTACATACTCAGTGGTGTGTTTAACATCCTCTTCAGTAGTCTCAGTATCACTTCCTATAACCATAGTACCACGACGAACAACTTGTTGTATAGGTGTTGATAATACATTAGTTCTTATAAGTTCTTCAACACCATCTTTTTTCCATTTCTTAACAGTAATTTCAACTTCACCGTCACGTCCTTCAGTTACAATAGTCTGTTTACCTTGTTCCATATTATTATCATCAATGTACTTAACAGTAAACGGTGTTTTGTTTTTATTCTTCACAATCTCATATTGCTCAATCTTATCAGACAAAGTACTCACTTTCTCTAATTTTTCTATAACATTTTTAGTAAATACTCTATCAAAATCACTCTTACGAGTGATGCTAGCCAATTTCGTTTTATAATCCGGTACGTCACGACCTAAATAGTTACCAAGTAACAGTCGTTCTAGCTCTTTGTTCTCATCTTTATTACGAATTTCAAAACCATCTCCGTACTTAACTTTAGATAATTTATCAACTAAACCAGAAACCTTGTCTTTAAGCCCTTTATCTAACTCATCACTCACAAGGTTTTTACGAGCTTCTTCTAGTTTATTCCTACTAACACCAACATCATTTGCCATCCTATCAACACGAGCTTGATCAGACTTAACTGGTTTAGAATTAACTAAATCGTTAGCTTGCTTAAGAACATTCTTAGAACTAGCTTCAGCTGTATCGTAATTACGACGACTCGCTTCAGTATAAGTACCCTTCGGTACGTTCTTAACAGAAGCATCTAGTTCACCAATTTTCGCTTTAAGTGGTTCTAAATTAGAATATTCCACCCCAGCTTCTAATCCCTTAACCGATACTTCCAACGCTTTTCGTTTAACTTCAATATCAGCTAACTTATCACTAACCTCTTTTGATTTAAACATTATACTTCTATCATTCGTAAATCTATCCACAGCAGATAAGGCACTCCTTAAATCATTCTTGGCTTTTTCATATGCATCTACTGCTGATTTCTTAACATCCCTTGTTGACTTAGATGAAACGCTTGTGAAATAATTTCGCGCTTCATTCGCTTTATTTCGAAGTCCACTTTTCTCAGTATCCTTAAATGTTTTATATTTATTGTAAACATCATCTATTTCTTTTTTAAACGGAGTTAACGCTGTAACTAATTTATCAATCTCTGACTGATTACGCCATACACTCTTATCATCCGCGTCCGTCTTAGAATTCATATCTTTTGCTTCTTTTAACTTAGCATCAAGTTGTTTTCTAAGATCTTCAACCTTATGTAGAGCGTCACCTGACGTATATTGACCAAAATCAGAAGCTGGAATATCATGAAGCTTAGTATCACGCTCTATTTCACCAATAACCCTATTAAGCTCACGTCTATCAAGTGACCTCCAGTTAGAGTGATACATCTCAATGATTTCCACATCACCGTTACCATCTTTTGCTTCAACTGTTAAATCACGACCATCAGTAACCCCATTATAAGAAACTAATAACCAATCACGCTTGAATGTCGCTGATTCTTTATCATATTCTTTCTTACCATTATATTTAAACGGATACGATAAATTTACTTAAATCTATAATGTTCAACAAAATTACTTCATTAAACATCAACTTAATAAATCATCATTGTTTGTGCTTCATCGTCCCATCATTACTCATTCGAAAATGAGATGATATGGTATAAGAACTCCACACTTAGGAGGTATCCTCTCCCAATATTCTTAAACTTGATTATTATAATACCATTTCAAGTTAAGCGCCGCATTTAAATCTCTATCATGTTTACACTCACAACAAGTGCAAGTCCATTCACGAATGCCTAGACCCCATGTTCTACCTTGTTCTACTTCATTAAATTTTTCATGACAATTTGAACAAAGTCTCGAACTAGGAAACCATTCATCAGCAAGTACAATTTTTATCCCACATCTTTCGCCTTTATAGGTTATAAATTGTCTCATTGTATACCAACAAGCTTCTGAGATTGGTTTTGCTAGACGTTTATTTTTAAGCATTTTAGACACTTTCAAATCTTCAAGAACAATAGCTTTTGGCTTGGTTTTCACTATAGCCGCTGATACTTGATGTAAATGGTTTTGACGAATATTTTTAAGCTTTCTAGAAACTTTCAAATGTTCTCTTTTACTCTTCATATAGTTCTTAGACTGTACTTTCGAGCCTTCTTTATATCGTCTACTCATTTCACGTTGAAGTGACTTTTTCTTCTTTTCTAGATCTTTAACCTGTTTAGTGTTATTGATATTTTCATATATATCACCATTAGAAACAACAGCTAAACTCTTAAGCCCGAGGTCTATACCAATAACTTCATCTGTTAGCTCAACTTCTGTTTCAGAAATTTCTAATACAAGTGATAAATACCAAAACTGACCATCAAAAACAACTCTAGGATTTCCATATTTCCTTCTCTTTGGTGTTTGATTAACAGATAACCAACCAATCATAGGTAAATATACTTTACCATCTATTTTAATCTTCCTAGCATCTACCGCAAAACCTTGATATAAATCTCTTTTTGATTTAAAAGAAGTATGAAAACCATCTTCAAAATCTTTAAATGATTTTTCTCGAGCTTTACCATAATCTTTGATTGCTTCGTGAACCACATCTTTACAAATATCTTTGATCCATGGAATTTGATCATATTGTGCTCTAAATATTTTTGCAATCTCACTAGCAAAAATGCTTCTCCCATGCTCTTTATAATAGTTTTCACTATAATTTTTAGCAAAATTATAAGCGTATCTTCTTGTCCCAGCATGCATCCACAATAGACGTTGTTGTTCTTTTGTAGGTATTAATCTAACTTTTATTGCAGTCTTTTTCATAGTTTCTCCTTCCTTCTAAAGTATGTAATAAGTATATCACAAAACACCCTAGAATACAAGAAACCACAATGATTTATTAAGTTTTTCATATTAAGTAAATTTATCTCGTTCACATTAAAACGCAACTTTTAATGCAGTCTTACTGTCTCCAGCAGACATCTCTTTCTTTCGAATAGAGCCCAGACTATTTGTCAATCTTTTACCTTATACAAGGCAGTCAGACCAAGCATTTTTCTTCCCGCATAAGCTTCGGGTTTTACTCCCCCATCAGGAGATAGTCGTTGAAGGTCCCTCGTAGATTCCTTAAAATCCTTAGAGTGTTCCCTGCTAAATAACCCATTATATGTATAACCCTTAGGACTAACGTTTGTTCAAATTCACTATTTTTTATTATGAACCACTAATTAGCTTTTATTTCACCATAGGTCATCCTTATTGTTTTTTCTGTTTTCACAACTATTCCGTATGTCTTTTCAGACTCCGTTTCAGTCAATAAGGCTTTAGGGTGGTCTTAGCAATTAACGCTTGTAATGATACTCACCGATTTCTCGATAAGCACCGTATAGTTTTAGCTAAATTTTTATCAATATTTAATTAAATTTTGTTTAGAATCTAATAAATTTGATAAGATTTTATTAAAAATCTTTTAACTATTCTAAACGGTTCACCTGTCTTAGCAACACCTACTTCACGTCTTGAAATAGTATTACCTCTATCATCAATTCGCTTAACATATACTTTAGATGTGTTAACATTACCAACAACTGATGCTACACCAAAGTTGTTGAACCTGTAAACCTTGCCATCAATTGCTTTATCAGCATTTCGAACTAACTCACCATTAGTGTCATAATAAAATCTTTCAGATCTGCCCGCAACATTCGCCCAACCCGCTGGTTGTTTATTAGCATTAAGTAATCCAACAAGCCAGTCTCTGTGTGTTTTTCCGAATATAACACCACCTGCATGACCTTCCTCATCCGGTGTGTCACCACCCGTTGTTGAAAAGTTATATGTACCTACAACATTACCCTTATCATTAAGAACTGATGAACCACTCATACCACCAAGACTCGTATTATGATACGTAAATATGCGCCCTGGATGATTATCACTTGGATAAATATCTCTAATATTACTTGCTGCTCTATATAATTTACCATGATATATATCCCTTGCTAAACCAGCCGCCTTCTCAGTACCTACATTATGGTTACCTGGATATCCATTGACAACAACTGCTGAATTATTAGTCATACCATCCATCTCAGATAATGGTGCAACCCTTGTATGTTCATTATTTTTTAAACCTTGTTGAAACGCAGCTAATTCAAATGGAAAATCCACTTGAATAGCAGCAACATCATTTTGCCATACAATCTTATCATCACGTCTTGAGCTAGACATACTAAAACCATTTTGATTAAAGAATCTTATTTTACTCTTATCGACCTTATATGTTACACCAGACGTGGGGTTATCGTAATGACCACGCATAGGGCTATTACTACCAATAACAATTCTAACAGACTTAAGTTTACTCATTGTATTATCTAAATGGTCTTCTAAAAAGTTATGAGCAACGGTTAGAATCGTCCTCGAACCAACAAAGTTACCACTACCCACATAATACGATCCGTCATAATGCTCCATTATAATAACAACAGCAGAAGCTCGTCCGTATGCATCTGGTGCGGAATCTCTAAGGTCACCACCATCACCTCTGACATAATCAGTAACCTCTTTAAGATCACTACCATTACCGTGTACATATCTAAACGCACTATTGCCACCACTATCGCTTAAATAATTTATAGTAGATTTCGGTCTAGGTGGTGTCGGTGCGATAAATTCCCCAATATTTTCTAACGTATAAGTTGGTTTAATATGGTCCATATTGTTTTGACCATCATTTTGCCCCTCACTTTGACCCTCAGCTTGAGGGTTAATATGAGGTGACGTATAAATAAATGTTGGGACTGCTGTAACAAACAGTAGTCCACTTACTACTAGATTTTTTTTCCTCATAAAGCATCTCCGTTTCTTTTTATAATATCACAAATATTATATCACAAAAATATAAATAAAAACAAAAGAAAAAAGATGTTGTTTTAACAACATCTTTATCCGCGATTTTCACGATTACGCTCCATAACACGCCTTCTAAGCTCAGCTCCAGCGTCTTCCTCGTCTTTTTTACGCTTTTCTTCTGCTTCTTCTTCTTTTTTACGACGTTCTTCTTCTTCTCGTTTTAATTTCTCTTCTTTTTCTTTTTCTTCTTTTTCGTACTTTTCTTTCGCTTCTTTATCAATACTCCAATCCATTATAACAACTGGTTTAACACCATTTCTTACATAATCAGTATCTTTAAGCTTAGTTGCGTAATAAAGAACAGAAATTACTTTAGAATCATCTTTTACAAATTTGGGAACTTCACCTTCTACAAGCCACCCTTGCGCTTTAACCTCTTTATAAGTCTTAACATCAGAAACTTTAGTATATGATCCTTTTAATTTTTCAAATCGTGACTTAACATTTTGCCACTCGTTAAACTCTTTTCGAACCTCGTTTCCTTTAATAACAGATGAACTGTCACCAAGTAAATCATATAATTTCTTAATATCAGGGAAATGCATAAGTTTACCAGCTTCGGTTCTAAGTGGCGTTAAATCAAATACATCAACATTTACAACAAATTTAGAACCATCAATTGAACCGTATGTCGCAACGAATTCGTTATAAAACTTATCATATAACTCATACTCACCAGACAACTTGTTCAACCTATCAAGCCACGCTGTATCGTCTTCATACTTCTTATCAAGCTGGTACTTAAGCTGCTTCCCTATAAGTTGTGATAAAAACTGGTTATTAACCTCGCTATAAGCTGATTGTTCAAATTTCAACACATCCCTATAGTGAAGTAATCTATCGACAAGAACCATTATCTCAGGAGTCTTTTCGAATTTTTTAGCCACCTCAAGATGAGACTCAACCTGTGTCGTCCATTCTTTTTTCGAAAGAACAGACAACACGTCTTTTCGTAAGTCATCATACACTTCAAGTTTTTCTTTGAAGTTCTTATCATATCTGTTTTGAATAAACGAAGGTGGTAATTCAGCCTGACTTTGACCTAAAACATATTTATTCCATTTCTTAGTATCACTGTACTTGTTACCAATAAAGATGAAAATCATAACAGTAAACGTAACGAAAATAGCAAAACACCCCGCAATAATTCGCCTATTACGCCTTTTTCTTTGCTTCCTACTCAGTTTTTTCATCTTTTTCACCCCGTACTAACTTGTAAGTTGATTCTGATTGAATATCATATTCATCGATTATGGAATTATTTTTAAACCATGCATCATATAGTTTTTTCCAATATTTGCTCAGATTTTCCTTCCATTTCGAATCAACTTTTTCAGCATTTTCTAACTTTTTAACAGTAGGTCTTTGCTCGATTTTTCGAACAGCGACATTAGTATTAACAGCAATATCTTTAGAGTTCGTAACCTTATAATGAGCATTAAGATCATTACCCCACAAATGCTGAACACCTTGCGGGCGAGCCCAATCACTAACAGAACGACTACCATTAAGCAGTTGTTGTAAATTTTTACCAAGTACTGTGAACTCTTTATATGCATCAGGTATCTGAGGACTATTGTTCGGGCTATCATACCCTGTCCAAATAGCTATGCTGTAACCACCATTTGTAAATGAATCATACCATGCATCCGATCCACCTTGCCCATACGGTGCTGGTGGACGAACATTTGTGTCAAATGCTACAGTACCTGTTTTACCACCATACCCTTTATACTCACTAATGTGTGCCAAAGGAGCTGTTGAACCAGCTTGCGGTACACCTCTTAACATTTGAGCTAAAACATAAGCCACACTTTCATTCATAGCTTGCTTTGTCTCAGGTTCAACATTTCTTTCACTATCATCTGGGAATTTTATTTTACTAACAAATCTAGGACGCGTGTATATACCTTTATTATTTATCGCATTATACGCTGCTGCTGCTTGTAAGGTCGATATATTAAGACCAATACCATCAACTGATGAATAAGTATCTTTAACATCAAGTCCGACACCTGACAAGAATGTCTTCATACGAGTTGAACCAAGTATTTCATCATCAATTCTTGCAACTGGTGTATTAAGTGATAACCTAAGCGACTCTTGTACTGATTTATTTCCATATGTAAGTTGACCCCAGTTGTACATAATACTATTCGTTCCGGGATACCTATAGTTATCAGTAGAGAACATCGATGTCGTGTTGTACTTATCACCAAAGTATTGCAGAAGCGGACCATATGCTGTAAAAGGCTTCATAGATGACCCACTTGAACGAGTATTTTGCATAGCTCTATTCCAATCATCACCAGCACCCCTTCCACCAACCATAGCTTTTACAATTCCGTCTTTATCAATAACACTCACACCTATTTGTTGCTTACTATCCAAATACTTCATGTTATTAACTTCATCAACAACTTTTTTGTAAAGCTTAGTATCTAAAAATGTTTCAATGGTTAATGATGTTTTGTTCACATCATAACCAAGTTGTTTCATCTCCGCTAAAACACCATCTGTATAAGATTTATATTGTTGGTTCTTTTTACGTTGTGATTCCGATACAGAATATCTTGGTTGAAGTGTCTTAACAATATCATGCTTAATAGCACCTTCGTAAACCCCTTGTGATATTAATCCTTTATCTAAAAGTACACCCAAAACAACGTTACGTCTTGCTATACCATTCTCAGGATTCGTATAAAGGTTATAACCACTTGGCGCTTGACCTAACCCTATTAAGTACGCAATTTGTGACGCATTTTCAGCATTTATCTCAGAATACTTATCAAATGTTTTTCCAAAATAAACCTCAGCTGCCTTTTTAATACCAACTGTATTTTCAGCGAATTCTAAACTATTCGCATACATTGTTAGAACATCTTTTTTACTATAATTTTCATCCATCTGACGAGATAAAAACCATTCACCAATCTTACGGTCAATTACATTATACTTCGTGCCACCCTCATACACAACGTTTTTTATAAGTTGTTGCTCAAGAGTTGAGCCACCTCTTGCAACATAACTATGGGAGATACGTGATAATGCACCCCCTATTAAGGTATTCGCAACTGCTCTATAAGAAAAACCTTTATTAGTCCAGAAATCCTTATCCTCAACTGCAATAAGACCGTTTCGATAAAGTTCAGGTAGTTCATCATAAGTCGCTTGACTCATTAATTTTTCAGTATTTTGCCAGATTACGTTACCATCTTGGTCTAATATTTTACTACCTTCAAAATTTTTAAAAAGTTCGGTATCAACCTTTGGTAAAGTTGATACCTCATGAGCTACGTATACCATAACACCAGAAAATAACAAAACGCCAGAACATAACGTCGTTACAGCTGTGTATTTAGTTATTTTCTTTATCCTTTGTTTTGTTTTTTTCTTCATACGCTTTAACCTCTTACTTTTTGCTTAGTGCAGCATTAATTGCTTCAGCTGCAATCCTAAGCCCCTCCCTATTTAAGTTACGAGAATACTCACTATCTAAATACATAACAATAGGAGTATCACTACCCATAACTTCACGAACTTTTAAAACAAGTTGTTCATGTAAAATTTCACGAACAGGACCACTACCCCCACCGTACACATAAACAACATCAGTTGACGCACCAACATGGTACAATAATTGTCCGAATTTTTCAGCAACACTTCGTGCGAAAAATACAATCTCTTCATCAACATATTGTTTTACTCTATTATAATGTGCTCTCTTAAGTGGGTTAACACCCTCTTGTAAATAAGCACCTAATTGTTTTCTAGAAGTAAATCCACCACTGAAATTCTGCTCTTGCATCGCCCTTAGTGCATTATTTAACACTGTTCCATAACCACTATTTAATGTAATGGATGCATCTGTATTAAATTTACCATTAGTAAATACTGGGAAGTTAACTGTTCCTTCACCGATATCAACACCGATAGTGTTTCTCGCATTTAAGAAATCCTGAGCTGTAATGCCTTGGAAATCAATCCCAAAACGAGAAACGTCTTTCATCATGTGTTCAATTAACTTAATACCACGTGCATTTATTGCATACTGAGCTGACGCACCTTCTGCGATAACTTGAACACTCTTGAACGAGAGTTTACAAGTAACAGGCGTTTCGAAATTATGAACTGTAACTGTATGTACATTATTCGTAAACTCTTGAGCATAACTTGTTCTATACATCATATACTCTGTGATCGGTAATGCTAACGCACACACGACCTCAATACTTAGTACATCTGTTGCCTCAGGTAACTTATCATTTTTAAAAACATAATCACGAAGAACTTTACCTGCAATAGACCCAAGTACTAAAATTTTAGATAAGGGTTGCTGCGCCTTACTTCTGTTACCAACTACATCAAATTCCTCAAATGATCCATTACCGGCACTAAGTCCTCTATTACCAAATAATCTTCTATATCCATCTGGTATCATAGGTGTTGTGAAAGATACGTCCAAATTGTTGAAAACATCATCTAACTCTTCTTTAGCATCTACATCACGTGCTGGTACAGCAACACCTCTTGTCATAAGTGTTACACCAGAAGGAATGTCCACTTCTGTATAACCGTCATCACTAACAAGTGCGCCTTTTACATACCCATTTCCAATATCTAATCCTGCTATAACTTTATATGTAACCATTTATTACTAATCCTTTCTATATATTTAACATATCACTTATATCCATATCACCTGCACCAAAATCACCGCTGAAATCAAATGAACTACTGTAATCATCATCTTGAACCTTTGGTTTCTGAAGCTTCGGTTGCTCAACCGGTTTACTTTCAATTGGTTTAGTTACCACTGGTTCAGGTGCTGGTTCGCTCACAACAGATTTAACCTCTTCAGGTTTAATATCCTCTACAACCGTTTCCTTTTTGGCTGGTCTACCACGACGCACCTTCGGTTTCTCATCTGTTTCAACAACTGGTTTCGTAACAACTCTACCAGCTAAAGAATCTAATGATTCACAAGTTACATCAACTAATTCACCGCCGTTTTCTATAATATGTCTTTTTATAAGTGTTCTTATTGAATAACTCATATTCATCTGCTCCTGCAACCACAACATAACGGCTTGGTCTTTTTCAGGAATTGTCACTTTAACATGTTTTTTCCTCAACGCTTAATGTCCTCCTACTTCTTAATCTAGTGAAAATAGATTACTTTCTATTTTACCTAATTCATCTTTTACTTCTACTGCTCTTTTTTCCATTAGTACAGAACGTACATTCGGTCTGTGTCCATCTATTAGAACAAATGGATTTGATTTATAACCTAAAAGTGGAACAAAGTAAATCAAAATTGCTATAACAAAGAATGTTTTCAAGTTAATATAACCCAACACCCAAGCGATATGCGCTATAACTATTAGAGTTAAATAAAACATTCCGATATCGAATTTATTCTCATGAGCTACGATTAAAATTAAAAACGCGACTGATTGGAACGGTCTTAATTTACTGTATATTAAGTTGTATACTGAATCCTGTCCATTTTCGGGGAAAAATGTAACGAATAAGACTGTTAATGTTATTAAAAACATAACGTACCCGAAACCTTGGTCATTCTTACTAAATACATAACCAAATATAGAAAAATCAATAATAACCAACCATATTGACATGAATCTAATCAATAGTTCATTTCTTTTCGCTCTTTCTTCTGCTTCTTGTTTTTTTCTTTCTTTAAGCATACGGATTTGTTCAACTGTTAGTTTTTGCTCAAGTCCAACTTTTACTTGTTTATCTTCTGCCGCAAGTTGTACTACCTTAGCTACTAAAATTACTATACCAAATATAGCACCTGTCGCAAAACCTTTTTCTAAAAACGTTCCAGAAAACAAACCACTGAATGCACCGTACAATACAGAACTAACACATACAGTAAATATCCCTACAGTAACCACAATCGCTCTTTTAAAAACGTCCGTATAATCATCTTTATCATTACTTAGGAGTGTTTCACCACTATACATATAAAACACAGCTGCTATTAAAAGCGAACACACTACCGTACTGTAGAAACCTATATACGCTGAATTCAAATACTCAACTAAGAGCGTAGTTACATACGCTATAACACTTGTAATCTTATATAGTAAACTATCACTTCTAAATGATAAAACAACTAAAACAATTATAGGTAAGAAAAGAAATAACTTCAACCCCAAAAAATTACTAAGCAATACAGATATGAATATAAAACTAAGTACACCCATAAGTTGTATGGCTTCTTTTTTTACAACATCTTGCATATTAAATACCATCCTATTTATTAATTATGGTAAGTTCACAAATGTATGCTTAACGCTTAACTATTTATCTTTCATTAATGCAATATTTTTAACTTCTTCCCAAGTAAATGCTGGTGCCACTACATCATCAATTCTAACTAGTCCAAAATCATCACCGTCATGTGAATTACGTCTATTATCACCTAAAACGAAAACATAACCAGGTGGTATAACCTTCTGTCCCTTGTCATTTGTTTCATATTGTTTAATGATTTTTTTTGCAACCAAGTCATCTAAACTAATCTTATCGAAGTCACCATTCAAATGAGTTAAATACTCTTCCTGATACGCATTGTCATTAATAACTAGGTTTTTACCATCATATTTGAAATTTTCACCAGGTAACGCTATAACTCTTTTTATAAGAAGTTTATTATAATCCTCAGGTGAATGTAAAACAACTATATCACCACGTTTTAACTTACTTTTTAAAGGCTTTATAGCAACCATCGACTCACCATCATATATTGTCGGACTCATTGATAACCCAGATACCTTAACAGGTTGGGCAATAAACACTTGAGTTGCTTGTGTGACTGATAAACCAAGCATTAAACCACAAGCTACACCAACAGTATTTCGCGTGATGATTCTAAGCCATTTTTTAGACTTCATAATAATCACCCTCACCTATATAACGACCACCATGCGTCTTTTTGAAAATACGGTAAGTACCATCGTCTTTTCGCATAAGTTCGATTAAATACATTATTGATCTATATTGCCTAACACTAAGTTGCCTAACATGGCATTTACCTGACTTAATAGAATATAACTTATGAACATGTATACCTGTCAAATCAGCCACAAACGACATAGATTGTTTATTCAAATAATCAACTACTATCTTCATATCAAAGTCAGTACTATCATCTACATGTGCTGAAAGAAGAGATTTAACATCTGTTAAATATTCAGTCGCTTTTCCTACACCAAGTTTTTCCAAACCAATGCATCTCCTTTCAATTTATTTAGTTATACGTATATTATACCATAGTAACAAAAATTTAGCAATGTTTTTCACCAACTGATAACGTCTATCATAACGACTCGGAAAATTTTGTATCAAATGTATCAACTTTTTTGAACTTTTTTTTACTACGAAAAATTGTGTGAGTTTTCACAAACAATTCTGACAATTTATTTAACCGTTTACAACGTTAATGTAATCATGCTTTAATAGTACTAATAATAGTACGTATTTTTTTTCTGTATAAGAGCTAGTTGAAAAAAAGTGATACATTTTGATCAAAGCGTTTACATTTTGAGCAAATCGATTGAGCCCCAACGGGTTTCGATGTATCACTTTTGTTTTAAAAAAATTGATACATCAAAAATGCTAAAATGGACCTTTCGGCTTAGCAAATGTGTTTACGATGTATCAATATGTATCAATTTTGACCTATTTTGACCTTCAGCATTTTTGATACATATTGATACATTTATGAAAACGTTATCCCCCTTACCCACCATGGTCTAGAGTCGATTTTACGATTTTTCCATGTATCAGTTTTTGATACACGTTTTTGATACATTCAAAAAATCGCTTACTCGCATGGTGTTCTAAGCGTTCTTTAAAATTCTTGAAAATCGTAATGCAGTTCGTTTTCAAAAAGCACCTATTGACAAAAAACCTTAAGTATGATATATTATTTAGTTATGCGAAAAACAGTCATTTCGAAACAAAATCACACATTCGGTAAGATTATGTAAACTAAAATAATAGTTTACTCATTTTGAGTAACGCCTTAGTAATATGTGTGGTTATAATATTTGTAACAACTATGAAAACCTGAAAACGGTTTATTTCAGTACCCTACTAACAATTTCCAAAAAATTGTTATGAAATAAGACAATATTTAAAACATTAGTACTCTAAAATTCCCGAAAAACCTGTGTCAATGTGTTAAATCTGAGACTTTTTCTCAACCAAGGGTAAAACTCATATCGCTATCTGTTACATCCGAACATTTAGTTCAAAATCAATTTTAAGTTCGACTATTACGAACAATTATTTAACCTTATCATAACAATACTTTACAGGCACTCTTTACCCTATTTTTATGGAAATTTCGTTAGAAATCTGTATTACTATACCAACTTTTTACCATAGTAAAAATTACAAAATTTTCAAAAATGAACAATTTGCGATAGTAATTTATTTTGGTTTACATAATTGAAACACAAAAATAACACTTGAATTTGTTCTAAATTCGTGCTATAATTATTAGTACAACGAAACTATTCGTTGTTAAACATTTTTTTCCCGGGTGCTTTTCCGTAAAGCACCCACTTTTTTTGTGATAAATGTTGACATGGAACTACACTTATGTTATAATATAATTGTCATTTGAGATGATATTAAATTGTTTTATTAAATATTTTTCATAAAGGGCATCCTTCTCCGGGGTGCCCGCTCCTTTTGTTCTTGTGGGCGAACATACGTTCGCTATAACCGCGTGCGCAGCACGCCGGTAGTTTTCTTGAAAAAATAATAGAAAACGAGGTATAATAAAATGAAACAATATAGAGTTTATTCAAACGACGGAATCGCAACAGTTTACGCAGAAAGTCTAAACAAAGCATGGGAACAAGCTTACAACTTATTCACAGACGTTTTAGATGTTGAGTTCGTATCATACGTACAGGACTAACCAATTGGTTAGTCTTTTTTTTTACAATCGTAGATTGTACGGTTGTTTCTTTGAGTGACATAAGATCACTGGAAAACCTCATAAAAAAATTATATCTCCTTTCTAAGGCAGTCGATAAGACTGTCTTTTTTTTTTTTATTTCACATTCACGTACACCAACTGGTACGCCCTGCGTACCGAGGGTTTTCTCGAATAAAAATATTAGAAAAGAGGTATAACATTATGAACAACATTAAAACAATCAAAGGACGTGTATTAGGTCAAATCGGTAACTACGAAAGCCACGAAGGTATGCGTGAAATATCAGTAAGAATCCAAACTGCTGATGATGTAATCACAGTGCGCGATTTCTTACCAAAAGATACTGATTTCAATACAACAATCTATGCTGAATTAAAACACTACACACCTGTTACTGTAGAATATCACGAAGATATATTTGAATATAAATATGATAAAGACTTCGTTATGATGGAAGCAGATTATCTTCAAATTGATAAAGTTACAATCACAGGTGACGGGGTAGCTGACTTAATTCGAGATAGAAAAATAACTGACGAATTAGTAGACAAATTAACTAAAATCGTAAAACCAGTTGAGGGGACAGTAATTAAAGAAGATGATTGCGTTCTAATCACAATCAAATTAAAAGAAATCAACTCAGAATTCAATATGACACTAAAAAAACCAAACACGGACGGGTACAGAGCATTCTCTATGGGAATTAATGGTAACTTAGTTACAGTTGGTGACCCACTTATGGATAATAGCGACCATATCGTTCTACTAGAAGTTCAAGAAATGGTTGATAGAATAGAATTTGGAATAGACGCTGTTTTCGAAAGATTGGACTAATTAATTAGCAATGCTAATCGAAAGTAAATGTGAAAGAGACAATTACTGTAGCATAAAAGCTAAAGTAACATACGGAGATAATCATTAAGATTATCTCTTTTTTTTTACCCTTAAACAAACTCGCAGGGTTACCACCCTGCTCGCTCTAGTAACTAATACTAGTGCACCATGAGTGCACAGACTGTTTTCTTGAAGAAATTCAAGAACTAAGCTTAAGATTAGTGAAACTAATCGGTTGTCTTTTTGAGAAAATCAAAAGATAACTGAGTTAGCACAGCTAACCGGTTGGATTCTTGAGATAAACTCAAATAAAAAATAAAATTTATACAATAAAGGAGATCATTATCATGACAAACTTAAGAAATTTCGGAATCGCAGAAGGAAGATTAACAACTGAACCAGTAGTATTAGAAAATAAAGATGGTTCTAAGAAAGTAAAATTCACTTTAGCAGTTCAAAATAACTA
>FLSC01002640.1_pt1 | contig 19316 bp, 29 predicted proteins | sample 1550561 | NCBI WGS metagenome assembly FLSC01 (sample SAMEA4031775, study PRJEB14383) | metagenome | biome: human; feature: oral; material: saliva | place: Philippines | collected 2014 | reverse complement strand
TTATTATATATAGTTGAAATATACGAAAAAAAATAATTTATAATTACATATTTTTTATAATAATAATCCATATAAAAAATAATTTAAAAAAAATGCTTGACTTTTTGTAAATTATGTAGTATAATAATAGTGTGAAAAAATAAAATAAGGATAATATACAAAAATATATAGAATAGAGTGCTAAAAAAAATTCAATCATTTATGAAATATATGGATATTAATTTAATCATTAATAATATATATGATTGAATTTTGGTATAAACACCCTTCTATATATAATAAGAGAATATAAATTTAAAAGGAGGTATTATTATTATGTTGGTAGCTAACAATACAATAATGAAAGAAATTAAAAAGAAAAAAAGAAAAAAGGCAAAGAGAGATAAAGAAAAGAAAAAATTATTAAAAGAAACTTTACAACAAGAAGTTGAGTACAATAGAAAGAAATATGAAGGAAAATTAGACCCTAGAGTAGATATGAGTACATATAAGGGTGTACCTTTTTCTAATAAGTTTATGATAAGATATAGAACAAAGTTACATTATATCAATAAAGAGGAAGAAGGAGTTGAGATTGTTTCTTTTGCTAAAAGAAAATTAAAAGAATATTCTAAATTGAAACAAGCAATAGCTTATAATCTTGAAAAAGATAATAAGCTTACTTTGATAACTAATATTTCTAAAAAAGAAGAAGAAATTTTAAAGTTTAAATATAATAATGAATTACTAATATCTTGTTTTGATATAAGTAAAATTCATAATATTTTAAAATCTTCTATTGATAATTCAATAAATAATAGTTTAAAAAAATATAAATTCACAGAGGAAAAAGAAAAAGAAGTTATGTACAATGATATAGACCCTAATATAGATTATAGACATACTTATCATTATTATAGACTAACTGGAAAAGATATTTTAGTTATGTTAAACAATATTTCTAATGAGGATAAAGATATTGAAACATATATTACAAAAGAATATATTAAAAGATTTAATATTGATGAAAGAAAAGAATATATATTCTTTACTGAAAATGGTTATAGAAAATTTATATCTGACAGATATAATAAAAATATACACAAGAGTTCTTATATAGATGTTATGGGGTTATATTTTGAAAACGAAAAGTTGGCTAATAAAGATAGCCTATTGTGTAATTTTAGAGAGAGAAAACATATGGAAAAGATGGTAAAAAAAAACTCTAATAAGTTACTAAAATATTATAAGAATAATAAAAAATTTTATGAGAATAAGCATAATTATAAGATTAAAGATTCTAATTTTACTTATGGATTTAGACAATATTTGTGTAATCTTGTAGGTAAATCTAGGGTCAGATATTTTACATCAACTGAAAAAGAGATAATAGAAATAGTCGAAAAAGAAATAAAAGAAAACAGAGAATTATTTTTGGATAAACTAATTGAAGATATAAAGTTACAAAATTGTGATACCTATAATTATTTATATTTTAATACTTTAACTTCATATAATCCAAACTTGATGTATAAAAATAAAAGCATTAATCAAGACACTATTGATTACTATATAACTGCAATACAAGATTTTTATGATACTGAAAGATTTTGGTATAGTTATACTGATGTTCTTGAAATTCATAAAAATATAATGTGGTATTATATTAGTAAATATAATGGTAATTATGATTTTATAGAAGTAATGAAAGAGTTAGAAATTTCTCAAAAACAAGATACTCTTACTAATTATTATAGCGATAGAGTTGATTATTATAGATGGAAATGTAAACTTGTTAGAGCTTTAAAGAGTAAAGATTATTATGGTTGGTATGATTTAGCAAATAAAAATTATCATAATGAAAGTGATATATATGCAGAGCAGAATGATTATACATATTTTATGGATATTAATAATGAATTATCTATATGTAAAAGAGAATTAGATAAATCATATAAACTTTTTAAAGAGGACTGGAATATTAATGAAAGAAGTTGATTATTTTGCTTTACAACTGTTAATGAAATCTTTATTGAGAAATAGGTATAATATTACAGAAAAAATATTAAGTAAAGAATATAGAATACTTTATTTGAATAATAATGATATTTCAATAGAAATTAGGTTTGGTTTTAAAAATAGAGTTTTTATGGTTAATTGTACTGAATACTATGTATCTAGGACAGATAGGGATATACTTATACAACAGGTTAGAAATATTTTAAGTAATATAACAAAACGGAGAGGAGCATTATTTTATATAATGGTTTCAAATTATTCTAATTTTAAAGGTATATCTAATCAAAAATTATATAATATTGTCTATTCTAAATTAAAGGAAGATAAAGGTATTGATGTAAAATTATTATATCAGAATGGAGATTATACCTCTTATACGGATTGTCTATTGAAAAATAATAAATTAAACTTGACAATTGATTTATTATATAGTATAATAAGTAGTGATGAAGTTTATTATAAACTTCATAAGTTTAGGAGATTTAACAAGGAGGTATAGGAATGGAAAATGAAAATAGATATATTAATTTTGTCAGATATAAAAATTATTCTATTTTTATAAATGAATTTTTTGCTATAAATTCTATATATGGTAGTATAAATGACAGAAGATTTACCATTGAAATTAATACTATTGAGAACAGTGGTTCTTATAAAATTATAATGATTTTAAAAAATAGAAACTCTGAAAATAAATGGGAAGTATTCAGAGAAGTAAAAGTAGACTATGAATTTGAAGAATTTAGTGATAATGATTATTTTGAAACTAAGTTGAAAGAGTTAAGAAATTTTCACAATATATTAAATGAACTGTTTGAGATTACAGGGTACTTTAAATGGAGTTCTAATCAAGAACTTATACTTTAAAAATAATTTAAAAAAAAATACTTGACAAAAAATAAAAAGTGTGGTATACTACTATTAAGATAAATAAAAATAAGTATTTAAAAAATATTCAAAAAAAAATGCTTGACAATGCATTATAAATATGATATAATAAGTTATACTTGTTTTGGAGGTGTTAAAAATTGAAACTTATAGTTTGTCAAGACATTGAAGGCAATATTGGTGGTAATAATTCAATGTTGTGGAAAAATAAGGAAGAAATGGATATATTCAAGAACTTAACAGTAGGTAATGTTGTTATTATGGGATACAATACATTTATTTCTTTGAAAAGTAAACCTTTACCTAATAGAGTAAATATAGTTCTTGTAGGTAATAGAAATAATTCTTTGGAGTATTATAATAATACAGAAAAAGAGTTTACAAATGAAAATACTTCACTTTTCTTCTTAGAAAAAGATAGCGAATTATATAATAATATTTTATCTGAATTATCAGATAAATCTATATTCGTTATTGGTGGAGGAAATACTTATAAAGAATTTTTAGATAGTGAAGATATATCTGAAATCTATATCTCGACAATATTAGAAGATTATTCTAGTAGTGCAGATGTTAAATTCCCAGATATAGATTGGGAAGAATGGAAGTTGGTTTATGAAGAAAACCATAAAAATTTTATACATCAAAAGTGGGTAAACAAAGTTATATCCACATTGATATAAATAATAAAAAAATTGGAGGTAATCAGAATGATTGGAAAAGAAGAATTTGTAAAAAAATTTGCAAAAAATTTAGGAGAAACACAAGCAAGGTCAAAGGAGATTTTTGAAGTGTACTGGCAAACAATAAAAGACACTTTGGAAGATGGGGAAGAAATTCAATTTCAAGAGTTAGGAACTTTTCTTATAGTAAATAAGCCAGAAAATCAGAGAAGAAATCCTCAAACTAATGAACCCCTAACTGTACCAGAAAAGGATTTCATTAAATTTAAAATTTCTAAGAAATTAAGAAATCTGTTAGTAAAGTAGTAAATATTTAGAAAAATAGTGTATAGGTATTCAAAATTAATATAGAGGTAGAATATATTTATACTACCTCTATAAAAAGTAAGTTTTGAGTAAAGCTATTTTTCAAGTTAATCCTCGATTTTAGTTGAGGTAAAAAAATATTTGCTTTTTAATATAAAATATGTTATAATGTTTATATAAAAATACCTTAACAATAAAAATGGAGGATTGGTTGATATGAAAATATGGTTATTAAAAAATTACAATATACTTTTAGATGATAATTCTAAAGAGGGTTTAGATACTACTGCAATAAGTAGTGGGTATATTTTTGATAGAATATTATCTTCTGAAAATTCAGAAGTATTAAATGAATTAGAAAAAACAAAAATAACTAAATTAGTTACATTAGTTAGTGAAGATGATACTTTAATTGATAAAGTAGTGAAAGTTATATTAGAGTATACTTTTTATAACATACCTAAAGATTTTCATATTGTAAAACAAGTATGTGAGGAAGTTAAACTTATAAAAGTTTTAAACAAAGAAGAATTTATTGAATTTTGTAATGAATTAGTTAAAATGAATAAAGCAATTGAAAGTTCTATACTTAAAGAAATTTCAGAATATATAACATTAGATGTATCTGAAATAAATAATAAAGAGTTGAAACTTTTCTACATTGAAAAACTGTTAAAAGAAGGAAAATATGTAAATGGTTATGAATTAATCAGATATATTAACTACCTTTTAACAGGAAGTACATTATTTATAAATTTCAGAAAAAAGTATGCTAAAAAAGATATGGAATTTAAAAATATAGATAGTATTGAAAAACTAGAAAATATTGTTGATATTTTTTCTAAGTATGAAAAAGAGTTAAGTAAATACTATAATCTTTATAGAGATTTCTTTGTACATATAAAATTGTGGGCAAAAAGAAACGTAGATTATTTCCCTAACTTTAAAAACTATGTTTCAAAGGATAAAGAGATTAATGGAAAATTAAAGGTTTTAATAAATAAAATTAATAGAATAACTAGATTTTCTAAGACATCTAAACAAGTAAAGATTAATTTAAAATATGATAAAGATATTTTAAATGAAAATTTTGAAACCCAGAAAAAGTTTTATGAAGGGAAATCTTTAAAAGAATTATTAAAATTATTAAACTATTTTACTATGGAAAATTATTATATCACTAAAGGGTTTAAATCATATAAAATACGTAATGGTAATAATTATGTAAAGGAGTATAAAGGTTCTCCAATATCGACAGAAAAATATGAACCAATATTTAGTGTTATAAGAGAGAAAATATTAGATAAATTTTCAGAAGTTAAAACTGTTACTGACTTTATGGGTAATGAGTACGAGGTAAAAGAGCAGAAAGATATTATACTTCCTAAACTTTTTACTACCCCTTTACTATTAAGTGATAAGAAAAGAAGTAATGGTGTATACTATAAAAGTTCGATAGATTTACAAGAAAATGATTCAATAGGTATTATTTGGGAAGAAGATATAGATTTAGATTTATCTTTATTATTGTCAGATGGTAGAGTAATATCTTGGAATAATAGGTTCTTAGGAATAGATGGAATTTATTTTAGTGAAGATATGACAAGTGCAGGAAGTGAATATTTCAAGTTTGAAAAACTTGTAGATATTGAAGGTTATTTAAGAGCTAATTTATTTTATGATGATTATGATTCAAATAGCAACTTTTCAATATTTATTGAAAGAAATGGTAAGATAATCTACAAGTCTGATTTAATCTCTTTTTCACAGATTAAAAGAAGACAAGTAACGATTGGATATGTTAGAAACAATAAATTTTTCTTAGATGTATTTGGAGAAAATAATAATAGTGTAGCCTATGTAGGTGGTAAAGAATTTAATAGAGAGAATTTTTTAATTCAACAACCTGTACCTACATTAGAGGAATTATTAGATTATTTGAAAATACCATATAAGAAATTAGATACAACAGAGCTAGGTAGTGAAAACTATTCTATATTTGAATAACAAAGTTATGATATAAAAACAGTTCCTTAATAAAATAATTTATTTGGATGAATGGAGTATTACTGTTAATAACATAGTTTAAAAATATATTACTCTAAAATCAGTTCCTTATTAAAAAGAATTTCACTGATTATGACTTTACTGATATGAGTTAAAAATAAAATCATTATTTCAGTTATGTAAAATGTTTAACAAACTAGGAATTTAAGATAAAATCTAAACTTATTTAGAGGACTAAACGGGGTTTAGTGTCTTTATAGGGAATTTCTGACTTGTAATTGAAATAATGATAAGTATATACTTGACTATAAAAAATGTTCCTTATTTTTATATAAATTTGAGATGAGTTACTAAGTGAATTAGTCACTCACTTAGAAAATAGTATTACATTTATTAGTTTAAGTAAATTTAATATACTTTGTCTATATCGAAAGGTATAGACTTTTATCTTATAAAATAATATTTATGGAGGTGTTAATATTCTAAAAATTTATAGTAGAACAAATTGTCCTAAATGTAAGGAAGTAAAATTAAAATTAGAAAGAAATGATATAAAGTTTGAAGAAATTAATTTAGATGAAAAACCAGAATATAGGGAAAAATTAATAAAAAATAAATTTTTATCTTTACCTGTTATGGAACTTAAAAATGGTTATATGACAAATAGTGAGGGGGAAATTAATTTTTATATACGAGAGATGGTTATAGGTAATATAAAATAAAAGAGGAAATTATATGGAAATGTTTATGTTAATAATTTTTATGTATGTACTAATATTTAATATTATATTATGTATAAATATATTAGTAAAATATTCTATACTAAAAAATATTACATATAAAAAATTATATTTATTGAGATTTTATAAAAGGTTAAATGGGGGTGGTTAATATAGTTAATTTATTATATTTGTGTATAGTAGTTATATTGAACCTTTATATAACCTTTTTTCTTTTATATATTAATATAAAATTAGATAAAGAAGTTAAAAAATTAAAAAGAAGGTTAAAGAGGGTAATAAAAAATATTGTTTATAGGAGGACAAAATGATAAATGTTTATGGAACGAATATCAGTATAAATTGTGTAAGAAGTATTAAAAAATTAGAAGAATATGGAAAACAATATACTTTTATAGATATATCAAAAGATAGTAAAGCTAAAAAGATGTTAAATAATCTAGGATTTAAAAGGACACCAATGTTTGAGGTTGATGGAGATTGGTTTAGTTATAATGAGTTCGAAGATATGTTAATAAGTTTAGATATTTAAGATTTATAATAGGAGATATATTATGATTATATTATTAGATATAGATAAATTAAATGAAAAATCTCAAGAATTTTATGATGAAGTTTTTACTTTTAGAAAAGATAATATGGATTTAATGAGTTATAATGATAAAGAAAAATTTTATAATTTTGAAAAAGAATTAGTAAATTTTATAACTTTTATTAATTTAAAACAAAAAGAAATAAATAGTGAGGTGTAAAATATGAAAGAAAGTGTTTATAGTGCAGTAAACTGGAATACTCCAGATAATGATTATATTGTTTCCTTTTGGGAACAAAATTTAAAGCAGTTCTGGATTGACTCCGAGTATACCCCTAGTAGAGATAAAGATGGATGGAGAACTTTAAGTCCTGCTTTTAAAGAGTGTTATAAGAAGGTATTAGGAGGTTTGACATTGCTTGATACTTTGCAAAATTACGATATATCAATGTTACCTCAACACATAGACAGTTATCAAAATAAAGCTATGATTACTTATATGGCTTTTATTGAAGGCATACACGCAAAGAGCTATTCAACGATATTTACTACACTTATCGACAGTAATATGGAAATTGATGAAGTGTTTAAATGGGTAGAAGAAAATAAGTTTTTACAATATAAAGCAAATAAAATTGATAGTTATTATCAATTATGTAAAAAAGATAAACTAACTGAATATGAATTATTTCAAGTATTGAGTGCAAGTATTAACCTAGAAAGTCATTTGTTTTATAGTGGTTTTTATTTACCATTATGGATAGCAGGTATTGAGGGTAAACTTGTAGCTAGTAGTGATATAATAAAGAAAATAGTACAGGATGAGAGTTTACACGGAGGTTTTTTAGGTATGATTGCTAGAGAATTATACCTAAGACAAGATGAGGAAACTCAAAAGAAGTGGTATGAATGGTTAATTGAATTTTCATTAGATTTACATAATAATGAGATAGGATATATAGAAGAAATATATGCAGATTTGAATAAAGAAGTTGGATTTGATATGATAAGTGAAGTTAAAGATTATTTGAAATATAATTTCAATAGAGCAATGAATAACTTAGGCTTTGCAGAATATTTTGATGTGAATGAGATTAATCCTATTGTAATGAATGGAATTAGTCTTGAAACAACTCAACACGATTTCTTCTCTAAGAAATCTACAAACTATGAAAAAATGGTTGAAGATAGTACCTTAGATGAAGACTTAGGAGAGTTATTTTAAATATGAGGAGGATTAATTATGGATAAAGAAGAGTTCTTAGGAGCTATAAATAAATGCTTGAATAATGAATGTGTTTTAAATGTTGTAAAAGAATACAATAAATCTAAGATATATGATAGTATTATATTTATAGTATTAATAATTGTCTTAGCATTTTTAGGAACTATATTTATACCTAAATACATAAAATTTAAAAATTTATCATTTAAATAATTTTATTTTGAATACCTCACTATAAAAATATGGAGGTAATACTAAAATATAAATGTGCAAAAAGAAAAAATTTACTAAGTTAAATGCTATGATTATTATAGCACTTTATGAAGGAAAGAGAAAAAATAAATATAGGAACTATAAAAATCTAAAAAGAAAAGAAGTTAGGTACTATTATTGTACTGAATGTAAAGCTTGGCATTTAACAAGTAAAGAAGGTGGTTATGAAAAAGAAGAAAGAAGAAAAGAAAGATAAGATAGAGTGGGGTAAAATCTCACTCTATACTTGTAATGATTTAATAAAATGGTATGATGAAGTTTTGAAAGATATAAAAATAGATTTATGTATATTTTCATTACCAGAAAATATTAAAGAATACAATTTACCTAAAAGTATGAAATTGAGAAGTATATTAGAGAGAGATAGGAACGAGTTTATTAGAAATACTTTATTAGATAAATTATACCATACAGTAGATAATGATACCCATATTTATATTATTACAGATGTAGCTAGATTACAGGAAGATATTTCTTTGATGAATAATGTAGGATTTGTATTACAGAATATTTTGTTTTTCAATACTGGATATGATGACAGGACAAGTAGCCCTTATACTAATAGATGTAAAATAGTATTATTATATACTAAGATTTATATTTCTAGGAAATTTGATTTAGATAGAGGGAAACCCGAAACATATAACAAAATAAATCATAAGGATTATATGAAAACTATTTATGAATTTATAATTAATAATTCTGTTAATCATAAATATTTATCATATATAGTAAATCCAATACCTAATAATGATATAGAATTAGTTAGTTTAGTTAAGAAATTAGGATATTTTTATATAGGTGTAGATTATGAAGGGAGCAATGTTATAAAGAAATTAAATACTTATATAAGTAATAATGAAAAGAGAAAATTAAAGACTGAACGCAGAAAAGAAGAAGAGAGATTAATAAGAGAAAAAGAAGAAAAGAAAAGAAAAAGAAATGAAATTGAATTACAAAAGAAAGATATTTTAAAAAGAATATCTGATATAAAGAAAAAAGATAAAAGAAGAGGTGGAAAGTAATGTATGAAAAATTTTATAATTTAGTACAATCAGAAATAGAGGGGTTAGAATGGGATAGTAATTTTATATTTTCTATGTATACACATAGATATGAAAATCCTAATAAAATTTCTATTGACATTTTCGGAAATATGATATATAATAATGATATAGCTAATTTCTTACTTACGTTTGATATGGATATAAATAATATTAGTTCAGAATCAATATACGATAGAGAGTATAAAAAAGGTTTATATGATGTTAAAGTTATAAGCACTTATTTAGATATAAACGATAATAGTGAAGTATTTATAAAAGAAATGATAGTGCTTGAAAGATTTTTAAAAAATAATATAAACATCATACAATATATGTTAGATAATTTTCTAACTTATGAGAAACCTAATTTAGATAAATCTAATTTAGATAAATCTAATGAAGTTGAAGAAATTAGTTTAGATTAATTTAGTGAGGTGGTAAAATATGTTATTATTTACTAATATACTTTTATTAATAAGTATATTCTTTGTATTTATTTTATTTATTTTAATGTTTTTAGGAAGTATTATAAATGCTAAAAGATGTGTAGACTATCTTGTGGATAATGAAGGAATATCAGAACTTATAGCAGTTATAGAATACTCAATATTTGTAACACTATCTAATGGTTGGCTATTATTCATACTACACATCTTAATAAGAAATTATCATAGTATATTAAGTTATTTTAATTAATAGGAGGTGTTTATGGATAATAATAATATGAAAAATTTAAAAAGAGAATATAAAGAATTAGTTGACAGTCAAATGGTAAATGATTTAATAAACGAGATAATGGAAAAAGCAGAAACCATATTTGGAAGAGTTTCTTTTAAAGTTTCTAAGATATTTAGCTTTGATGAGAAATTCCCTGTATCTTGTTATTGTAATATAGAATTATATCTTTTTATTTCTAATAAAGTTTATGAAAGAAGAAATATTTATGTTACTTTTTATAAACATAATGAAAGCAGATTTAAAACTATTTTAGAAGTAAAAGAAGAATTATATGATATTTTAATAAAAATTAGAGATGACATAGAGGTGTAATAATGATTAAAGAAAATATTTACAATAATTTTGATATATTCTATGAAGAATTAGTAGATTATATTTTGAAAAAAGGAACTAATGTAAATAATAATGTTAGGACAGTTTATGCAGATGGAACTCCTGCATATTATATTCAAGTAATAGGTTTACAATTTAAGTTTGAACCTTTGAAAGATAAAAATGGTAATTATGTAGCTTTACTACCTACAACAAGACAAGCTCCATACAAAAGTGCTATTAAGGAGTTAGAGTGGGTAATGATTAGACAAAGTAATGATGTAAACGAACTTGAAAATGAATTAGGGTGTAGGTATTGGTCGGAATGGAAGCAAGAAGATGGTACGATTGGCTTTGCATATGGAAGAAAGATAAAGACTAGAACATATAATTTTAATTCTCAAATAGATTATATTATTAATGAGATAAAAAATAATCCTAATAGTCGTAGAATTATTACTGAAATTTGGGATAATGAGAAATTAGATAAAATGGCTTTAACACCCTGTGTACACTTAACACAATGGACTGTTGAAAATAATAAATTAATACTTAGTGTAAGGCAACGTAGTTGTGACGTGGCATTAGGTTTAGTATCAAATATATGGCAATATCAAGTGTTACAACATTTAATTGCTAAGGAATGTAATTTAGAAGTTGGAGAGTTGATATGGACTGTTGACAATATCCATATATATGATAGACATATTGATAAAATTAGAGAACAAATAAAGAGAGAAAAATTTAATAGACCTAAATTTAAAATAAATAATTTTACAGGTTTTTATAATTTTAAATGGACTGATGTTGAAATAATTAATTATGAGTATGGAAATAAAATAAGTTATGAGGTAGCAATATAATGAATTTTATTTTTAATTTTTATGAGATATTTATTATATTTATATCTACAATAATAAATTTAGTAATAGTTGTAAAAATGTTACTATTATTTAAGGATTATAATAATAGGTTAAAAGAAGAAAAAGATATTAATTTTTTAAATACAATAGAAATACTATATTTATTTTTAAGTTTTATAACTATTTTTGTACCATTTATATTTGTAATCCATATACCTTTTTATATTATATGGAGTGTTATTTATAATAATATGGTTGAGATTGAGTAAGGAGGAGAGATATGTTATTAATTAATGATGTAGGGAAAAAATATGTATTGTTATATGATACAATGACTTTAAATACAAAAATGTTTTGTGATAAAGTTAAGAAGAAATATGGAGATAAGATAGCAGTACATAATATTAAAGAAATTTTAAATAATGATGGATATTATAAAGTAACTGAATGTGAAGGTAATAAGATTGAAGTACATTTAGTAACTTATACTATAATGCAAGGAGAAATACCACCAACAACCCTAGAATTACTTGAAAAGTATAAATTCAAAGATATTGTAAAGACTATTTCAAGTACAGGACAAAAAAACTGGGGTAAAGATTTGTTTGCAGTGGCAGTAGATGAAGTAAATAAATTATACCCTAACATAGAAAAAGGCTTAAAGATTGAATTACAAGGTAATTCTAAAGATGTGGATAATATGGCTAAAATGATATTAGGAGGTAATCTATAATGTGGGTACAATATAAAGATATGTCTATACATCTTGATAGAGTATTTTCAATGGAGAAAGAAGGATTAAGTATTATATTTAATTCTGATATAAGTAAAGATTTAAAAAAAGAATTTATATTTGAAAACATAGAATGTAGAGATAGAGCTTATGATAATATATTAGCCTGTACATATACAGATACAAAATTATATAAATTATATTTATAGATATTAGGAGGTATACAATGAAAAAATATTTAGCAGAAATGTTAAAATTAGTTGAGGAATTTTATATAGAGTTCAATCAACAAGAATATCTTTATAGAGGGAATTATAAGTTTTATAGTGATTCTGAAAGATATGAGTTAAGGAATAAATTATTTGATGAAGAGTTGAAAGAATATTTATCGGCAGAGAATAATGATATTATAGAGCATTTAGACGCAGTTGGAGATATGTATTATATACTTTTAGGTACATTATTAGAAAATTCTAAAGATTTTGATAATGCTTATCATAAACTTTATAATAAACATAGAACAGAGCCAGAAGTTGTTATTGCAGAGTATTATAGAAAAAGAAGTGGTATAAGTGATACATTATTATTTGAGGTATTCAAAGAAATACATAGAAGTAATTTAAGTAAATTAGATGATGAAGGAAATCCTGTTTATAGGGAAGATGGTAAAATAATTAAAAGTAATAACTATTTTCCCCCAGATATAAGAACAGTATATAATGATTATTTTGAAGATGACACTAATTATGAGGATTAATTAATATGATAAATAAGATTTATAAAATAATCACAAACGATGTTGAAAGTTTTCTAGGTTATAGGATATTATTTTTTCAGTTAGATTATACAGAATTAGAGGAACTATATACAATTAAATTTATAGATAGAGATAATAATAAATATACCTATACTTGTAAGGGTATGGCAACTATGTTAGAACTATTAAAAGCAAAGGGTTTTAATATTTATAGAGATTTTTTATAAATAAGTATTGACAAATAATAAAAAATGTAGTATACTAATTACAAGGAGGTGTAGTTAATGTATATAAATGTATACATAATCATAATGGCTAGTTGTATGGCTTTATATATAGTTGCTTTATCAATTAATATTATTCATATAGAAGAAATAATAGATTTAATGTTTAAAAATATAAAATATATTATTGAAATTGATAAACATATATATAATAAAGTATTATTAGATACTAAAATTATTATAATACTTGGTGTGTTTTTAGTTATACTAAGTATATTACTAGCTTTAGTACCTGTTATACCTATATGGTATTATATATTCCTAATAAGAAAATTAAAGTGTTTTAATGAAATTTATGAGGATATTTTAAAAAATTATAGTAATGTGTAAATGAATGGTTATAAGGGTTGTAGTAAACTTTAAAATATGTGAATGAATTTTTATTCAAAGAAATTTATAAAGTTTTATGAAGAGCTTTATAACCATTCAAAACTAAAATTATAACAAATTTGTAAACTAAAAAATAGGAGGGAAAAATATGTTTAACAAGAAATCTAATCCAGTATTTACTTTTCAAGGTAAATTAGAATTAATTAAAGAAGAGGGTAATAAAAAAGGAAGTATTCAAAAAAATTCTAATGATAAGGGTTGGGAACAAACAAGAATAGATTTTAATGCTAGTGTAAAAGGACAAGGTACATTTAGGTTGAGAATTGAGGGAAGTAATTTCCCAGTTAAATTTTTAAAATTAGATGATACAGGTAATATAGAAAAAGATGTAAAAGGAAACAATGTATCGAAAGAATTTAAATCTGGAGATAAACCTTTAAAATGGGAAAATTATTTAGTAAGTGGAAATACATATAATGTTAAAGGTAGTAAAGAAAATGTATATTACCATCCACTAGACTTTGCCCTAGCAGTTGAGAAAAATATAAAATCTTTTGTCGGTAAAAAAGTCAAAATTACAGGAGTAGTTGAAAAATCTTTTTACAAAGGAAAACTATATGAGCAATATATGATTAAAAATATAGAATTTGATAATTCTATTGAAGAAGAATTTTTAGTAGTTAATGAAGTATTAGGAGTTGAAACAAAAGAAATTAAGTCTAACATAGATTTACCTACATATGATTTTGCTTATGTTAAAGGTAAAGATAAATCAGATTATTTAGCTTTCAAACATAAAGTATTAAAATTAAATAAGAATATTTTCTTTGATGGTGCAATTTCTTCAATGTTTGAAGAAGATGGTTCTGTAAGTTTATTTACAGATGTATTAAAAGAAATAAAAGATTATCCAATAGTGTTTATAAAAGCAAATTATAAACCAGTGATAAAAAATAATACAACAGAAAATAAACAGGTTTCTACGGAAGATAAGATAGAAAGCCTAGAACCAATGTATAAAGATACTTATAATATGTTAGTGAAAGCAGGAAAAGAAAAAGAAGCAGAAATGTTTTTAAATAATGTTTATAAGGCAGTTAAAGTGGCAGAGGGAGGATTTAAGATAGAATATTTCTTAGTGCAGTTAGATTTTTCTACTGACAATAATATGAAATCTTTTGAAATCTTTACACATTTAGATTTCCCTAAAACTACAATATCCTTAATAGAACAGTCTAAGGAAAAGGCTACTAAAAATACAAAATTATTATCTAAATTTATAGTAAAAGAAAAAAATGAATTAGAAGAAGATAATGATTTTGGAAATGGTTTTTTAGGTGGAGAAAGTAATTCTGAAATAGATGGACTTTCAGATGAAGATTTTAAAAATTTGTCAGAAGAACAGAAAGAAGAAGAAAAGGGAGTAGAAGAAAGTAACGAAGAAGAAAAAACTACATTTGATAAAGTAGTTGAAGAAGGGGATAAACATAAAACAAAACCAGTTGAAAATAATTTAGATAATGATGGGGGAAATGAGATTGTAGAAAGTGAAGATGAGTTTAATTGGTAGAGGTGGAAAAAATGGTAGAGGAAAAAAACTCTACTATTCTCGTTAATGGTTGTATAAACAATAAACATTATGTAGATAGTTTGACAAGTAAAGAATATAATAAATTAATTAATTCTAAATTATATGACTTTTATACGGATAATGGTAGGGAAAACATAGAAGAAAAATATATAATGTTATTTAATAAAAAAGCTAAAGGATTTTCATTAAGAAGATATTTATTATGGTTCTTATTAAATATTGAAAAGGATATACATAAATTAAATTTAAAAAATAGACATAAGGAAAATAATTTAAGACAGTATATAATATTCAAAAAGTTAGATGAAAGTTTTATGTTAGATTTACCTAGTTTTTTTAGGGAGAGTGAGGAAGTAAAAAATATATTAGAAAATAGAAATAAAGATATACAGAATATAAAAGTATATTCTGTAAAAAGAAAAGAGAATAAATTATTATCTGATAAGAGGTAGATATAAATGAAAGATGAGATAATAAAAGATTTAGTTGAGAGTGAGCGACAGATTACATATGCTATCTATCAAAGTTCGGATAATTATGAATATATAAGGAATAGGATAAAGGTAGAAGATTTTATTAATGATGAAATGAGAGAACTATTTTCTACCGCAATAATCTTATATCAGAAATATAATTTTAATAAATTGGATAAACAAATTATAAAACCTATTTTAGAGATAGAAAATAAATCAGATGGAGAAGATAGTATAAATCAATTTAAAGATGTTTTAAATTTACATTTAGACTTAATGTTAGATTTTGAATATAACATAGATATAAAAGGTACATTTGAATTTTACACTAAAAATTTAGGTTTATATAACTTCTTTAATTTTATTGAAGGAGAAGGTGGACTTGAAACAATGTACCATAAGATGAAAGATTTATCCAGTAATTCAGAAGATATAAGAGATTATCTTTTATATAATATAGAACAGAATTTTAGAGTGGATAGTTCTAAAATAGAAGAATCATATCTTGAAGATGGTATGACTGAATTAGTTAAAGAAATTATGGAAGATAGGGTAGAAGTAGGATTACCTCAAATGTTTAGTAAATATTTACAATTATTTACTAGAGGTATTCATAAAGGTGTACAATATTTTGGAGCTTGGAGTGGAGCAGGAAAAACTACTTGGAGTTCTATTATATACCTATTACCTATATTATTCTATAAAAATGAAAATGGAGAGAGAACAGAAAAATTACTTATAATAGCTAATGAACAGGATAAGCCTGTATTTCAGAAATTATTATTAGTGGCAATTTATACACATTTATATAGAAAAACTAAGAGGAATGAAAATAATAAATTAAAGTTTGTATCAAGAGGTAGAATATCAAATAATGAAGCTACTGATTGGGATAAAAAATTATTGAATGAAACAGTTATTTATTATAAAAAGTATTTTGAGGGTAGAGTGAAATTTATATTTACACCTAAATTCGTACCAGATGAGATTGCCAGACACATTCGTACAAATTCTAGGTTAGGTTTTAATAATATATTCATAGATACATTAAAAGCAGAAATAAAAGGAGAGTATGCTTTATTATCTAATTTATCTACTACTTTAGATAAGATAGCAAAAGAACATAAGCTTAGAATAATTTCTACTGTACAGTTAGCTATACACACAACAGGTAGAAAATATTTAGACCATACCTGCTTAGCAGAGAGTAAGCAGATAGTAGAGATTGCAGAGCATAGTATTTATTTTAGAAACACTACATATGAAGAGCTAGTTTCTTTAAAAATATATTCTACTAACAGTGATGGAGAAATAAAAGAATTAGATGGCGAGGATTTAATGAAATTACAAAAAGATGGTTGGTTAAAGTTTATGCTATTGTTTATAGGTAAGAATAGACACGGAGAGGATAAAAAAGTAATACTTGCTAGATATAATTTTGATAGTATGTATTATGAAGAAATTGGTATTGTAGAGGGAATAAAATATGATGGATAAAAATATTACAAATATGATGAAAGTTTTAACTCAATATAAGGATTTATTTATAAAATATTTAGATTTAAAAAATATACATTATCAAAATTATTCTGAAAATAATATAAGAATGGATAGTTTAGGTAGTGATAATAGAAATGGGTTGTCAGTAGATTTAGATAAAATGTTTTATTATGACTTTAAAACTGGAGAAAAAGGAACAGTAATAGAATTATTATCTAAAATCTTAAATATTAATTATAGATTAATATTGGTAGATTTACAAAATTTAATAAATAATAATATTGAAAACTTATCATTAGATAATACAAAAGAAAATAAGGAAATAGTTCCTACAAAGAAAGAATTAATTTCTTATCCAGAAAAATTATTAGACTTATATCCATTAACTATATCTGAAATATTTGAAAAAGATGGGATATTACCTTCTACTCAAATATTATTTGGTATAAGGTATGAAAAAGAAAGTAATAGAATATTAATACCTGTTTACTTTAAAGATAACTTAGTTGGTATTATTGGAAGATTGAATCAGACAGAAGTACCTAAAGGTGTTGCTAAATATCTTCCGTTGTTACACTATCCTAAAAGTGAAATGTTATTCGGATATGACTTAAATAAAGATTACATAAAGGCTTTAGATTTTGTCGTACTTGTAGAGAGTGAGAAATCAGTTATGAAAGCTTTTCAAAAGGATATACATAATGTACTTGCAGTAGGTGGAAGTAATATTTCTAAATCACAGGTAAAGATATTGGAAGAATTAGGTATTAGTAAAGTAATTGTATCCTTTGATAGTGATAAAGATAAGGAAAAGATGATTAAAGACTGTAAAAAATGGTTCAAAGGTAGTAAACTTAATATTTATTTTAATGATACCAATACTGAATTAGTAAACAGTAAGAGCAGTATTTTTGATATGGATTGGACTAAAGACTATTTAGCCCACTATATAAATATATATATAGAGAGAGTGATATGTGAATGAATTATTATACTACTAAGGATAAGAAAATTAAACTTTTTAATAGGAATTGTATTGATATATTTGAATGTTTACTTAATAAAGGATATAATAATAAAATAGACTTAATAGTATGCGACCCTCCATATAAAGTTACAGGTAGGGGAAATACAGGAAATACTGGGGGTATGTTGAAAAAGAAAATAAATAAACAAGGCAAAGTATTTAAGCATAATGATTTAAAGTGTGAAGATTGGTTTGAATATTGTTATAAACTTTTAAAAGATGGAGAACATTGTTATATAATGTGCAATCATACTAATCTACAAAAATACCTTAATACAGGTACAAAAAGTGGTTTTCATTTTATTAAATCATTAATTTGGAATAAAGGAAATAAAATAATGGGTCAATATTATATGAGTCAGTTTGAATATATTTTATTTTTTAGAAAGGGTAAAGGGATTAAGATTAATAATTGTGGTACAAGTGATATTATTAATATACCTAATAAGAAATTAAAAGATACTAATGGAAACAACCTACACGATACAGAGAAACCAGTCGAATTAATGAAGATATTGATTGAAAACTCAAGTAAAGAAGATGAGATTGTATTAGATTTTGCTTGTGGTATTGGTTCTACATTATTAGCTTGCCATCAGTTAAATAGAAGATGTATAGGTTGTGAAATAGATAAAGATTATTTTAATATAACTATAAATAGATTAGAAGGTAAGATAATCTGATAAAATTAAATATAACTAAGGAGGATTAATATGGTATATCAAGGTAGTAAGGATAGGATAGCAAAATATCTAATACCTATAATGAATGATATTATTGATAAAAATAATATAGATTATTTTTTTGATATGTGTATGGGGGGGGGGAATTTAAGTGCTAATCCTAAATATAAATTAAATGTTAGTAACATTTATGGGGTAGATAATAATAAATATTTAATAGCTTTATTAAAGAAAGTTCAATTTAGTAATATAGAATATTTTTCAGTTACTAAAGAAGAATATAATAATATTAAATATAATAAAAATAAATATGAAGATTGGTATGTA
>FLSC01482856.1_pt1 | contig 19358 bp, 11 predicted proteins | sample 1550561 | NCBI WGS metagenome assembly FLSC01 (sample SAMEA4031775, study PRJEB14383) | metagenome | biome: human; feature: oral; material: saliva | place: Philippines | collected 2014 | reverse complement strand
GCTCTATCTCCTATGGTGCAGTTTGCAGGTATATGAACCTCCACAAGGTTAGCATTTTTAATGAAAGCACCTGCTCCCAGTGTTTTTAAAGATGGGATATGCTGTAGCATTGCCAACTGTCCGTTGTGGTAAAAAGCCGAATCTCCAATGGTTTCAAGTTCAGGTTCAACACCCTCTTCCCACTTTATTCCATTCAAGTTAGGATTGTTTGAGAGTGCATTAGCCTCGATAGTTTTAAGCGAACCAGGTAGTGTTATCTCTGTAACAGTATGGTTGTATGCCAAAGCATAGCGGGCAATGGTTTCCAATCCCTCGTTTAGTGCGAGCTTATCTGTACCCGGTGCAGTTTGTGGAATGGTAGGTTGATAGAGCAAAGTGAGCATATTGCGTGTGTAGAGTGCGCCTTTGTTGGCACGTAGAGCCGTGTTTCCCTTAGCCACAGTTACACCAAGAAGTGCTGGAACCAATGTAAACGCACCTGGTTTTATGCTTGTTGCGCTCTGAATAATCTCGTATGACGCACCCGAACGGCCCGGAGGATAAGCCATTAAGCGTGTTTTGTCTTTGCTATACAATACTCCGTCTACCGATGTAAAGTAGTTGTTGGCAGGGTCTACCGTGATTTCGGTGAGCTGAGTACAGAACAAAAACACCAGTTCGCCTATGCTTTTAACGTCTTTTGTTATATGGAACGATTCGAGTTCTGTGGCAGCTTGCAATGCGTTGTTATCTATATACTCTACTCCTTCTGGGGTTATAGCCTTGCCTTTTGGCTTCCACGAGATGAGATGACCGTCTTTTATTTCGGCTTTATGTTCGGTTTCTTCTGTTTGTTTGCTACAAACCAGCCACACAGTAACGTCTTCTTTCAGGTCGGGAATGGTGTAAGTAAGTCCCTTTTCGCCCTTTATTTCGCTTTCGTTAAGTAGCCAACTGTCTACAACATAGCCCTCTTTTGGGTGCGCTGTGAACACTACTGTTGCGCCATGTGCCACTACTGCGCCTGTAGAAATGGCAGTTCCGTCTACCGAAGCTGTGAGTTCGCCAGTTTCATTGTTAAGCGATTTGAAGCTAACAATATGCTTTCCTTGTTCGCGATCGAAGTCTACGAGTATGTCTAAGGCATCTTCTGCATTGCATTCGTATACTGTAGCGTTGTCGAAACCTGCGATAGGCAGATACTGATCGATGGTTTTTGTATGTCCTTCAGCATCTGTTACGGTTTCTTTGCCAAGCTTATACCACTGTGTAACGTGGTATCCTTCGTTTGGAAATGCCTCGAAACGGAGCTTAGTACCCTTCTTTACCTTTTCGGCACTATTTATTTTCTGTTCTGTTTCTACCACTGTGCAGGTAACACTTCCAAAGTTTGGCTCTTTACTTTTAAAGAAAATAATGTCTCCTTCTGCCTCTTTTGTAAGTGTAACTACTATGTTTAATGCTTCTGAAATGTGATTAACCGACCATATTTCGCCATTTATTGACGATGAGGGATGTAGATTTTCGGGTGCAGCCAACTTGCCATTCACTTCCCATTTGTCTATTTTGTAGCCGCCGTATGGTGTTACCATTACCGAAACGCTATTGCCTTTGGGTATGTCTGTACCTGTTTCGAAGTTGCGTGCACCGTTTGTCCACGCTTCAATTTCGCCTATTTTCTTACCATCAATCTCTATATTTGCGATGCTATAGTTTACTTTAAACTTCTCGGTAGACTGTGGTTCGCCTATTACTATTGGGCATTTCTTAAACTTTTGCTGTAGTTTTTCCTTTACGTTTTCGTTAGCTACGTAAATGGTTGTAGAGGTTTTATCGGCAAATTCGGTAGCTCCGAACGACACAAAGTTGTTGCTTAGGTGAATGTCTACCACATTTAGCGATGCCACACCACTCCATGTAATGTAGCTATTGGTGTCTACGCTTACCAAATTGGGTACTAACAGTTCTGCCAAAGCACTGCAACCCGTAAAGCAAGCCTTACCTATGGTTTTAACGCCGGGTAGGTTTATTTTTGCAATATTTGTGTTGTTGTACATTGCATAGTCGCCAATGGCAGTACATTCGTCGGCAGTTAGCTTTATTTCTTTGGCTTGTCCGGCAATATAAACCAATGTTTTGTTTGGACTGATAATGGCATTTTGCAAAGCTTTATAGCCTCCGCCATCTTCTATAGATATGGTTGTTAGCGACTTACAGTTCTTAAACGAGTTACCCGAAATGGTAGTAAGGCTTTTTCCTAACGCTATTTCTTTTAGTTGTTCGCAGCCTTGAAAGGCATCTACTCCCACATTTTTAATGTTTGGAAGAGCCAATGTTGCAAGTTTTTCGCACCGTGCAAAGGCTTCGTCGCCCACTATTTCTACATTGGGTGCATCTATACTTTCAATGTTAGAACACCCTTTAAAGGCATTCTTGCCTATTTTTTTTACATTGTTTAGCTTAATGTTTGTAATGTTGGTGTTACTCTTTTCTTCGCCAATAACCTCCCAAGTGTCTGGATCTTCCTCGGCTGGCGAGTAGAAACAGTTATCTGCTATCTCGGTAACATTGGCAGGAATCTCAATAGAACCACTGGCTCCGTCCCACGATTTTAGTACCGTGCCCTCGATAACTTGCGCATTTGCCATGCTAAAACACAGCATTAGGGCAAACATCAGTAAGTAGATTTTTCTCATTTTTGTTTATTGTTTGAAATTAATGTATATACTTTATGAGCGTTCTGGTAGCCTTTATAAACCGTTTTTCCTACGGATATGTTTTGCTGTGGTGCCTTTTGCACCGTTTGCGTTCTCTCTTTTTGTTGTTCCGTAATAGAATTTACACCTTATTATATATAGGGCTACATTGTTTAAATTCGACTTATATGAATTGGTATTTAGGGCGGCAAAGATACTATAAATAATTTTAATGTCAAAGAAAATGGGGTAGAAATATAATAAATGCTACAAAAAGTGTGCATAATAGTGGCACAATTCATTATGCGTTTTGTGGTTGTGTGCAATGGGAGGGTACAATAAGGTTGTGCCAAACGGTTGTTGTGTATATGCCGTAATGTGTAGTGTGTGTAGCCATATTGTGGGCAGTGTTTTATGGTTTTGGTAAGAATGTTTTATAGCCGAATGTTTAGTGTTTTATAAGAGCAATATAGGCATCAACCAAAAAGGGGGTTTTTGCGTTACAAAAGTATGGTTTTTGGCGTGCAAAAAGGGGGTTTTTACATTGCAAAAGTATGGTTTTTGCAATGCGAAAGTAGGCATTTTATGTATGTTATTGTGTTATAGCAAGTTGCAAGTGTACGTTGGTGCACAATTTTATGGTGTTTGCAGATACGTAAACACCCACGAAATGGGGAACGGAAACACATATTTAATAATGTGGAAACACGTGTATGATGAAACGAAAATGCGTATTTGATAATGTCAGGATACGGGCGCAATGAATCGGTCCCCTACGCCTGACGGTGTGTTCGCCACGTGTTTCGTGGGTGAATGTGGTATATTCAGGCTGTAAATGTGTGGCTATTAGAATGTTATATACACAAAAAGACGTGCTCCATTTACGGAACACGTCTTAGCGGTAGTTAAGTTTAATCAAAAATAAGGCATCTTTTTACAAGGTGCCATTATTGGCTTTATTAATCATTTCTTTAGATGCATACAAGTAAACCTCTACTCTTCGGTTAGCCTGACTAACGCGTTTGTTCTCTATAGGGTTAGAACTTCCAAGACCTTCTACTGTGCGAATTTGTCCAGAAGACACACCTTGCGAACGCAAATAGCTTGAAACGGCTTTGGCACGACGCTCTGAAAGCGGAATGTTAATATTGTCGTTGCCCGATGCATCGGTATATCCTTGAATGGCAACATCGCAGTCGCTGTTCTGTCTAAGTACACCAGCAAACTTCGTAAGGTCGTGTTTTGCCGATACATTAAGGTCTGAACTGTTGGTAGCAAACAAGATACCAGAGTCGAAAGTAACCTTTACGCAACTTAAACCATTGGCATCTTTCACAGTTTCAACCTTAGCATTGTCTACCTGTGCTTGGGTTTGTTGCTTTACTTTGTCCATGTGTCTACCAATTAAAGCACCAGTTCCAGCACCTACAGCGGCACCAATGGCAGCACCAATAGCAGTTCCTTTGGTGTTTTTACCTATAATGTTGCCCACGATACCCCCGAGAACGGCACCTGCTCCGGCACCTCCGGCACTGTAAGTTCCTTGATTTGTTGCACAACTAGATACGAGTGTAGCTACACAAAGTGCGGCTGTTATTGTTTTTAAACTCTTCATAATACGTATAATTTTATATGTTTTAAAATTCTAATATATATGTTTTGGCATATTGCACAATATGTATGCGCACATCATACATACGGTTTAATAGCACATTACATTCTTTTTAAGCGAAACAACACATAATTGTTATCCTGCAAAACCAGTGCCTTCTTAATGCACTGACACCGCAACAAAGATACAACTATTTTTGTTTTGAAGTGCCGTTTGCCAACATTTTTTTGTAATTTTGCACAAAATTACGCTGATAAAGTTATTCAAACAATGGGGAATTGCCTATTTAGTTAGGGAAATTGCCTATAAAGACGACATAGAAAAAGATAGTATATATTATGGCAAAAGAATTAAAACACCTTACCAAACGGGCAGAAAACTATTCGCAATGGTACAACGACCTTGTTGTAAAGGCCGATTTAGCAGAGCAATCGCCCGTTAGAGGCTGTATGGTAATAAAGCCTTACGGCTACGCTATATGGGAAAAGATGCAGGCACAGTTAGACAAAATGTTTAAAGAAACAGGCGCACAAAATGCCTATTTCCCACTTCTTATTCCAAAAAGTTTCCTTTCTCGCGAAGCCGAACACGTAGAAGGATTTGCCAAAGAATGTGCTGTGGTTACCCACTATCGGCTCCGTGCTAACGAAAAAGAGGGTGGAGTAGAGGTAGACCCTGCAGCAAAACTAGACGAAGAACTTATTATTCGACCAACAAGCGAGACCATTATATGGAACACCTACCGTAATTGGATACACTCATATAGGGATCTTCCATTGATGTGCAACCAGTGGTGCAACGTAATGAGGTGGGAAATGCGCACCCGACCATTCCTTCGTACCTCCGAATTTCTATGGCAAGAAGGACACACAGCCCACGCAACACGAGAGGAAGCAGAGGAAGAAGCAAGACAAATGCTTAAAGTTTATGCCGACTTTGCCGAACATTGGCTCGCCGTTCCTGTGGTGCAGGGAGTGAAAAGTGCTACCGAAAGGTTCGCAGGAGCATTAGATACATACACCATAGAGGCTATGATGCAAGACGGAAAGGCTCTACAGAGTGGCACATCGCACTTCCTTGGACAGAACTTTGCTAAGTCGTTCGATGTTACTTTCCTAAATAAAGATAACAAACCAGAATATGTTTGGGCTACATCGTGGGGGGTAAGCACACGCCTTATAGGGGCTCTCATTATGGCACACTCCGACGATAACGGGTTGGTTCTACCTCCAAAGATTGCTCCAATACAGGTTGTTATTGTGCCAATATTTAAGGGCGACGAACAATTAGCTGCCATTTCGGCAAAGCTAAAGCCTGTTGTTGAACAGCTTAGACAGCTTGGCATTAGCGTAAAGTATGACGATGCCGACAACAAACGACCAGGATTTAAGTTTGCCGACTACGAACTCAAAGGCGTTCCTGTGCGTTTGGCAATGGGAGGACGCGACTTAGAGAACAACACGGTAGAGATAATGCGCCGCGATACATTAGAAAAAGAAAACGTTTCGTTCGATGGAATTGTTGAAAGAATAGAGAAATTGCTTGACGATATTCAGACTAACATCTATCAAAAGGCACTCAACTTCCGCAACGAACATATATACGAGTGTGATAACTACGATGAATTTAAAGAGCGAATTAAGGATGGTGGCTTCTTCTTATGCCATTGGGACGGCACAGAAGAGACGGAAGCAAAGATAAAAGAAGACACTCAGGCTACCATTCGGTGTGTTCCTTTTATGTTCGAACAGACCGAAGGCGTGGACATGGTGAGTGGAAAGCCAGCTAAACACCGTGTTATTATAGCACGTTCTTACTAAAAACACAGTGCGCCTGAGGCTCTTGTGCTTTGTAAAAAAACAATAGAACGAGGACGTTTGTGGCATTGTTGCAATCTGTTTGCAATGGTTATGGCAGACGGTTTGCAGTTAAAGGGATTCCATTTATGGGGTCCCTTTTTTATATTTACCCCAAAATAGCAGTGTGTGCATTGCGTTGTTGTGGAATGTTTCGTGGGCATTTCGTGGGTGTTCGCAACCATTTCACGGAATATTCGTAACACATTAACAACGTGTTTGTTATACTAACGAAAAACAAAAAGGGGTTTTTTGGCGTGTAAAAACCCCCTTTTTGGCGTGCAAAAGTATGGTTTTTGCCGTGCAAAAGTATGGTTTTTGTTTTTTGAATGTTATGTTGTTGCAAATTGGTAGCAATATATTTCGTGTTTGAATGTGAATATTTGGCGCAACAAATATGGGTGTTTTGCGATATGCTTGTTGCGTATTCATGGGTATATATTCTAATATATTTTGTGCTTAAAATGGCTTTTGTTCTATAAAAGAAAATGCTAAGACCAAACGGCTTTAGCATTTCTTTTTGGAATAATGTACTCTTTTTATGAACACTCGTACATTCTTCTTTAATCAAAAACGTATATTTTTCTAAGCGTATGTGTACTTTCTTTTCATCAATAGCGCAATTTTTGCGAACTAAAAATTGTATTTTTACAATGCAAAAATGCGCTTTTTATATTGGTGTTTGGTTTGTTCTCTAAAGTCTTAATGCCTAAGGCGATAGCGAAAAGAGAGCTTGCTACCTCGCCTTCCTTATGGTTGTGTGAGATAGCAGAAGCTCGAAGTTAGGTTTAATTCTTAATCATCAATATACTGTTGCCAGCATTTTGCACATCGTTAATGTTGGTGCGCAGTGTTGTTTTGGTATTGTTGGCTTTACCAATGTTTGTTTTCTGGTTGGCGTTAGCACTTGTTTGCTGTTGTGATTGGTCTATAATGTTGCTAACATTTGCCGTGTAGTCCATCTTCACATTCTTGCCTTCGGGTGTAGTCCAGTTGCCTTTGAAAGTGATATCGCCATTGTTTTGTGTAACGGTTATAGTGCCTCCGTTGAACAATCCGAATGCTTCGCCGCCCTGTCCGTCAAACTCTTTGTAGTACGAACCCACTGGATAGGTGGTGTTTCCACGCTTAAACATAGTGCCTCCAATGAATTTTCCTTGTTCGTAAACAGCTCCTGTAACTGGCATAACTACGCTGTAGGTGCCCACAATGGTGTTTATGTCCATTGGAACTTTATATTCTGTGAGAAGCACAAGGTTCAAATACTCGCCTGCTCCTACTATAAATCCCTCTGCATCGGTCTCACAATTCAAGAAAGTAATGGAGTAATCGCAATACGAATCGGTAGCTCTTACATATCGTCCCGACATACTTTTTGGTTTAAAGTCTACATTTTCTGTAATGCTTTGGTAGCCTGTGTCAGGGTCTTTGTTTACAAAATCGAGCTTGCCATCGTATGTAAAGCGTATTTTTCCGTGTTCTTTTAGTTCGCCTTCCAGTAGCAAGTTGTATGTTCCGTTAGGTCGTTGTTCCACCTTAAGGTTGCAAACGGTAAGCGAATCTAGGAAACCGTCCACCTGTCCGTTGGCATTCATCTTATTAGTTTCTATGTAAACGCTTTGTTTGTGGTACACTCCAGCCTCGTCAGTATTATCTACAAGCGTATAGTTTCCGCTTGTTAAGGCTGCGCTATTTGGGTTTAACGAAGGCTTAGCAAGTATAGTTACTCTTATATCGTGCTTATTAATCTCGGTTGGTAAGCCACCTTTCGACAGCTTTCCATCGCAAAGGTGTAGGGTGTAAGCTGCCAATTCGTCGGACACAGAGCCGTAATATATGTTGTAAGTGTTAGTTACAGCCACATCGGCATGGTAGCTATTGCTATTCGTATTGCTGAAGGTTACGTCTTTAACATCGTCGCAAGGGAAGTCTTTAACCTCTCCCGACTTCATTGTTACCCTCATTTTCCAATTGTCTTGTGCATACATTGTTGTTGTTAAACAGCATGTTGCAATCATCAAAAGTAGAAATTTTCTCATAATGTTATAGTTCTTTTAAAATTCTTCAGCTGTTATATTCCTTTGTTTTATTACTGCTTTTGCAGTTTTTGCTCGGCTTATTGGCTTTGCTTGGAATGTCTTTTCAATATACCTTCGTTTGGTGTTTGTTTTCAACCAACGTGCACTTAGTGTGTCGAGTGCTGTTTCTGTATTGTTAAAAAAATACTTTATTGAATGGCAAAGAAACTATTTTTTTTTTGTAATTGCAAATCCGATTAGTTAAAAAACAATAACTTAGCTATATTCGTTTCCTCTTTTTGATAGCTTTGTTTCGTAGATGTTTTTGCCTATTTATCGTGCCTGTGTGCCCGAATAATCACGAATTTTGCACACGATAAATGTTTTGTGCGGTGTATGCTGGATATTTTACTATACGTAAAAACCCCCTTTTTGCATTACAAAAAGGTGGTTTTTGAACGCCAAAAACCATACTTTTGCATTGCAAAAAGGGGGTTTTTAAAAAACAACAATATTGTTGTGTGTGTTGCCAGTGTGGTTATTCGTCTGGAATATATATAATTTCGCCATTCTCAAGCTGGTAGGCTGTGCCCACACGCTTACCTTTATTGCTCGATTTAGCGTCCTGATTTTTCGATGGAGTGTAGCGTTCTATCTGCTTTCCTTTCTTCGAAATAATCTCCATATTCTGCTTTCCCGGATTCTTTACCACGGTAAAGTTCTCCGTACTAAACATTTCTGTCATCTTATAGTGGGTAACAAGCGCCACCATAAGTGCCACCGCAAACACCATTGCAGCATCGAAGAGGTTGCTAACAACACTCATTGGGTCGTCGTCCTCGTCGTGTTCAAATTTAATTTGTCGTCTTCTCATAGTTGTTTGTCGCGGTTTTCGTCTAACATATCGGCAATATAGTTAAGCATTCCCATATCTCTGCGATACCAACGCTGCTTAACTGCCTTTACTACAAAGCCTATTCCGCCAGCAAACAAGCCTATTACGGTGGTTGCAAATGCCACTTGCATGTTGTAAGCCATAGACGCAATGTCGCCAGAAGATAAGCCAACGAGAGCCGGACCCATAGGAATGAGCGTGCCCATAAGTCCTAACATTGGTCCCATTTTAGTAAACATCTTTGGCGTTTCAAGCTCTCGCTCCACCATACACTCGTATTCGTCGAGCAAAAAGGTAACTTTTGCAGGACTGTTACGGTTTTCTAACATTTTAGAAATGCAGGTTACAACGGGCAATTTGCCTTTTGGTAGTCGTTCTGCAAGTGTAGAAAGGTTGTTGGAAGAGAGTTGTTTTACCTCTTTTTGTAGCATTATGCCACTCTTGCGCATAGTGAGATACTGACTGAAGAAGCCGCCCAAGAGCAACAACGACCGCAAAAAGAAGAAAATGAGAAGTAGGACTACGGGTACAAGAAGTCCTGAAGAAATCCAGTAGAGTATGTCTGTAATGTAGTTCATAATGTATTATTGTTTTATATTCTTATTTATTATGTGTTGCGCCTAAATGTTTTTTGTGCAACGTGTGTGTGTTATTCTAACTGTTTCATTTGCCGTTTGGTGTGCCAACGTTGCCACAACATTCCCACAATGCCAACCACAACAACCAAAGCAAGTGTACCTGCAAGGGCACCAAAGTTTGTGCTGTCGGTTCCCACAACGGCAGTTTTGCCATTCACTGTAGCCACTATGCCCACCAAAGCAATGAGCAAATTGCAGAGAAAAAGCAGTTCTAAGCGTAAGAAAGTTTCGGGAAGCAACCGCTTTATGGTGTATGTGAGCAGCAAAATAGCCACACAGAACACACCGCCAAGCGTCCAAGCAATGAGCGAGAAGTCTTCGCCCGGAAACATAAATATGGTTTCAACAAGCAAAGCAAATATAGTTGGCACAATCATAATGCCAGGAAAGAACCGTAAAAAGGCATATAGCCAGCGAGCTTTGTGCCCTACGTGTTCTCCAATTTTGATGTTTGCAGCCAGCAAGCAGAATGCCATAGACAAGAGAACGTCTATGTTTAGCACCACAGAAATATCGCGAACCAAGTTTGTATTTGCCAACCATGCAGCTATTTCTGTGGACGATTGCAAGATGGCAACGTGCCAAGCGAAGCCTGTAAACACCATTGCTGCCACCGCAGTAATACTAAGTTGCAAAGTATTTACGAAAGTTTGTTTCAGCAAAAAGCTGAAACAAACAAGCATAAATAGTATATATACTATGGTTTCCATTATTCATTTATTCTGCATTCGTATTACGACGGCGGCGCACAATGAATACTACTAAAGCTACAAAGAGCAACACTGCACCACCAATAACGAGGCCTTTGCTAAGCAGCGGAGAATGTTTTTCAACCTTTTGCGACATATCTTCGCGTTTCATAACAGTACCCTTGTTGGCATTTGCAGCCGAATTGCGCACCTGTTCTATCTGTTGTTGATAGTCTTTGCCCTGTTCTGGCGAAACTTTAGATGCTATAAACTTGCGTAGTTTGGCATTATCGGTAACGAAAGAAGAGCCCGATGGCTTGTATTTCTTAACCAATTCTACATGCAATTTGGCAATATCAGCCACCTGCTGAGGCGTTGCTTTCCACATTCCTTTACGTACAGTTTCGAGCATAACGGCTGTAATCTGTTGCAAAGCTGCTGGATTTTTCTGTTCAAAGAATGTTTTTGTGCCCAGTTTGTACTTGTCTTGCACGTACACACGGTATATATCGTCCCACAATTCTTTGTCTATCGCCTTCGGTTTCATAACATTCCAGCCGTAAGTATTCTCTACAATCTCTGCAAAACCGCCTGCTGCGCTTGCTCCACCCTTCATTTTTTCCTTTATATATACAGGGTTTAGAATGGTGGTACGGCTCTCTACGCCTATGGCTTCCTTCACTTCTTGCATGCGAACGTTATGTGTATTGCGATAATCGCTTAGGTAAGCATCGGGGTCTTTGCCCGTTACTTGCCGTACAGCAAGGTTCAATCCACCCATAAACTCATATACATGGTCTAAGCTTAATGCCCCCCACGTGTTGCTTTGGCGTGGTTGCACCACCACATCGGTACGCGTTAGAGCCGCCTCGAAGGCATATTTGTTGTACTGTTCCCAGTCTTTCTCGCTGCCATAGAAGGTTCCCATGTTGTTAATATAGGTGTTTGCAATGTCCTCTTGCTTCTCCCAGCGGTCGCCACTCATAACCATTGCTTGTATGCCAGTGCCATAATTGCCGTTCATTCCACCGAAGATGCGTTGCGAAGCCATCTTGCGTGCCTCCTTGGGCGATACTCCTTTCTCGGTAAGATGGCGTTCTGCTGTTTTCACACCAATAGAAACTTCGTTCTCAAACACGTCGTCTTTGGCGTTAGCAGCCATCTCCACCGCCTTATTAATTAGGAAAAGACGCGATGCAGCAAGGTCTCTGAGCTGTCCGGAGGTCTGTACTACAACGTCAATACGCTTTCGTCCCAACTCTTTAGATGGGATTAGGCGTAGGTCGCTTACCCTTCCGAACGAGTCGCGCACGGGTTCTACGCCCAGCATATATAGCACTTGAGCGATGGTAGCCCCTTCTGTTTCTATAAATTCGCCACTCCATAGCGTGTAACTAACCTTGTGTGGCATTGCACCATTGTGGCGTTGCTTATACAAATTGATGGTGTTTTGTGCCAATTGTTTACCTTTTTCCCATGCAGCTTCGCTTGGTGTAGACTCTGCATTTATACCAAACATGTTGCGTCCGGTAGGCAATGTGTTCGGATTAACTATAGGGTCGCCGCCGGGAGAGGGGGCTGTGTAGCCTCCATTCATAGCATTGATGATGCTTTCGAGCTCGTTTTGCGGACTAATAAGAAGGTATTGCTTGTATTTTGCTATGTTTTTGAGCGTTCGTTCCAGTTCTCTTACCGCAAAAGCAAAGTCTTTTTCTTCTTTAGAATACGATTTTTTCTTGTCTTTCATCATAGCTGCCATGCCAGCCATACCCTTCTTAGGCATTCCTTGCATAGCCTTTCCGCCCATTGGTTTGCCCATTTGTGGCATTTGTTTACCCTTTGTTGTGGGGTGTCCGCCCATATTTTCAGGTTTCTTTCCCATACCTTTTGGCATCTTTCCGGGGTGTCCCATTGGTGGCATACCCCCTTGTTTGGCGTGCATTGGTTTGCCTTTCGACATAGCTTTTGCCATTTCTGGCGGCATTTTGCCCATACCTTTAGCCATTCCCATACCCATTGGCATACCTTTTCCGCCTTTGTTTTTCTTGCTCATAGAGCCCATTCGCATCATCATACTCATCATATCCGATGGTGCATTAAGGTCATCGTATATCTTGTGGGCACGCTTAATGTCGTCTGGAGATAGATGTCCTACTTTGCAAACAAAGGCATCTGACACTTCTGCCGAACTATTTATGAGCGACTGAACCAATGCTTTGGCAGGGTAAAGGTAGCGGCTGTTAAACTCTGAACGGTGTTTCAGCAAGGCTTCGGTGGCTTTCTTGCGTACCTTATCGAGCGTAAACAGCGAGTAAGCTACGGGATCTGTGCACATTTCAAGTACACTACTGTTGATGCGTGCGGTCTCGTAAGGTACGCCTAAAGTATAAAGTTGTCCTGTAATTTTCTCGTTTGAGAGTTCCTCAGCAAAGTTATCGATGCGCGTTATCTCCTCTTCTGTGTACGGACGGGTAAGTATACTGTCTAAACCAAGGTCGCGATGGAAACCCAAACGCACCACAATGGCTTTTATTGCAAGCGATGTTTGTTGCAATAAAGCCTTGTTTTTGCCAATGTTTTGGTTGTAAAGCTTTATTTTAGACGATAGTTCTGCGTATGCTCCGTGCATTCCGCTCTCCATAAAAGGTGGTGTAAGATACGACTGTAGTCCGGCATACGAACGGCGTTTGGCTATTAGTCCTTCGCCAACATTGCCGATAGTGTAAAGGTAGAAGTGTGGTAGTGTGCCCACTAAACGGTCTGGCCAGTCGAGATTACTTAGGGCAGACTGCTTCTTTGGGGTAAATTCGAGACTGCCGTGTGTGCCAAAATGTATCAGCACATCGGCTTTGAAACCATACTGTGTCCACAAATACGAGGCAATATATGTATGCGGTGGTGCTGCATTCGTGCCGTGAACAATTTGGAAAGCATTGGTTCCTGAGCCTGCAGCGTTCTGTGGAAGCAACACAATATTACCGAACTGAACACGTGCAACAGCTAGTTTTCCATCGGGAGTAGACATATATTCGCCTGGAAACTCGCCGTTTGCCTTCACCACTTCTTGGTATTTCTCTGGTCGGAGTGTCTTTTTCACCCAACTTTCGTATTGGTTTTTGGTTACAAGAGCTGGTTTTCCGTTCTTCATAAAGTCGTCGAACGCTCCTTTAGCATATAGGTTGAACACTGCTCCTTGCCTTTGTATGGCTTGCATTAAGCCCTCTGGCGAATCGGGTAAGCCCGCTACGTTGTAGCCTTCGTGCTTTAAACGCACCAGCAAATTGTAGAGCGAAGGTCCCACTTCCATACCTCCTGCGGTTAAAGCGTTCTGTCCCGGTCCTTTATAATAGTATATGGCAACTCGCTTTTGGCTATTTGGCTTGTGCTTTAAAGCTATGTAGTTGTTTACAGTTTGCACGAAAGAGCCGAGCCGTTCGGGCATTGCAGCAACGTATTCAAGGTCGTCTTTGCCTACATAATGTGCGAAAAGGGCATACGGACGTATGGCTCCGTCAATCTCTGGAGTAACTATGCTCTGCGAAAGGAAGCCTCCGCTCATGCCCATCTTGTCGTTTTCCCACTTCTTTTCCTGCTGATTTACGTTCAGCGGAGCGAATAATGGAACATCAACACGCTTCAAATAGTCTACGAAAGCATCGCCTAAGCGTCCGTGCGCCATATTAATGATAGCTGAAACCTTAATGCTGTCGGCGTGATGTGCCTCTACAAACTGCTGAATAGAGTTCACTGGATACACCATATTGCCAGTTTTCTCTAACTCTGCTATTAGTTCTTTAGGCTCGCCCATACTTCCTGTTATGATGATAGCTGGGGCATTGGCTTTCCAAAGTCCTTTTTCTTTTAGGAATTTGTTATATTCTGCCAACGAATTAAACTGTTTGTCCTCGTCGTCGGGACGGTTTGGGTCGGCATGATATAGTAGTCCGAGCACGCGTTCTACCACCTTTCCGGGTTCAGAAGCATAGATAATTTTTTTGTCTATGTACTTTCTTACATAGCTAAGAAGGTTGTGATAGTTTTCGCGACCACCGTTGTCGATATACGCTTTCATACGATTGGCATTGGCAGTGTCTACCGAACAGAAATCGTTATCGGGATTTGTGATGAGCGTACTCACCACTGGCGTTCCATTTTTCATAGCTTTTTCAAGCTCAGCACGTTGTTCTTCGGTTAGCCGTAAGCCCATTGCCTGCACAAAAACCATATCGTAGCCATCGGCTTTGGCTATGTCGTCAGCGTCAAGACTCTCTATTTTGATGAGCGGATTATCGTTTGCACGACCAATTTGCCCCAGTGTTATGGTTTGATAGTTTATGAATGCTATCCGAGTAGTGGACATCCACTTGTTCCAAACGCCGAAACCAATAAGCAGTAGCAGTGCTATAACGGCGCCGATTATTATTTTTTGTTTCTTCATTCTGTTCGTTTTTTATTTCTTTATGAATGGTTTAGCTGTTTAATATTGTTTGTTTGCTGTGTGCAAAACTATCTTTGTTGCTATGGCTTTACAGTTCTAACACTATGGTGTAAGTATGTTATATCTATGGATATAACGCATTACATCTATGGATACAACACATTATATCTATGGATATAACGCATTATCACTATGGCGATAAAAGGTTGTCGCCATAGTGAGAGGGTGTTGTTGCTGTGTAAGCAATACATTATAGTTGTGTAGCACAGTATATATAATAATGTGAAAGATATTATTTCCCGAACAAGTCGGACAGGTTTATACCTACTGTAAGCACGTAGCTAATACCGTTGAGTGGTAGTTGCACATCAGAGTCGGACGCTTTATCGTGATAATTAAATAGGTTGTCTATCATAAAACCAAGGTTTATACCACGTGGAAGTTCAGACCGCAGGTTCAGCGAACATATTGTTCGTGGGTCGTAAACGTAGCGAACGTATGCCTTTGCGTCCGAATCGTAAGCGTAACGTGTTATTCGCGACATCCATTGGCTATTGAGTGCAATAGATTCGGTGGTTTTTCCGAACTTCCGTTTATAGGTTACGTTGAACTTAGCAGAGTGTGGACGTATCCACGAACGGTTGTATCCGTCTTTTACATTGTAGTCGTTTATATACGTATAAGCCCCCATAAAGCTCAAGCCGCATAGCATTCTGTAATTAACAGTAGCCTCTATGCCTGTTGTTTTTACGTTATCGGAGTTGATATAACGCATATCGTAGTTTACACCGGGTGCCAAATACTCGTATGTTATTTTGTTTTTGAAACGGTTGTGGTATGCCGATAGCGACAGGTTAAGCCCGTTACGGTCGTATTCTACCGATGCAGAGAGTTGGCTTCCATACTCTGGCTTCAGGTCTTTATTACCATATATAGTAATCATACCTGCCATATTGAACTCCTGATACAGCTCTTTAAGGGTGGGAATGCGGTATCCTTGCGAATAGCCAGCACGAAATGTTAAGAACGAAAGTGGTCTGTAGAGAGCCGAAACCTTAGGTGTGATGTGGAAAGAATAGTTTGGACTTTTGTCGCCACGTAGTCCTACCACTATGTTTAGTGCATTATTGATTTTCCAATCCTCCTGAACGCAGAGCGAGAACTGTGTTCTGCTCACCATACCAGTATCTTTCATCATGTAATGGCGTAGACTTTCGTGTACGGCTTCCACTCCGGCGTTGAATGTATGCTGTCCGAATGTGCCCGTATAGTATAGGCGTGCGCTGTGGTTAATGTTGTTGTACACTTTTTCTACCAGCTTAACAAGGTTGTAATCGTCTTTTTTGGCGTAGTTATCGAAGGTGTACGAGAATGCGAAACCGTTGTTTTTATTCATTTGCCAGTTGCCTTTTGCACCTAAAACAAGGTCTTCGTAGCGTTGATGATAGCGGCGTCCTTGATAGGTTGGACGTATGTTTGCATAGAAAGAACCAAAGAGTTCGCCTGTAAACTGGTCGGTAAATCTATAGCTAAAGCGTTGTCCTACGTCCCAAATCTTATATCCGTACACGGGCAAATCGCGTGGTTCGCTTCTTTCTTCAATGGCTTTACCATCTGGTGCAATACGTTCTACGGTTTTTCCTTCCTTGTCTTTCACCCAATAAGTGCTACGATTGCGGAACCCGAACGATGTTTGCGAATTTAGTCGGCTACGGTTTATGCCCACTTGAACACCATAGTTCTGTCCGTTAACGCCTGCATAGCGCGAGCTTAGCTGTACATTTAGTGGGCGAGAACTCTTTTTTGTGATGATATTTATTACTCCGCCGATGGCACGACTATCGTAAAGGGTAGATGCTGCCCCCCTTACCACTTCTATTCGCTCTATGTTATCGACGTTGATACGGCTGAAATCGATGTTATGATCGGAGCCTTCGCCACTTATTCGTTCCCCATCTACCAAGAAAAGCACCGATTTGCTGTCCATTCCTTGATAGTTAATGCTTGTGGTTTGGCTCATACTGTTGTAGTAAAACTGTATACCCGGCAATGTATATTCCAAGAGAGTGTTTAGGTCTACTGGGTTTACTGTTTTTATTTCGTCCTGCGAAATGACACGTGTAATTACGGGAACGTCTTTCAAAGGTCGCTCGCTTCGCGAACCAGTAACCACTACTTCCTCTAAATTAGAGTTGGTTGGAATCATCTTTATTTTGAGTGTGGGGTGTCCAACTGCCGGAACTTGTATTGTGCGGGGGGCGTAACCCATACATGAAATGTGTACTGTGTAAACCTTATTGGCACCAAAAACAAGTGTAAATTCGCCTTTACTGTTGGTGCCTGCCACTATATTGGTGCCCTCAACCTTTAGCACTGCGCCTGCCAAAGGCTCGTCAGAGTCTACATCAACCACCGTTCCCGATAGCTGATAACCTTTTTCTGGTGTAACGTTGTCGGCACAAATAGTAGCGAAGGTTGTTGTTAAGAGTGTGAGAATAAGTAATAGTTTCTTCATTTTAAAGAAGCTTTGATGAATTTGTTTCTATGTAATTTAGGTATAAAGTGCACCTTATCGCTCTCCCGAAGGGGAACGACAGGCATGTGAACTTATATATAATAAGGTGTAGATTACAGCTAACCACGTTTCAAGCGATAAACATTGGCAATGCTTCTGCCACTATGTTTATCGCTCGTGCTATGGTTTAGCATAAAAGAGTTTGCCTCTGTTATGCTTTCTTTATAAACTTATAGTCGAAGCTTACAGCCTTTTTCTTGCCAGTAGCGTCTAAGTAATCTTTGAATAAAATAAGGGCTTCGTTACCATTTTTAAACTTAACGGCAAACACTTTGTCGCTAATTATCTTTGGTTTACCCATGCCAGTGCTCTTCGCCCACTTAGCCATTTCTTTGTTTAACATAGTTTTTGACACTACCATAAGGCCGCCTGCTTTCATAGCACCCAACTCTACGAATATCTCGTTTGGTACATCTGCAACATAATCGCCTTGTGGAAGTGTTTTAATACTACTAATATTGGTTTGGTCGGTCATCAATACTGCACCGCCATTGGTACGAACATCGGTAATATGGAAGGCTAAATCCCACTTCTTTGGTAGGTCTTTCTCGCTACCTTTTGCAGGTTCTGTCTTCACCACTTCGTAGTCTGTCATTGTGTTGTATTTGCGATATTCGCGTGCGCCAAGTTCTTCTTGTTGTTCGTATTTACCAGTTTCGAGGTCTACATAAACCCACGAATCGTAGCCAGGCATAAGTGTTTCGAAATGCTTAATCTGTGCTGTCTCTGGTGTAGGCTTAACTTTAGGCTCATCGTTTTTATCTTTACTGCACGATGTAAACAGGGCGGCAGCAAAGCAAAGAGCTGCAAAAAACTTTGTCTTCATTGTTTTATTGTTGTTATGTTATGTTTATATTAAATTTGAATTTTATTGTTTTGCTTATCTAAACAGTGCAAAGTTAGGAAGAAAGAATGCTTTACACAATACTTATTTTTCGTGATTTTATTTTTAAAGAAAATGCTCTTTTTACCTACTTTATAGTATTTTTTTTGTACGAAACGGTAAAAACCATAGAATCAATACTTAATAGTGATGATATAGTGTACCCATTTTTTATATTTCGTTTATTTGTTTTTGTTTTACCAAAGTGTGTTTTTTTGTGTTCTGTATTGTTCTTTGCACAGAGCATAACAGTTGTAATATCAATTATTTTCGGTGTTGTGGTTTGCCAACAATGCCACGTTTGTCCACGAAATATCCCACGAACATTCCGCCATGCGTAGGGGACCGATTCATCGTGCCCGTATTTTCACATTATTAAATATGCATATTCGTTTCCTCGTACACGTATGTCCACATTATCAAATACGTATATTCATTCCACCACACACGTATGTTCGTTCCTCATTTTGCGGTTTTTTCATATATGCGGGCACGATAAATCGGACCCTACGGCTACTGACGGATTGCCATTTTGCGGTTGTTTACGTATCTGCAAACACCATAAAATTGTGCACCAACGTACACTTGTAACTCGCTATGGAACAACAACATACACAGAATGTCTACTTTCGCATTGTAAAAACCATACTTTTGCAATGTAAAAACCCCCTTTTTGCACGCCAAAAACCATACTTTTGCACGGCAAAAAGGGGGTTTTTGTATAATGGTATAATATGCAAGAGTATGTGAGAGGCTTTTGTTTGGTGGTAGCTACATATATTTTGGAATAACAGCGGAGGTAGATTTCTGCTGTAACAGGTGTTTCTATCTACATTGTTATATAGCTTCTAATAAACTTGTTTAGGCAATAAAAAAAAGCGTAACCCACCAAATGGGGTTGCGCTTTTCTAAGTTTGGTAAGGGCAATGCCTCTACACCGAAAGCGTAGAAACAGCCTTTACAATACCGTTAGCACTATATGTGTATTGCTGTTAGGTATACCATATTTCGCCACCTAATGGTTTCTTGTCAGTTGTTTCCACCTTTTTACCTTGGAGATTGTTCACGTTCTCCTTTTT
>FLSC01001121.1_pt2 | contig 19398 bp, 14 predicted proteins | sample 1550561 | NCBI WGS metagenome assembly FLSC01 (sample SAMEA4031775, study PRJEB14383) | metagenome | biome: human; feature: oral; material: saliva | place: Philippines | collected 2014 | reverse complement strand
ACTACGAATTACGCGAATTGCGCGAATCCTTGCAAACTTTGAACTTTGAGGTTTGAACATTGAACTTTATGATTTGAACTACGAATTACGCGAATTGCGCGAATCCTTGCAAACCTCAAAGTTCAAAGGTAAAAGGTACATATCATAAAGTTCAAAGTTCAATGTTCAAAGTTCAAAGGTAATGGAGTTCGAATTTATTTTACATTTCTGGTCCGGAAAAGGTGAGGAATAGAGTCGAGAATTAGCTCTTTTGTCACCTTTGTAAGTGTTTTGTTATCAAGTAGTTGTAAAATCGTGGTTTTGCAGGTGCTTACTAAGGTCCCTAAAGGGCGTTATTAAGGTTCTTAAAGGGCATCTTTAGCAAGCCAAAAGGGCGTTAATTCGAATGGAATTAACGCCCTTTTGATTTTTAGGTTATGAAATTATCTAACAAAAGTTTACGGACCAGTCCGCCTTATTGAACCTTTGTGAGTTCATAAACCAGATATCTTCCTGTGAGTGGAAGTCTTACGCTTTGAAAGGTATCATAATATGGTATTGCGTATGCATTGTAAGGAAGAAGATAAATTTTAAGCTTACTTGTTTTTACATTATAATATCCGTAGCCGTTAAAATAAGTTCTAAGTAACCTTGTTTTTTTTGTTTTGTGACCTCGGTCTATAAAGGAAACTACCCCTTGTGATACTTCAAACCGATATACGCAACTGTCTTGTCGGTTGCGACTGCTGAAACGAATTCCCTCAAGTCCTAAATAATTCTTTTCGTCTCGTTTAGTAAATATCCCTGGTAGTGTATCGTTTGTCCCAGTTTTGTCAATATTGTGTAACCGCTCATACGTGTCGCGTGGCAATGTTGAAAGGCTATAGATACTTCTGTAGTCATCGTATATGATTAGAGAGTCGAGGTCAAGCCTTGAAGTGGAATAATAATTTTTCTTGGTTGAAGGGTCGTAAACATGCACATTACCTCTATACTCACCGGGTAAAGAATTCTGTATTTTAACTGCTTCTTCTCTACTGATAGGTGCAAAATTAGAGGTGTTGCCTGTCGTAGCGTCATCGTCTTTCGAACATGAAACAGCAATGCTGCCTACTAACAGTAGGAAAAGAGCGACGAGTAGGTTGTATTGATTCTTGTTATTCATAATCTTTTCTTTATTCATCGTTTATTCTTTTGTTAAAAGGGAAGTCAGTTTATCCTATGCTGTCTTCTTTAATTTGCATATAAAATAAACGTCGTTGAATTCGGCTTTTATTTTATTGCGTGGAACCATACCGTCATGAAACAAGGCACCCACAGGCTTTATGTAAACCGTTAATTCTTTCGTTGTATTGTTGATAGTTCCACAGATATTAAAATGCAATCGAGTCAAGTCATAACGATCCTGGTCGATATAGATTGTACTTGAGAATAACATATATGGGTTATACAATTGGAATGCCACTTCTGAAGGATTCTTCTTGTTTCTTCCTATGAGTCCTGTGGGATCATCACGTAGCTTGTCTTTCTTCCACCAAGTTTTATTTTTGATTATTTTGTATAGTATGTCATAAGCATATTGGTCCTTCTTTAACGCATATAATGTAAAAGGAAGGGGAACAGGATTCAGTTTAAACTTATATGAGTCTAATTCGAGTTGGACGCTTACATGATTATCAAAATCAGAAGGAATTACCTGTTTGGTCTTAGGGTCATAAACGGTTAGCGTACCCTCGTAGGTGCCCACAGCCTTATTAAAGAAATCGTCAGGGTCGTTTCCTTGAATAGGAATTGAATAGTTAATATCAGGTTGCAGGATATCAGCTGTGAAATCATTTTGTTCGATAGGAACAAAGGGCATGGGGTCGTTTGCGCTTTCTTCATCTTTTGAACATGAAGCAAACAAAAGTGGAAGGACTAAACATGCGAGCGCAATAAATAACTTTGATTTGGGATGTTTCATTGTAAAAAGTCATTTGGTTTTATGTGTACAAAGATACAGATTCCTTTCCTTCTGTACTAAGAATTGCAGATTTGTTAACCTGCTTTGCTCTTTATTAAATTTATCTAAGTGAGTTAAATAAGGCTATAGTTTGAAGAATTATGAGAGTCTGTATATTACATAAGCAGATAGAAAACAAGAACTAAAGGGTGAAAAATGGATGGTTCAAGAATTAAATAAAGTAAAGGATATGGATTGGTTGATAGATTAATGTGAGAATGAATTTAAATAATGGTGAAATCATGCGAGATACACAATAATATTGTGTATCTTTGCAACTGTAAGTATGATTTCATAGGTGCTATATGAACAATATAAGAGAAGTCTTGAAAGAGAGAGGAATGAGCCAACCGAAATTCTCACCCAGTTGGGCAAGAGTTTTAATATGGTCAATCTTTATGTTACCAATAAGCATCAACCCTCTATTCCTACACTATATGAAATAGCAGAGATTTGGGAAGTGGATGTTAGAGACCTATTGATACCCAATAAGAAATAAAATATACAATGAAATTAATTGCTATAGCAAAAGGGGTGAGCATGACTTCTATCATTTCTCTGAGACAAAGATGATAGAATTAGTATCTTACATTGTGATGTAAGAAGGGGAAAGGAATCTTTCTATCCCTTTTTCCTATAGAGGGTGTATTCAATTAAATATAAAACAAAGTAGAGTAATTTTCTAATTAATCCTCTATGTTTGTTGATAAATCGTAAGAACTATGGATGTTAAGAAATATATTGCAGCTTTGGGGTTTGTTCCAAAAGATGGAACGAACGACATATATCATAAAACATATGTTGATTATATCATAGAAGTTGATTTTGAAAAACAGAGTATTAATTATGGTAATTGTATTATTGCAGAAAGTAAAACTACACAAAATTTTTCACAGCTTGAAAACTTCGTAGTGCTTGAATGTGTTGATAGATTACTAATCAAAGGATATAAACCTCAGAATATTATTCTTGAAAAGACATGGCCTTCTGGTCATGGTACTTCTGGGCGATTAGATATTTGTATTAATCGTGAAGACGGCACTCCATATATGCTTATTGAGTGTAAAACTTATGGCAAGGAGTACAATAAAGAGTTGGCTAAAATCCATAAGGATGGAGGTCAATTATTTACTTATTTCCAATTATCTGGTGGCAAGGCTGATGTGGTAATGCTTTATGCATCAGAATTGAAAGGGAGTAAATTTGTATATGCTAATGAAATAATAAAGATTGAAGATGATTATCGCAATGGTGATGTAAAGGACATTTATGAAAAATGGAATAAACTCACTAAGGATAATGGAATCTTTGATTCTTGGGTACAACCATATAACTTCCAAAGCAAAGCATTAACAAAGGGACAATTGAAAGAGATAAAGGCAGAGGATTCAAGCTTTATCTTTAATCGTTTCCTTGAAATACTACGTCATAATGTAGTATCTGACAAGGGTAATGCATTCAACAAGATATTTACACTATTCTTGTGCAAGGTCTATGATGAAACGACCACAGATGAGGGAGAAGAGCTAAAGTTTCAATGGCTTGAAGGACGAGATAATCACGTTGATTTCCAACTTCGCTTGACAGACCTCTATAGCAAGGGAATGAGAAAGTTCTTAGACAGAACAGTTAGCGATTTCAATAATGATGATTTTTCTAAGCGTTGTACTGACCTAAGTGAAGAGACTAAACAGTATCTATTGAAGGAGGTGAACAAACTCCGTCTTGAAAAAAATAATGAGTTTGCTATTAAGGAAGTATATGACAATGCCTCTTTTGAAGAAAATGCAAAGGTTGTAAAAGAGGTTGTGGAGTTGATTCAAGGATATAGAATTCGCTATAATAAACGGCAACAATATCTCTCCGATTTCTTTGAATTGTTACTTACTACTGGTCTCAAACAAGAGGCTGGGCAATACTTTACGCCTGTCCCAATTGCACAATTTATTATCAAGAGTCTTCCTTTGGATTCTATTATGACAGAGAAACTTTCTCGCAAGGATGGGGAGATTCTTCCATATATGATTGACTATGCAGCTGGAAGCGGTCACTTTATCACAGAGTTTATGCACGAAATACAGGATATCATAAATGGCTGTGATACTTCCAAATATATTGAAGAGACAAGAAAGCATCTTATTAATTGGCAGAACTACCATTTTGATTGGGCTACAAACTATGTATATGGCATCGAAAAGGATTATCGACTTGTAAAAGTTGGTAAGGTAGGATGCTACTTGCATGGTGATGGGTTGGCGAATGTTATCTTAAGTGATGGACTTGCAAATTTCTGCAATAATAAGGAGTATAAGGGAAAACTACGCAAGCAAACAAATGACGGTCAAAAGGATAATCAGCAGTTTGATATTGTGTTGAGCAATCCTCCGTATTCTGTTTCATCATTCCGTCAGACAACTCGCGACTACTATACGGATCAAGATTTTGAATTATATAATTCATTAACAGACAACAGTTCTGAAATAGAGTGTCTATTTGTTGAGCGTACAAAGCAACTACTTAAAGACGGTGGTGTAGCAGGAGTTATTCTGCCAAGTTCTATATTGAGTAATTCAGGTGTGTACACTAAGGCTCGTGAGATTATATTACAATACTTTGATATTGTCGCTATAGCAGAATTGGGTAGTAATACCTTTATGGCTACCAATACAAATACGGTTGTTCTGTTCCTTCGTCGTAGAGATAATTATTTTGCAACTAATACAAAGGTTGCAGTTGATACTTATTTCCGTACCTTAAATGATGTTACTATAAACGGCATAGAAACTCCAGCCTCAAAATATGTGGCTCACGTATGGGAGGAACTTGATTATGCCGATTATGTCACATTACTACAGAAATCACCAAATGATAAAGTAAAGGCACACGAAGTATACGCAGAGTACAAAAAGAAGATCTCTGCAAAAAATGATGCGAAGTTATATGAGGCGATACTAAGCATTGAAGCTGAAAAACTTTTATACTTTATATTGGCATATCCACAAAAGGTTGTTATTGTAAAGAGTGGAGAGAAGGATGTTGAAAAGCGATTCTTAGGTTATGAGTTTTCAAACCGTAGAGGCAACGAGGGCATTCATGCTATTCAACGAGGGAAAAGCATTGATGAGTGTACGCAACTTTTTGATGCAAACAATTATGATAACCCTGATAAGGCAAGCACTTATGTGTATCGAGCCTTTAATGGAGATTATAATACACCTATCAATGAGAGTATGCAAGCACATATATCTCGCATATCCTTAATTGATATGCTCACTTTTGATAGACAGACTTTTGAAAAAGGCATAAACTTAAATTCAAAAAAAAAAGTAGTCTTTGATACTCGTCATATTTTAAAGCCGATAGATAAACTTGCAACCTTTCAAAGTGGTCTATGGAAAGGAAAAAAAGGACTGTTGCAGAAGACAAAAGTCTTACGTAATACAAACTTTAAGTTGAATAATGGATTTTTAGATTATAGTGATGTTGCAGAAATTGAAGTTGAAAAAACACAATTAGCAACACGTACATTGCAGTATGGAGATATCATATTAGAAAAATCAGGCGGTAGCGATACACAGGCTATTGGAAGAGTTGTGCTATTTGATAAAACTGACAACGAAACATACTCATACTCAAATTTTTGTTCAAGAATTAGAGTACAGGATGATTCCCAACTAAATCCGATATATCTGTGGATTATTTTGCACAATTTTTATTGTAAAGGAGGAACAATTCCTTTGCAAAATGGCATTAGACTTCTTAACATAGATATGGATGGGTATTCAAATATAAAGATTCCCATTCCTCCTATTGATGTTCAGAAACAGATTGTGGATGAAGTTGACGGAATTGATAAGTCTGTTTCGGATGCTATGCTACGGATTAATGAGTGTGAAACTGAAATAGAGAACTTGCTATCCTCATTAAATGCAGTAGACAGTACGCTAAATACTGTTGCTCCATTTGCTACTAAGTCCATTAAATATAGTGACATAAAGTCTGAAACATATATTACAACAGATAATATGCTTCAGAACAAATTGGGCGTTCTTCCATTTAAAGGGGTTGCAAACATATCATCTATCACTGAATATAAGCCAGAGGATATATTGATTTCAAATATTCGTCCATATCTTAAGAAAATTTGGTTTGCTAACAAGGAGGGTGGATGCTCAAAAGATGTTCTTGTTCTTCGGTCTGCTGATGCAAGTAAATACCTTCCTAAGTATATTTTCTATATGCTTCGTAGAGATGTGTTTTTTGACTATGTAATGGAAGGAAAGAAAGGTGTTAAAATGCCACGAGGCAATAAGGAAGATATAATGAAATACAAGATTCCGATACCTCTTTTTGAGGAACAAAAACGTATCATTGCGCAGATAGAGGCAATAGAATTAAAGATTACCCAAGCTCGCACTTTAATAGAAAATGCAGCGAGTGAGAAACAGGCGATACTTGATAAGTATTTGTAAAATGAGCAATAGTAAATACATATAAGAATGTTTTTTAGTAGACGTATGCAAAAACGAAGAGTATATTACCTGTTTTCTATCTTAACCTTATCTAAGTGGAAACGATAGGTGATAGTATAAACAGTTATCAGTTTAGAAGAGACTAAGCTCCTAATGGTATTCTTGACAGAAATAGCCATTAGGGGCTTAGTTATTTCATTCTTTCATTCTTTGTTATTATGAGATAAATTCAGTACTTTTGTAACAATAATAAAAGAGGAAGAGATATGGAACCATTGGCAGAACGATTGCGACCACGCACGCTCGACGATTATATCGGACAGGAACACCTCGTTGGTGAGGGGGCTGTACTCCGACGTATGATTGACTCGGGGCGTATTGCGTCGTTTATCCTTTGGGGACCACCAGGCGTGGGCAAGACTACGTTGGCACAGATTATCGCTAATCGCTTAGAAACACCGTTCTATACGCTTTCTGCCGTGACGAGTGGTGTGAAGGATGTGCGCGATGTCATCGAAAGAGCACAGAGTGGTCGTTTCTTCAATTCGGTCTCACCGATTCTCTTTATCGACGAGATTCATCGTTTCTCAAAGTCGCAGCAAGACTCGCTCTTGGGTGCGGTAGAGAAGGGAACGGTGACGCTTATTGGTGCAACAACAGAGAACCCATCGTTCGAAGTGATTCGTCCGTTGCTCTCTCGTTGTCAACTCTATACGCTGAAGTCACTGGAGAAAGACGATTTGCTGAAGCTGTTGCATCGAGCCATTACGGAGGATGTGGAACTAAAGAAGCGTAATATCGAACTGCATGAGACGGGGGCGCTCCTGCGTTACAGTGGGGGTGATGCGCGTAAGCTACTGAATATCCTCGACTTGATTATCTCAGCCGAATCGGGTAACGATGTCGTGATTACCGATAAGATGGTGGAGGAACGACTGCAAGAGAATCCGTTGGCGTATGACAAGGATGGTGAGATGCACTATGATATTATCTCGGCATTCATCAAGTCGATTCGTGGCTCCGACCCAGATGCAGCACTCTACTGGATGGCACGCATGATAGAAGGTGGAGAAGACCCAAAGTTTATTGCGCGTCGTGTCGTTATCAGTGCGGCAGAGGATATCGGACTCGCCAATCCTAACGCCCTGTTGTTAGCGAATGCAGCCTTTGACGCTGTGACGAAGATTGGTTGGCCCGAAGGTAGAATCCCATTGGCAGAGGCGGTAGTCTATTTAGCTCGTTCGAAGAAGGATAACTCTGCGTACAAAGCCATCAACAAAGCGATAGAGTTAGTGCGCCAGACAGGCAACCTCCCTGTTCCCCTCCACCTTCGCAATGCACCGACAAAACTAATGAAAGACCTCGGTTATAGCGATGGATATAAGTATCCACACGATTATCCGGGACATTATGTCGAGCAGCAGTATATGCCGGATGAGTTGGTACCTCCCCCAACCCCTCCAAAGGAGGGGAGCACCTAACGGAGTGTTATCTCCCTATGTCTCCCCTTATGATAGTAATAATATGTAGCGAAAGCTACCAAATTATACCCCAAACCCAACCAAACTGTGCCTCAAACCCAACCAAACTGTACCCCGTTAGGCACTCCCCTCCCTTTTGGGGAGGGGTTGGGGGAGAGGTTCTAACACCCAACAAACATGAAAATAGTAATTCTCGACTGCCATGCAGTCAACCCTGGTGACCTTTCATGGGAACCAATAAAGGAAATAGCAGAGTGCGTTATCTATGAGCGCACAAGTCAGGAACAAGTTATTGAGCGAGCTAAGGATGCGGATGGTATTCTTATTAATAAGATTAATATCACCCGTGAAGTACTCGATCAACTGCCACAATTGAAGTATATCGGTGAGTTAGCAACAGGATATAACAATATTGATGTTGAGGCTGCACGCGAGCGTGGCATCGTTGTATGCAACATCCCTGCATATAGTACGGATAGCGTTGCACAGCATGTCTTCGCCCTCCTCTTGAACGCAACCACACATGTCGACCATTATGCTGAGGCTGTACGCCGTGGCGAGTGGAGCAAGCAGCAGGACTTCTGCTACTGGGACACACCACTCATGGAACTCGCTGGTAAGACACTCGGTATCGTTGGCTTGGGCAACATCGGTCAGAAGGTGGCAATGATAGCACATGCTCTGGGTATGGACATCTCAGCTTGCACCAGTAAGAACAGTAGCGACCTACCAGAGTGTATTCGTAAGACAACCCTTGAAGGCTTGCTCAGTACGTCTGACGTTATCACCTTGCACTGCCCTTTGACGGCGGAGAACGCACGTATGATCAATGTAGAGACACTGAAGAAGGTACGTCGTGGTGCCATTCTTATCAATACAGGACGTGGCGGACTCGTCGACGATCAGGCTGTTGCCGATGCCCTTGAGAGTGGTCAGCTCGGTGCTTATTGTGCCGACGTAATGACCGAGGAGCCACCTCGTGCAGACAATCCGCTCTTCCGTCAGCCTAATGCCTTCATTACCCCACATATTGCGTGGGCAACACGTGAGGCACGTGAGCGCCTAATGGCTATCTGCGTTGAGAATATTAAGAAGTTTATAGCAGGGGAACCACAGAACGTGGTGTAAAAGCCCAAAGCCCCACCCCGCCCCTCCCCGAAGGGGGAGGGGAGACAAATAGGATAAGGTTCGCTGTATGTTCTTGGTGGATTAATAAGACTATCTTCTTATCGTGGTCTAATAAGACTATCTTCTCATTGTGGAGTAATAAAGAAATTTGATTTACATATTATAATTACTTAACCCCTCTATGTAAGCTATGCTCGTTAGCTGCATCAACTTAGAGTACCACCCATAGCTATCTGCACTCCCCTCCCATTACTTCCCTTCGGTCAGTGACCGTTGGTTCGGAGGGGCTGGGGCGACATTTAGCTATCTGCACTCCCCTCCTTTCGGAGGGGTTGGGGGAGGCTTTCTCCCTCCCCTTTCGGGGAGGGTCGGGGTGGGGCTTCCTTTTTTATTCAAATATGATCTACACTGATCCACATCTTGTCCGTACACTTCAGGTGATACTGGAGTTTCTCGGAACGTTTGCGTTTGCCATATCGGGCATCCGCCATGCCGCACAGAAACGCTTCGACTGGTTCGGAGGTTATGTATGTGGCTTTGCCGTTGCTATTGGTGGCGGTACGATTCGTGACACTATGTTAGGCGTGCGCCCGTTCTGGATGGCAAACATCATGTATGTTCTTTGTACAGGTCTGGCGCTCTTCCTCGTCATCTTGTCGCGTAGGTGGATTCAACGCCTTAGCAATGCGTGGTTCGTCTTCGATACACTCGGCTTGGCACTCTTTACTATTGCGGGTATTCAGAAGACAATCGCCTTAGGTCATCCTTTCTGGGTAGCCGTCATCATGGGTTGTATCACTGGTGTGGCAGGTGGTGTTATCCGTGATGTATTGCTGAACAATATCCCCGTAATCTTCCACAAAGAGATCTACGCCGTAGCAAGTGTGGGTGGCGGACTCATCTATTGGGCACTCTTCTCGCTCGGACTACCACTTCCGATAACAGTTATTGTGACATTCCTTGCAATCTGTTTAATTCGTTTTATTGCAGTGGGTTATCATATCTCGCTACCCACTTTACACGATGAAGACGAAAAAAAATAATAAAAAAGATTGCTAAACATTTGGTGGAACGGATAAAAAGCAATACCTTTGCACTCGCAATTCAGAAATGATAACTAAATCATTATCTGTGCAACCATAATAATGGTTCCGTAGCTCAACTGAATAGAGCACTTGACTACGGATCAAGAGGTTACAGGTTTGAATCCTGTCGGAATCACAAAAGGAATACTCGAGAGAGTGTTCCTTTTTTTGTTCTCCAAACTTTTACTTTTGAACTTTGAGGTTTGAACATTGAACTTTATGATATGGGTAGTTGACGAGTTGACAAGTTTACGAGTTTACAAGTTGCTTGTAGCGATAAACTTCAGTTAACAGTAGTAATCATAATTATGGATTCTGAATTTTGAATTAAAATAGTAATCATAATTATGAATTGTGAATTATAAATTAACAGAGGATTCTGAATTAAATATGAGGGGTATATATAAAAAGAAACGGCAGAGCAATTGCTCTTCCGTTATCTCCGAATAACCACCGTCTCACGACGATAATATTTCTACAATCTTTACCTAAAATATAACTAAAAACCTAAATCTATTACTAACCTAAACAAATCTTCTTTTTCAATAATAATCCTGAGCAATCTTAAATACCTGTAAAGTCTAAAACCTTGTAACCAGATATGTTTCTCTTGAATTACAATGCAAAGGTATGGATAATATTCAGATTATCAAAATTAAACGATGAAAAATATCATTCTATCGGTTGTTTCTTGATATATATCAAATACGATGATTAGTGTAAAGTTGACCTTTTGAGGGTATGTTTTCCTAATGGAATGTGCTTGTATACCGCAAGAATCCTATTGTTTTTGTGAATAGAGTCGGGCGGAGCGATAGGCAAGCAAATGCGAGGAGGCTTTTTTAGTGGAAGCTGATTATTGGTTCTTCAGACTTTTGAAATGATAAGGAAACGCCTAAGTTTAGGGCTTTAATGAAATGTCACACGGAGTTACGGAGGGAACGGAGGATTATATAAGACGTTTAGTTTCACACTTCATATTTAGGAAGTGGCTTATTATTTTGGGTCTTCAGGTTTTTGGAGTGATAAGGTTTGCCACTTGTGTTTAGGGTTTGAAGCAATGTCACACGGAGAAAAGGAGAGGACGGAGGATTATTAAAACAAAGCAATGGAAGTCACGGAGGCACCGTCGGTGCATAGAGTGAGGGAGCTTGTTTGCCAATTCTATTAGCAATTTATACACAAAGCGTTTACCCCAAAATAGTTATCAAGAATCTGTACGCTATATCTCTGTTGCTCTTTGTGCCGTCGGCACCTCCGTGACATTGTGTTTAGCTCCGTCCCCTCCGTGACTCCGTGTGCCTATTATATAAGACGTTTAGTTTCACACTCCATATTTCGGAAGTGGCTTATTATTTTCATATAAATGTGTTTGTCTTTATAAGAAATATTGTACTTTTGCACTTGTAATAGGCAAATCCTTTTGCCCTTTCCATCTTCCTGAAAGGTATTAGGACTTTGTTATGACAGATTGGAGAGTACTTGCAGGCTGTGAAGCGGAGCATAATCGTTTTGAAGAACAGTACTACAGTGCGTTCCTTTGAGCAAAAGAATATTTTATGTAGGAAACAAAAACAGCTTAAAACACAGGAAGTAAGATTGAGAAGGATAACATTGTTTGTTCTTAGATACAATCGACGGATTGTCACTTTATGCGTAGAACCTTTATATTCTTATAGGTGAAAGAAGTCATCCGCTTATTACGATAGGAAGTAACAACCCACTTCCCACGTTTATATCTAAGGAATAAGATAGTGGGACAAAAGCCCGAAAAAAGAATTAGAGATACAGAAATCATCTATAGAAGGATTTATAGACAATAATAATTGCTTTCATTTAATAGAAAAGAAACAATGAGCAAGCAAGTTTTTCAGACAGACTCCCGTCAGCGCTGGAGTTATTTTAAGTGGACCTTACGCGTCGTTCTTACGATTCTCTCATTGTTAGGAATCGTTTTCTTGGCAATGTTTGCCTTGGAAGGAAGTCCTCAGATGCCTTTCCGTCACGATTATCGAAACGCGGTAACAGCGGCATCGCCTTATACGAAGGATAACAAGACGGCAAAGCTTTATAAGTCGTTCCGCGACTTCTTCAAGGAGAAGAAGATGCACAATAACTATGCGAAGGCTACGATTAAGAAACAACGATTTATTGGAAAGGCGGATAGTCTGACACAGAAATACTTTCGTGAGTGGGACGATCCACGAATTGGTGTGCGTTCGGCATGGTATGTAAACTGGGATAAGCACGCTTATATCTCTCTGAAGAACAATATCAAGCATTTGAATATGGTTCTGCCAGAGTGGTTTTTTATCAATCCTAAGACCGATAAGGTGGAGTATCGGATTGATAAGCAAGCACTGCGGTTGATGCGTCGAACAGGTATTCCGGTGCTTCCTATGCTCACCAATAACTACAACTCCGACTTCCATCCAGAGGCGATAGGACGTATCATGCGTGACGAGAAGAAGCGTATGGCACTCATCAACGAGATGGTTAGGACGTGTCGGCACTATGGTTTTGCAGGAATCAACCTCGACTTAGAGGAACTTAATATTCAAGACAACGACCTTCTTGTCGAATTGCTCAAAGACTTCTCACGTGTTTTCCATGCGAATGGGCTTTATGTAACACAAGCCGTAGCCCCTTTCAATGAGGATTATAACATGCAGGAACTGGCGAAGTATAACGACTATCTCTTCCTCATGGCTTATGATGAACATAACATTGAGAGTCAGCCAGGAGCGGTTAGTTCGCAGCGATGGGTTGAGAAGGCTACCGACTGGGCTGCAAAGAATGTTCCGAATGATAAGATAGTCCTCGGTATGGCTACCTATGGATATGATTGGGCAAACGGAGAAGGCGGTACGACCGTGTCATTTGACCAGACAATGGCTATTGCACAAGATGCAGATGCAAAGGTAAAGTTCGATGATGACACCTATAACGTGAACTTCTCTTATCAGAATACCGACGATGGAAAGGTTCATCATGTGTTCTTCACCGATGCTGCGACCACTTTTAACATCATGCGTTTTGGTGCAGAGTATCATCTTGCAGGCTATGGCTTATGGCGTTTGGGTACTGAGGACAAGCGTATATGGCGTTTCTATGGCAAAGATATGTCATGGGAGAGTGTGGCAAGGATGTCTGTTGCGAAGCTGATGCAACTCAACGGCACCGATGATGTCAACTTTGTTGGCTCTGGCGAAGTGCTCGAAGTGACAACAGAACCTCACCCGGGAGACATCTCGATAAGGCTCGATAAGGACAATCGCCTTATCTCGGAGGAGTATTATCGCACCCTGCCTTCTACTTATACCATCCAACGATTAGGTGGATGTAAGGATAAGCAGCTTGTTATTACCTTCGATGACGGACCAGACAGCCGTTGGACTCCTACCGTGTTAAGTACGCTGAAGAAGTATAATGTCCCTGCAGCGTTCTTCATGGTGGGACTACAGATGGAGAAGAATCTGCCATTGGTAAAGCAAGTATATGAGGATGGGCACACCATTGGTAACCATACCTTCACCCACCATAACATGATTGAGAACTCCGACCGCCGCTCTTATGCAGAGTTGAAGTTGACAAGAATGTTGATAGAGAGTGTGACAGGACATAGTACAATCCTCTTCCGTGCGCCTTATAATGCTGATGCCGACCCAACGGAACATGAAGAGATATGGCCAATGATAGTGGCAAGTCGTAGGAATTACCTCTTTGTGGGAGAGTCTATCGACCCTAATGACTGGCAGTCTAACGTTACAGCCGACCAGATCTATCAGCGTGTCATTGATGGTGTACACCATGAAGACGGACATATCATCTTGTTGCACGATGCGGGTGGTAGTTCTCGAAAGCCTACCCTTGATGCGCTCCCACGTATCATAGAGACCTTGCAGCATGAGGGTTATCAGTTTATCTCCCTCGAACAATACTTAGGTATGAACAAGCAAACACTGATGCCTGAGATTAATAAAGGTAAGGCATACTATGCGATGCAAACCAACCTCTGGTTAGCAGAGATGATCTATCATGTCTCAGACTTCCTCACAGCTCTTTTCCTTGTCTTCCTTGCCTTGGGAATGATGCGCCTGATATTTATGTATGTGCTGATGATAAGAGAGAAGCGGGCAGAGAACCGACGTAATTATGCTCCTATTGATGCCGCCACAGCACCGTCAGTTTCTATCATCGTACCGGGTTATAACGAGGAAGTAAACATCGTGCGTACCATCACTACGCTCAAGCAACAAGACTATCCTAACCTGCATATCTACTTCGTTGATGATGGTAGTAAGGACCATACACTCGAACGTGTACATGAGGCATTCGACAATGATGATACGGTTACGGTGCTTGCTAAGAAGAATGGTGGAAAGGCTTCAGCCCTCAACTATGGTATTGCTGCCTGCCGTTCAGAGTATGTCGTTTGTATTGATGCCGACACCCAGTTGAAGAATGATGCGGTAAGTAGATTGATGAAACACTTCATCGCTGATACAGAGAAGCGTGTCGGTGCGGTGGCTGGTAATGTGAAGGTGGGTAATCAACGGAATATGCTTACCTACTGGCAGGCGATTGAATATACGAGTAGTCAGAACTTCGACCGTATGGCTTACTCTAATATCAATGCTATCACCGTTGTGCCTGGAGCTATCGGTGCCTTCCGCAAGGAGGTGATTGAAGCCGTGGGAGGTTTTACAACTGATACCTTAGCAGAAGACTGCGACCTGACGATGAGTATCAATGAACATGGATATATCATCGAGAACGAGAACTATGCTGTGGCACTGACCGAAGCGCCAGAGACACTCCGCCAGTTTGTGAAGCAACGTATCCGTTGGTGCTTTGGTGTGATGCAAGCCTTCTGGAAGCATCGTTCCTCTCTCTTCGCACCTTCTAAGAAAGGTTTTGGTCTATGGGCTATGCCTAATATGCTTATCTTCCAGTATATCATCCCTACCTTCTCACCATTGGCTGACGTACTGATGCTCATCGGACTCTTTACGGGTAATGCCCTTCAGATATTCTTCTATTACCTCATCTTCCTTATGATTGATGCCAGTGTGTCTATCATGGCTTATATCTTCGAGGGCGAGCGTCTGTGGGTTCTTCTGTGGGTTATCCCTCAACGATTCTTCTATCGCTGGATAATGTATTACGTCCTCTTCAAGAGTTACCTCAAGGCGATAAAGGGTGAGCTGCAGACATGGGGCGTATTAAAGAGGACAGGGCATGTACAATAGCCCCACCCACACAAAAGCCTCACCCCCCCAGCCCCCTCTCCGAAAGGAGAGGGGGAGTGCTGGCAACAATTTGCTAAAGAATGACTAAAAGTTCTCCCTAACCAATAGGGGTATCTCGCTGATTACTCCCCTCCCTATGGGGGAGGGGCAAGGGGGAGGGGCTGGTTGTTGTTGTTGCTGGCTGTTGGTCAGTTGCTTTTTCCTTTTCTTTTCCTTATCTCCAATCTCATCGGGTCCTGTATATTTGCCTTACTGATCAGTTGCAAGTAGCGTTCGCGGAGCGGACCGACCCTTACATTCTTTCGGGCACGGACTGATGAGATAACCGATGAGGGGTTACAAGGTTCGCGCACATGAAGCACTCTACAGATATGATGTACGATGGTTTGGAAGTCCATTGGCCTACCGCATTTATCCATTAGTCGTCCTGTCTCCCAAACCATGTGAGCCAAGTCGATGAGGTCACACTTCAATCCAGTCCAATACAATCCTTCCTCCTCGCTTCTATTGATTAGGTCACAGAAGTTATCAACAATCCTTGTCGTCAGTCGGTCTTCCTCCTCTTGAGTCCAGAGGTGGGCAGCCTTCATTACTATATTAACTTTCTTCATCATTGTTCTTAGTGTTTTTTTGTTATAGAATAATGGTTTTAATCATCTACCACCTTCTTTATTCGTGACGCAGTGTAGGTCAGTAGGAGAAGTCGTCGGGTGGCATTCGCATCGTCCCCCTATGGAAACAGCCTACTGGGGAGAAGACTGTTTCGTGAGGTTGCTGCAAAGGTAAAACCCCAAAGTGCAGTATATGTTCAATACCAAAAATTTTTTCATTAAATAAAACTAACAAAATAATCACTAATCTGATTGGGAAGAATAAGGCTGGAAATCTGCCTTAAAAGTTAGACGTTGGTCTATAAAAAATCTGCTTACCCTCAATTGAGGATAAGCAGATTTAATGTATCTAATAAAATTCTATTCTCTTAGCCGTTTAGTACTTACGACCAGTAGCATCAATAATATTGCTGAATGGTGCAAACTGAGCTGCATCAGTAACTGGTGGAGTGCCTGTGATGTCTGGACCAACATAGATTGGGCGGATAGCACAAGCCTGCTGCTTCTGTGGCGGTGTTATTCCATAGTTAAGAGAACCAAAGAACAAGCCCGTACAAGTACTTACTGCCGTTGCATAATCAGCATAATAGAAACCCATGAAATTACTATTCTCAGCAACATGACGATAGACGGTAGTGCTAACATTGCCTTCACGACGTCCTGTTACAGGCAAGAACAGACCTCGGTTAGCAAGTACAAGGCCCGTTACGTCTTCATACTTCCAAAGCTTTTTACCTGTAGGGAACTTAGCATGCTGACCAGTCAGTGGGTAATCGCTATAGTAGATACCATAAATCTTATTACCCTTATCGGTATAACAGAATGCTGGCACCTTCGTGACACTATTCTTCTGCAAGTTTTTGAGTTGGTCTAAGGTAGGATATTTATAATAATAATCGCGTCCACTCTTTTCGGTATGATATTTTACGATATCACCAAACTTTGCTTGACTCTTATTTACTGGGTCATTACCAAAGAATCCTGGAGTGGCATCTCTCTTATAAAATCTTCCATTCATACTAAATGCTGTTCCATTAAGATAAGCATTGCTATTCAACTCCAATGCTTTTGCAATATCTCCCCATCTAAAGAGGTCTAAGTCGTCAGAAGTCTGAGTGTAACGTCCATTATGGTTATCAATAAACCAGTTCTGTGATCCTAATCCATTCTTTTCTATATTTTTGTTATCCACTCTGTTGGCAAGTGTTGGATTATCTCCATAGTTACTAATCCACCACTGTGCTGGTGCGATACCCCAGTACTCCTGTGAACCCTTCTTATAGTGTATGAAGTTACCTGTAGCCCATTTTACGCCGTTTACGGTAACGTATGGCTTAGGAGTAATATTCTTGACAGTAATGGTTGAGCGGTAGTCGTAGCCAGTGTTAAAGAGCTTTGCAGCACTCTTTGTGTAGACACCACTTTGTGTATAAACAGTTAGTGTGAAGTTGGTTAAGGCATTCTCAGCCAAGAAAGCCACCCACACGTAGCCATTCTGCAACTGAATCTTAGACTTGTCTTTGTTGGCTACAGTAATCATATACTCCTTCTCGTCAGAAGTACCTACAAAGTTTCCATCCTTGAGATTAAGTACATCGTATGAACGAAGACCATTGATCTTTACGCTATCAATGTCCTCAATGAAACCAGTACTACTTGGACCGTTAACTACCTTGAACTTCATACCCCAGATAGCAACCTTACGATCCAGTGTTACCTTTGTCTTGGCAATCTTCTGTCCGTTGTCGTTCTTAACCACCTCTGTAGGCTTAGCTTTACCCCAGTTGTAATCAAACTTCTGGTCGATAGTTGTTAATGTACCATCCTGCTTTTTCATGTCAAGAGAAACAGTACTGCGGATACCATATTTCTTATTGTTAGTTGGGTTTTCTGAAGTATGATACTTTAAATCTACACCACCATCGGTTTCGTGATGAGGTGTTGGACCTACCTGCTCAACAGTTTTCTCTCCCTCAACAGCTGTTCCTGGATAGAAGAAAGCAAGCTCATGGTTGGTATTCATAGCATTTACGCTTTTAACCTTACCGGTGAAGTCAGCTTTCTTCTTGTTGCTGTTGTTAGCAGCCATTGTTACTAAGCTGTAGTTGGCTTCTTTGCTTTTATCTGCGTCATTAAGGTCATAGATAAACATCTTGTCACCATTTACCCACTCTGACACAATATTGTTATTAGCATCAGGGGTGAGTGCGCGTGTTCCTGCTTGTGCTGCATTATCTGCAGTTACCTGAATCGTTGTGACATAACCCTCTTGCTGTGTCACATCACCTGCCACATCGTTTGTATCGCTGCAGGCTGCAAGTCCCATCATAGCAATTGCGCCATAAAGGAATTGTAAACTCTGTTTTTTCATTTTACGTTTAATTTCTTTAGTTTTAATCTTCCCATCCTTTCACTCCAGAATTCTCGTCATTGCCAAAAGGATTTGACTTAGAGAGATTGTCCTCTCCACCATGATTCGGATCATTCTTAGTTACCCCGTTATCACTTCCTGCAAGTAGTGACATCTCTACCATAGTCTTAACAATCCCACATGTGGGACGCTCATAACTTCTCTTCATAATCGTCAAATATTTAATTTAATAGGTGCAAATCAAGACTTCAAATCAGTTTTGAACAAGGCTGTTAATGTCTACAAAGTAGATTCTTTAACAACTTGTATCTTAATAAATCTTGATGTAGTTTCTCTTTTGTTATCCAAATATCAAATATATCAAAATGGATATAATTAAATCCGTTTGCAAAGTTAAACATAAATTTCGAAAGAAACAATAAATTCATATAAAAAAAGATAGAATGACATAGAGAAACTTTCACCTTTGAAGTTTGAACATTGAACTTTATGATATGAACTACGAATTACACGAATTTCTCGAATAATGTTTGCGATAATGATTCGTGTCATTCGTAGTCCTGTCGATTCTGTCTTCATTCTAAAATATGTCATTGAAGTATATGTCTCTATGTCATTCTGTCTTCGTGCAATTCGTGTCATTCGTAGTCTTATCTCATTCTGTCTGTCAAATGTTTTCACAATCAGCAAGTCAGTCGGGCATAAATAACGTGCGAATTAACGGCTTTTTGGCTTGCAAAAGGTGCCCTTTAAGGCGCTTACTAACGCCCTTTTGAAGTCTTATTAAGCACCTTTTGAAATCTGTTTTTGCAACTTCTTGATAGCAAAAGACTTACAGGGACGCAGAAATAACTTGTTTTAGGTTTATTTCAATCCGTTCCCTTATTTGTTTTGTAAAGATAAATTGTCTGGTTGACGAGTAGACAGGTTAACGAGTAGACAAGTTAACAAGTTGCTTGTAAGGAAGACATAGTAACAAGTGAACAAGTTATTTGCAGCGATAAACCACAGCTAACA
>FLSC01011659.1_pt1 | contig 19803 bp, 14 predicted proteins | sample 1550561 | NCBI WGS metagenome assembly FLSC01 (sample SAMEA4031775, study PRJEB14383) | metagenome | biome: human; feature: oral; material: saliva | place: Philippines | collected 2014 | reverse complement strand
GAGAAGCTGTTTGAGCGTTCTCGCGCGGTGATTCCCGGCGGTGTGAATTCCCCGGTGCGTGCTTTCAATTCTGTGGGCGGCACCCCTGCGTTTGCGGCGAAGGCTAAGGGCGCGTACCTGTACGATGCGGACGGCAACGAGTACGTTGACCTGGTCTGCTCGTGGGGCCCGTCGATTCTGGGTCACGCGCATCCGCAGGTGGTTGAGGCGGTTCAGCAGGCGGCTGAGCGCGGCCTGTCCTTTGGTGCGGCGAGCGCGCCGGAGGCTGAGCTGGCTGAGCTGGTGGTCAACCGTATTAACGCGGCGATTCCCGGTGCGATTGATCAGGTGCGTATGGTGTCCACCGGTACTGAGGCGACCATGACTGCGATTCGTCTGGCGCGTGGTGTGACCGGTCGCGACAAGATTATTAAGTTCGCGGGCTGCTACCACGGTCACGTGGATGCGCTGCTTTCCGAGGCGGGTTCGGGTGTGGCGACCCTGGCGCTGCCGGGTTCTGCTGGCGTGACTGCCGCAACCGCCGCGGAGACCATCGTTCTGCCCTACAACGACCTGGACGCTGTGCGTGAGGCGTTCGCGAACCATGAGGGTCAGATTGCCGCAATTATTACTGAGGCGGCGCCCTGCAACATGGGTGTGGTAACCCCCGAGCCCGGTTTCAACCGTGGCCTGCACGAGATTGCTCACGCGAACGGTGCGCTCGTCATTTTTGATGAGGTACTGACCGGTTTCCGCGTGTCTTCGGCTGGTTACTGGGGTTACGCCGCGCCCGAGGATGGCGGCTGGGTTCCCGATATTTTCACGTTCGGCAAGGTCATTGGTGGCGGTATGCCCATCGCGGCGCTGGCTGGTAAGCGTGAGGTCATGGAGCACCTGGCGCCGGTCGGCCCCGTCTACCAGGCTGGTACCCTCTCCGGTAACCCGCTGTCCGTCGCGGCGGGTATTACAACCCTGACCCTGGCTGATGCCGCCGTTTACGCGCACCTGGATTCGCGTAGCGCCCAGCTGCAGCAGGCTCTGACCGAGGCGTTCAACGCCGCCGGTGTGGACCACTCCATCCAGAGCGCCGGTAACCTCTTCTCGGTGGCGTTTGGTACCTCCGAGGCGGGCGTGCACAACTACGCCGACATCAAGGCATCGGCAACCAGCCGCTACAACGCGTTCTTCCACTCCATGCTCGAATCCGGCGTGTACCTGCCGCCGAGCGCATTCGAGGCGTGGTTCGTTTCTGCCGCCCACGACGATGAGGCGATGGACCGTATCATCTCGGCTCTTCCGGCTGCCGCCGCTGCTGCCGCATCCGCGTAAGGGTTTGAGAGACGTAAGGAGGTGAACCGCTCATGGATCTGAGCGCTCTGGGCCTGCCCATGGAGCAGCTACGCGACGTGTGGCTGATCGCCTTCATGGTGTACGTGGGCTTGTGCCTGCTGGTGGATATCGCCTACCCGGTGCCCATCAAGAAGGAGAAGGCAGCCGACCTGTACCTTGAGGTGTCCGGCTCTCCCGTTGATGAGGCGCGCCGCGCCACCGCGGAACGCACCGCGATGGGTGCGCCGCTGAGCTCCTCCCGCAAGGGTAGCGCCACGAAGAAGGCGAAGAAGAAGCTGGATTCTATTGAGGGCGCCGGCGTGTTTAGCGGCTGGTTCCACACGGTCATGTACCTGTGGGGCTGGATTGTGGCGGTCTCTATCTTCACCCTGTACTGGGATATCGTGTACGACGGCATCCTGTTGCCGGCGCTGCTTCTGCCGTTCCTCATGGTGTATTGCGGTGCCCGTTGGGGTCGCCGTCACTGGCGTGAAGCACGCGGTTACAGCAAGGACGACCGTGTGCTGGGCATGCCGCGTATCTACTCGGCGACGCTGGGTAAGCTGAGCGCACCGTTCCGTGTGCGCGGCACCGTGCCGGGTGTGGAGCCGATTCGTGAGGACCGCACCGTCTACTGGGGGCTCAACGTTATTGCGTTCCTGCTCGCCGCTGTCTTCTTGACGTCGCTAGCGGGCTGGAGCATCGACGAGGATTGGGAAGCGATCTATATCGGTCACGCTTCCTGGTTCTTGGCGGCGGCGTACATTCCGCTGATTCTCATGCTGCTGATGTACAACCGCGATTACGTGGTGTACAACCCGGATTCGTTCCAGGCTGGGCGTCTGCTCCTTCCGGCGAAGTCCCGCCCCTACTCTGAGATTCGCGCGTTCCGTGTGTACCCGAAGAACCCGGACGCTATCAAGCTGAACCCGAAGGACGCGAGCCAGTGGCGGCTGGAGATTCTGCTTCCCGGCGGCCGCAAGCACAACTATGCGCTCAATGATCACCAGATTGATTGTTTGGTGGCGCAGATTGCGTTCAAGATTGAGCAGGAACGCTGGGCGCAGCTGGATTCGCCGGCGGACCGTGAAATGTTGGCGAAGTACTTCGTGGACGGCCGCGTCATCTGCACGACCATGGGGTACAAGCCTGCCGGTAAGCATGCGGAGGAGGCGGCACGCCGCGCATCCTTCCAGAAGGCGCAGTACAAGTAAGCGGCATTTATCCCGCTCTTATACCGCGAGAAGCCACATGTGTTTCGAAAAGCCACGTCTTATGTGGCTTCTCGAAACACATGTGGCTTCTGAGCACCATAGACACACCATCACCGATACCCCGTAGAGAGACACCGTTAGAGAGGACAATCATGGACCTTGCCGCCCTCGGCCTGCCCCTAGAGCAGGTGCGCAACGTATGGCTGGTGGCGTTCTTCATCTACCTGGCGTGCTGCCTGCTGGTGGAGGTCGCCTACCCTACGATTATTGGCGCCTCGCGAGCGCGTGAAGTCTACACCTCGGTGATGGGTTCGCCCGTCGAGGATGTGAAGGAGGCAATTACAGAGCTCGCGGATGCTGGCACTTACCTCACCTCCGAGCAGGAAGAATCGGCATTCCGCAGGGCTGAAGCCCAGTTGGAAAGCATTAAGGGCTCGAACGCCATTATGGATTTCGGGCATATCCTCGTGTACGGCTGGGCGTGTGTCATCGTCTATTCGACGTTCGTTCTGTACTGGGATATGGCGTACGACGGGATCCTGATTCCGGGGCTGCTTCTGCCGTTCCTCATGGTGTATTGGGCGGCGCGTTGGGGTCGCCGCGGCTGGCGCGTCGCACGCGGTTTCAGCCCCAATGAACGTCACCTGGGCATGCCCGCTATCTACGCCAGGACGCTGGGTCGGCTCAGTGCTCCGTTCCGCACCACAACCGCTATGCCCAGTAGCGAGCCCATTCATGTTGATTGGAAGGGGCAAGGAATCTTCCTCTTTGTGGCGATTCCTGTGGGTGGTTTCTTTCTGCTCTGTTACCTTCATTCGCTCGCGAACACTGAGCTGCTCGGTTACGAGCCCACCTACATTGGTAAGACGTCAATAGCGTTTCTTGTTGTCTACGCGCTAGCCATTCCGTATCTGTGGTGTACGGTGCGTTCGTACTATCGGTTCACGCCGACCGTGGTGAAGCGCGGGCGTATTTTCCGTTCGCCCAGGGTCTACCAGTATTCCGATATTGATCGGTTCAAGGTTTACCCCTGGTACACGGGCGATCCCGAGGATATAGACCCTGATGAGCAGATGCCCAGTGATTGGCGTCTTGCCGTCACTTTCTCTAACGGTTCCCAAGAGACTTTTGGCTTCGGGGATTACCGTATCGATTGTTTGGTGGCGCATATTGCGTTCAATTTGGAGCAGGAACGCTGGGCGGATGTGGATTCCCCGGCGGACCGCGAGAAGCTGCCCCTGTATTTTGTGGAGGGGCGCGCTATTTGCCTCACGCTGGGGTACAAGCCTGCGAATGAGCTGACGAAGAAGGCGGCGCGTATCGCCTCCTTCCGGGCAGTGGATTAGCGGCTAATTAGCATAAATGGCGAAAAGCCACATTTCATCACCGATACCCGTAGAGAGACACCGTAGAGAGGACAACTCATGGAGCTAAGCACTCCACCAATGCTGGAGGAGATTCCTCCCCGAGCCAGACGAGTCTGGAAAAGAAATAACTTCTATGCTGAAACCCACTTTGTGCTGTTTCTAGCTTTCTGTGTTTTCTTCTACGCGCTCGTCGGCTGGAGCGTTCTGGGCATCCATCATGTTGGGGATTGTTGCCGCTATAACCTTTGCGACTCGGTGGTATTGCAGGAGGCGGTACCTGCTGTTCAACCCCGATTCGTTCTACATTGGGCGGCTTTTCCTGCCCGCGAAGAAGTACAGTTACCCCGACATTGAGGAGTTCTGTGTCTTCCCGAAGAACCCCGAACAGATCAAGTCGACCTTCTACGAACCGTCGCAATGGCAGATAGAAATCAAGGTGCCGTCCAGGATTCCGCCGAACCTCGCTCAGCACGTGCCGTGGCTGCGCAGGCATATTGTGGCGGTGCACGATGAGCGCGTCGTCTGCCTGACATCCCAGGTTGCGTTCTATCTGGAGCAGGAACGCTGGGCGGACCTGCGCTCCCCCGCTGACCGTGAGAAGCTCGCGGAGTACTTTACCAACGGCAACATTGTGTGCACCTCCCTCGGGTACAAGCCAGTCAGCGAAGAACAAGCCTAAACGGTGAAAAGCCACATGTGTTTCGAGAAGCCACCAAAGACGTGGCTTTTCGAAACACATGTGGCTTCTCGGCATTAAATTTAGGCGTCCAGCTCGCGGAGCCAGCGTGCCGCCTCCGTACCGTAATAGGTCAAGATGACGTCCGCACCGGCACGGTGAATCGAACGCAGCGACTCCAACACCACAGCCTTACGGTCAATCCAGCCATTCGCCGCAGCAGCCTCAATCATCGCGTACTCACCCGACACCTGATACGCCGCCACCGGCACCGGCGAAAACTCCGCCACCTCACGCACAATATCCAGGTAACTACCGGCAGGCTTCACCATCACCATATCCGCGCCCTCCTCCAGGTCAGCGCGCACCTCCAGTAGCGACTCGCGGCGGTTCGCCGGATCCTGCTGATAGGTCTTACGGTCACCCGTGAAGCTGGACTCCACCGCGTCACGGAACGGGCCAAAGAACGCCGAAGCGTACTTCGCCGAATACGCCAGAATCGACACATCCTCAAAGCCAGCCTCGTCCAGGGCGGTGCGCATCGCCGCAATCTGGCCGTCCATCATGCCCGACGGGGACACCGTGTGCGCACCCGCACGCGCCTGCGAAACCGCCATCTTGCAGTACAGTTCCACGGTCTGATCGTTATCCACCACGAGGGTGCCGTGACCGTTATCAACCAGCACGCCGCAGTGGCCGTGGCTCGTGAACTCATCCAGGCAGGTATCAGCCATGACCACCAGGTCGTCGCCGAACTCCTCACGGCACACCGCAATCGCACGGTTCAGAATGCCCTGCGGATCCCAAGCGGTCGAACCGACCTCGTCCTTATCCTCATCACGAGGAATGCCGAACAGGTCAATGCAGCGGATACCCGCCTCGTACGCCTCACGCACGGCGGGGATGATGCTCTCCAGGGTGTGCTGGTACTGGCCGGGCATAGAACGAATCGGCTGCGGCTCGTCAATGCCGTCGCGAACGAAGAACACCTGAATCAGCTGCGCGGGGCGCAGAGTGGTCTCAGCGACGAGGGAGCGCATGGCTGCGGTGGTGCGCAGGCGGCGCGGGCGGCGGGTGAGGTTCATGATCTCTCCTGAAAACTCGATAAAAATATGTGGTCTTAAATGTGTCTTATTGAGGCATAAATGAGGGATGCGCCTAAATCAGGGATGCGGCGGCGCGCGCCAAATCCTGCGGCGAGGGCGAATCGGCCTGCACATAACGCAGGTTCAGGGCGCGGCATGCGGAGGCGGTACTCGCCCCAATCGCCACCACCGGCGGCACCGATTCAGGCGGTAGCGCGGGTGCGCCGTCCAGCAGGGCGTGCAGGCGGGAGGGGGCGGTCACCACCAGCACATCCGGCGCGGGTGCTTCCGGGGCGCTCGTCTGAGCTGTGTTCCCCTGCACGAGCGCGCGGGCGGCGCTGAGGCTCAGCTCGCCGGGCGCCACCTGCTCGGCGGGCACCATGTCGTAGAGCACGCAGCGGCGGCTGTCCCAGCCCAGGTTTTTGAGGCCTTCGCGCAGGGTCGGGCGGGCGTTGGAGCCTTCCAGAACCAGCACGGCGGCGGCACCGGCTACAGGCTGTTCGAACTCCGCGAGCATACCGGCGGCGCTCTGCACCTGCGGCTGAAAATCCGTGCCCAGCCCCAGCTGGGTGTGCACTGCGCGGGCGGTCGCCGCACCCACGCAGGCGATGCGCACTCCCCCACTCGCGCAGGCGCGGGCGAAGTCGTCACCCCACAGCTCGGCGCAGGCGCGAACCGTGTTGGCGCTCGTGAAGCTCACCCACGCATAGTGACCGGAGGCGAGCGCCTCCAGCGCGGCGGTATGCTCTTCGCCCGGCTCGACGGTGCGTGCCTGCTGTAGCGGGGCGAAAAGTACCCGGGGCTCCCCCAAGCCGTTCTGTGCGCATTCTTTGGCGAGGGCGCGTGCGAAGGCGGCGCCCTGGGCGGCGGAGCGGGTTAGCAGAACCGTGCGCGGGGATTCAGAAGGCGGGGCATCAACCTGCGGGGCATCAGCCAGACGAGGTTCAGAACACGAGGCAGACATGATGCCTACTTCAAATCCAATCCAGCCAGGGCGGCGGCGCCCATCTGCAGCAGGTCTTCTGCCACGCGCACGCCCAGGCGTTCGGCGCCGGGCACATCCAGTTCGGCGGTTGCCGAGGTGTGGCGTAGCATGTCGGTGCCGTCCGGGGAGGCCACCACAACGTTGAGCACCAGGTCGCCCTCAACCACCTGTGCGTACGCACCGATGGGGGCGGCGCATCCGGCTTCGAGGCGGCGCAGCAGGGCACGTTCGGCGCTGACGGCGAGGCGGGTTTCGTAGTGGTTTGCGGCGAGCAGGGCACGGCCGAGGGCACGGACCGGGCGTGCCACCTCGGGGTCGGTGAGCGCGGCGGGGTCCGGGTTCTCGAACTCGCTTTCGCGCACTTCCAGGGCAAGCGCACCCTGGCCGGGGGCGGGCAGCATGCGGGTGGGGTCCATGTACTCGGTGATGAGTTCTTCCTTGCCCAGGCGCTTCAGACCGGAGACGGCGAGCACCACGGCGTCGCAGTCACCGCTGCGTTCGGTGCCTACACCGTGGTCGGCTCGTTCGGAAGTTTCGGTGTTCTGGCGGAGCACGACCTGTTTGCCGGCGTGCTCTTCGAGGCCCTTCACGCGGCCGATGCGGGTGCCCACGTTACCGCGAATGTCCACGATTTCAAGGTCGGGGCGCAGTGCACGTAGCTGGGCGGCGCGGCGGGGTGAGCCGGTGCCCACGCGGGATCCGGTGGGTAGGGTGTCGAGGGTCAGACCGTCGCGTGCTACGAGGGCGTCGCGGGGGTCTTCACGTTTGAGGGTTGCGGCGATGACCAGGCCGGGGCAGGGTGCGGAGGGCAGGTCCTTGAGGGAGTGTACTGCCATGTCCACGCGGTTTTCTTCGGAGGCGTTCTCACCGTCGAGCAGACGCTGACGCAGTGCCGCCGCGAATACGCCGGTGCCGCCGAGGGTTGCCAGGGGTCCGGTGAGCACGTCACCTTCGGTTTTGACGGTGCGCAGGGTGAAGTCCACGACCTCGGCATCTGCGGCGCCGTGGTGTGCCTGGTGTTCGGTGTAGAGGGAGGTGACGGTTTCAGCAGCGATACGGCTTTGGGTCAGGGCGAGAGCGGACCCGCGGGTGCCCAAGATGTACTCGTGATGGCTCATATCTCTCCTTTTCGGTGATGTGTGTGATAGCCCGTAGGCACGTGCGCTCCGACCCGCCCGCACACCCCGGTCAGGGGTGTTGGGGCGAGCCGGAGCTACAGGGGTGTGTTAGTGGGAGCAACATCCGCCGGAGCCGCAGCCACCGGAGCGGCGGGCAGAGGTTTCAGCAGCGGTTGCGGCAGAGGTGGCGTCCTCAGAAACGGCGGGCGCGTATTCTGCGACCACCGGCTTCGGCGCGCCACGGCCGGGCTTGCAGCAGTCGGGTTCGCACTCGTCGAACCAGCCGTACTGACCGCTCGCACTCGGGGCGAGGACGCTCTCACGTTCGGGGCGCAGGTCGGCTGAAACGCCGTTCTCCACGCGCTCCTCAATCAGACGGCGCAACGACTCAACGTACGCCGGATGCGTGCCGGGGGTGGGGGTGCGCACGGCGACCACGCCCAGGCGCTTGCAGGTGTCCAGCGCCTCGGTGTCCAAATCCCACTTGACTTCCATGTGGTCGGAGACGAAGCCGAGGGGCACCAGCACGACGCCTTCCACGGGGGCTTCGCCGTCCTCCGCCGGGTTGGCGGGGGTGGGCAGCGCCTCCAGGGCGTCGTTGACGTCCGGCTCGAGCCACGGCATGGACGGCGGGCCGGAACGGGACTGGTACACCAGCTCCCATTCGACGTTCTGCAGAAGCTGCGGAGCCTCGTCACGAACCAGCGAAAGCACGGCGCGAGCGACCTGCAGGTGCTTCTCCACGTATGCGGAGCCGCCCTCGTAGTTCACGCCGCGCGGGCCTGCCTCGTTCGCCGCGGAGGTCGGCACCGAGTGGGTGCAGAACATGATGCGCAGGCGCGGGTTCGGCGAGCCGCTATCGCGTGCGGCAAGCTGCTCACGCACCGTGGCGAGCCCGTCCTTCAGCCCGTCAGCAAAAGCGCGGGAGAAGCCGGGCACGTCAAAGAACTGACGAATCTTGCCCACGTGCACGCGGCCTTCCAGGCCGAGCTGTTCGATCGCCACACCGTAGTCTTCACGGTACTGGCGGCAGCTCGAGTAGCCGGGGTAGGCGCTGGTCGCCAGCACGAGCACGTTGCGGTGGCCATTCTCGTAGGCTTCGGCGAGTACGTCCTTCACGTAGGGCTTCCAGTTGCGGTTCGCCCAGGTGATCGGGATGTGCGGGCCGCGCTCGGCGAGCGCCTGTTGCAGTGCGGCGAGCAGGGCACGGTTCTGCTCGTTAATGGGCGAGACGCCGCCGTTGGCGCGGTAGTGGGTGGCGACCTCTTCGAGGCGCTCGTCCGGGATGCCGCGGCCAGCGGTTACGTTGCGCAGGAACGGGATGACGTCCTCCTGCCCCTCGGGGCCACCGAAGGAGGAGAGAATCACCAGGTCGTAGGGGCGCACCTCTTCGGCACGTTCACGGGTGATACTGCGTTCGCTTCGGTAGTCGCCGAGGGTCTGCTCGTTGAGCGCGGCGGGGCCGTTGGAGGCGGTGTTCGCCGGGTCGGTGCGGTTGGGTACCACATCGTCCGGCAGGAGCGTGCCGTTGAGGGTTACGCCGTCGTTCGGCTGATGGCTCACGCCAGAACCTCTGCCACTTCGTCTGCGCCGATGCGGCGGCCGGTGTAGAAGGGGGTTTCCTCGCGCACGTGCAGGCGTGCTTCGGTGTTGCGGAAGTGGCGCATCATGTCGACCAGGTCAACGAGTTCGGGTGCTTCGAGGGCGAGGACCCACTCGTAGTCGTTCATGCCGAAGGTTGCGACGGTGTTTGCCAGAATCTGCGGGAAGTCGATTGCCTTCATGCCGTGGTTCTTGAGCATTTCTGCGCGGCGTTCGGGGTTCATGTAGTACCAGTCGTAGGAGCGTACGAAGGGGTAGACGCAGACCCACGCTTCGGGTGCCTTGCCGCGTGCGTAGGCGGGTGCGTGGTTGCGGGTGAATTCTGCTTCGCGGTGTACGCCCATGGTGGACCAGACGATGGTGGTGCCTGCGAAGAGTGCGGTGCGGCGGATCTTGCGGACTGCTGCCTGCAGCTTTTCGGGGCTCTCGCCGTGGGTCCAGATCATGATGTCTGCATTGTCGCGCATTGCGGAGACGTCGTAGATGCCGCGCAGGGTCACGCCGTCGGCTGCGAGCTGCTCGGCGACCTTCTCGAATTCTGCGCGTGCTTCGTCGGTGTTTGCTTCTGCGGGGCGTGCGCCGGAGCGTGCGAACACGGTGTAGAGGGCGTAGTGCAGGGTTTCGCCTTCTTCGCGGCCGCGGCGGTTTTCGTCAGCTGCGGAGTGCTGGACTGCGTAGCCCTTGGGTGCGCCGCCGTAGCCGTGGCCGGGGTGGGTGTAGCCGCCCTGGCCCTGTGCACCGTGTGCGCCGCCGTGGCCGTGTGCTGCGTGATCGTGAGACATTGTGTGTTCCTTTCTTCAGCGAGGGTTCGCTGTGCTGGAGGCGCGGCTTCCGTAGCTGCGCGTTTTCTCAATTTTTTGGTCTAGTTACTGGCTGAGCTGAGTTGTTGGCTGAGCTTCTGCCGTTGCGGTGCTGTCTACTTCGCGGTTGCGACCTTCGGGGAGGTGACCCCTTCCCAGTTCTGCGCGGCGTGGTAGATCAGCTGGTCCATCTGCTCGTAGGTGTCTTTGACGGTGAGGACTAGGCCGGATCCGGCGGCCCAGGAGCCGACGGTGCTGAGGGTTCCGAGTTCGCTGGCGCGTTCGCGGAATTCTTTGACTCGTTCGCGGTGGCCGGGGGTGGAGGCGGGCAGTACGCCGCGCCACCGTACGACGTCCGCGTCGACGAGATTGCGGTGGGTGAGGGCAACATCCATCATGCGGGTGGCATCGCGCAGGGCGAGGGTGATGAGCTGTTCGTCGGCGAGTGCGACTTCGGAGAAGCGGGAGTCTTCGCCGCCGCGGCCGTAGGAGAGGCGTACGACGTGGCGGCCGGGTCCTGCTGCGTCGGCGACCCACTGCCACTTGGCGGTGGCGTGGGTGAGGGCCTTAGCGCGGACGGCGGTTGCTTCTTCGGAGACGAGCAGGCCGGTGCCGCGCGGGTGCTTATCCAGGCCGGGAGCGTCAACGACGAGGGTGACGAGAGCGACTTCGGGGCCGGGTTCCAGGGCGGGTAGCGCGGTGGAGACGTGCGGGCCAATGAGTCGGGCTACGGTCGGGCCGTCGGTGGCGACTACCAGGTAGTCGGCGTAGAGGGGGGTGTTTTCGCCGTCGGTGGTGTGGCGCTGGATGATGAACCACTGGCCGGTGGATTCGTCGCGGTCTACGGCGATGACGTCAAATCCGGTGACGATGCGAACACCGGCGGCGTAGAGGTCTTCGACGAGGCGTTCGGAGAGCTGGTTCATGCCGCCGACGATACCTGCCACCTGAGAGCCTGCCGGTGCTGCGGAGCGGAAGGCTGCCGCTGCTGCGGAGAGGGAGCGGTGCTTACGCAGTGCCGCGCGCAGGCCGGGGATGGTGGCGTCCACGTCGAGCTTGTCGGGGTGGGTGGAGTACACGCCGGAGACGACGGGGGCAACCAGGTTGTCCAGGACCTTCTGACCCATGCGGATGCGCACGAGCTCGCCGAGGGTCTTCGCGTTCTCGCCTGCGGAGACGGGCAGGAACTTGTCCACCTGGGCGCGGCGCAGGCCGTTCTTGCCGATGACGGGAATGAGGGACTTGTCGTTGACGTTGCCGGGGATGCCCATGATGCCGGTGCTGGGGGTGCGGCGAGCACCTTGCGGCAGGTACAGCCAGGAGCCGTAGGAGTTGGGGGTGACGATCTGGTCGCCCAGGCCGAGTTCTTTGACGAGGTCGCTGACGATGGGGCTGCGGGTTGCGAAGGATTCGGCGCCGGAGTCGAGGAGCAGGCCGCCAACTTCGTGGGCGCCGACGGCACCGCCGAGGTGGTGCTTCTGCTCGAGCAGGGTGACGCGCATGCCGGCCGCGGCGAGGCGGCGTGCCGAGATGAGGCCGGAGGGGCCGCCACCAATCACGATGGCGGTGGGCACCTTCTCGTTGCGGGTGAATGCTCGTGCGGCCTGGGACACGGTGGAGGAGGGCGCGGTGAAGGAGCTGGCCTGTGCGGTCCGGTGCGGTGCCTGGTTGGTGTGCTGGCCCATGGTGGTTCTCCTTTGGTCTGTCAGCGGGTCTGCCCTGTGGTGTTGGCTTTACCTGTGGTGTTGGCTTTATCAGCGGGTGCGGTGATTGTTTTTTGGGGTGGTGCCCCGCGGCGCTGATATGTGGTTAGCCCCGCGGGTCCGTTGCCTTAGCGTGCCGTTTTCTCGTGAATGTATGCCACGAGGTCGGTGAGCACCTGCGGGTCGGTGGTCGGGGGTACGCCGTGGCCGAGGTTGACCACGTGCGAGGGGGCTGCGCTACCTTCGGCGAGTACCTCGTCCACGTGTGCGTAGAGGTTTTCGGTGCCTGCGGCGAGCAGCGCCGGGTCGATGTTGCCCTGCAGGGGTACGGCGCCGTTGAGCAGGGTGTTCGCTGCGGACAGCGGCAGGCGGTAGTCCACGCCGATGACGTCTGCGCCGGCTTCGTGCATGGCGGGCAGCAGGGCGGTGGTGCCGGTGCCGAAGTGGATGCGCGGCACGCCGTATTCACGCACCATGTCGAGGGCGGTTGCGGAGTGCGCCTGCACGTAGCGGCGGTAGTCGCCTTCGCCGAGGGAACCTGCCCAGGAGTCGAAGAGCTGCACGGCGGATGCGCCCGCCTCGATCTGTGCGCGCAGGAACTGGCCTGCAGTGCGGGCTGCCCAGGCGGCGAGTTCGTGCCAGGCGGCGGGGTCGGCGTGCATCATGGTGCGCGGGCGCAGGTGGTCGCGGGAGGGGCCACCTTCGACCATGTAGGCGGCGACGGTGAAGGGGGCTCCGGCAAAGCCGATGAGCGGGGTGTCGCCGAGCATTTCTACGGTGGCGGCGACGGCTTCGCGGATGGGGTCGAGGTCGCTGTCTTTGAGTTCGGGCAGGGCGCGCACCTCGTCGAGGGTGCGGACGGGCTGGTCGAGTACGGGGCCCCTACCGGGCACGATGTCTACGTTGACGCCCGCGAGCTTCATGGGGATGACGATGTCGGAGAAGAAGATGCCGGCGTCAACCTTGTGGCGGCGGACGGGCTGCACGGTGATTTCTGCGGCGAGGTCGGGGGTGAGGCATGCGTCCAGCATGGGGATGCCTTCGCGCGCTTGGCGGTATTCGGGCAGGGAGCGGCCTGCCTGGCGCATGAACCAGACGGGTCGGTGGCTGGAGGGGCGGCCGGTGAGGGCGCGGAGCATGGGCGAGTCGGCGGCGGTGCCTGCGCGCAGGGGGTGGTTGGCGGGGAGGTGTGCGAGCTGCTCGTCGGTGAGCAGGGGTCGCTGGGCGTCGGTGGGGTGTGCGGGCAGGGTGGGTGCCTGTGCGGCAGCCGATGCGGTGCCCTTTTCCGATGCGAGGGTGGTGTGCTGGTTTTCGCTCATAGTGTCTAGTGTGACAGGTTTATGAGGGCGTTTTTACGACACTATGTCATGGCGACTTTTACCTAAAGGTGGCTTCCTTAGTGGTGAGGGACACCTTAGTTCACACCCGTTAGGCTCCTGCTTGCCATCTGTTTGCGCCCGTTTACGCGGAGATTTGCGCGGCGAATACGCAAGTGAAGCACCAAATGCACCCCTTCGCATTCCGGTGAGCTCTCCCCTACCTGCGCTTTTGAATTGCCACCAGCACCCCGGCAGCACCCCAACAACACCCCGGCGGATACCCCCGCCTCCTGTCCACTATGTGGCACCCACTAAGCCATGTGGAGCCGTGAACTTAGGTTCTGTGAGCTTTACAGGGGCTTAGTCGGCGTGGTTATGATTAATCCCTAGATGAGTACTTATGCATTTGTGGCATCGCACCACACCGTTGATCTGACCACCGTCGCTGCGTTGAGCGCCGGTGCCTCCGGCGTACCCGATGTTCTGGCGAGCGATATGGCGCGTCAGCTGGGCGTGAAGGGTGCAGTCGTTCTTGCCACCTGTAACCGTCTTGAAATGTATGTTCAGCTACACGTATCCGCCCATGTGCCCATGGTTCGTGAGCTGATTGTCGACTCTATTGCGCGCGCCTCCGGGCTGGATACGGAACTGGTCAATTCCAGCTTCGACGTGTACGCCGATGACGAGGCCGCACGCCACCTGCTGACGGTCGCCTCCGGCTTGGAATCTGCCGTGGTTGGCGAGCGTGAAATCGCCGGTCAGGTGCGCCGCGCCCTGGCTGCCGCGCAGGCGAAGGCTCAGGAGGAGGGCGTGACTCTTCCCGGCGAGCTGGTTCAGCTATTTGAACATGCGGCGCATACCGCTCGTCAGGTGGGTCAGCATACGGCGCTTGGCGCTCAGGGCCGCTCGATTGTGTCTGTTGCCCTGGATCTTGCGGATGAGGTTGCCGAAAAGGATTGGTCGACCCGCCGCGCCCTGATTTTTGGTACGGGTGCTTACGCGGGCGCGACCATTGCGGCTCTGCGCGAGCGCGGTTGCACCGATATTTGGGTCAATTCCCGTTCTGGTCGTGCCGCCGAGTTCGCGGCAAAGCGCGAGGTTTCTGCGGTGCCGGTGGACGGCATGGAGCAGGCTATGGCTTCTGCCGACGTCATTATTGGTTGCTCCGGCGGTTCCGATCCGCTGCTTCCCGAGCAGATTCCGGGCGGCCACCACACGATTCTTGACCTTGCTCTTTCACGTGACTTTGATCCGTCGGTCGCTGACCTGCCGAATGTTGAGCTGATTACGCTCGAGTCGGTGCGCCTTGCCGCCCCCGAGGAGACCGAGGAATCCGTGGCGACGGCTACGCGCATTGTGGAGTCTGAGCTGGCGGCGTTTGTGTCTCGTCAGCGTTCCCGCACGATTGACTCCGCGATTGTTGCGCTGCGCTCGCACACTATGGATGTGCTGGATTCTGAGCTGGAGAAGGTACGTAACCAGTTTGGTTGCGGTGCGGCGACGGAGCAGTTCGAGCTGGCGATGCGCCGCATGGTGAAGTCCCTGCTGCACACCCCGACAGTGCGCGCCAAGAAGCTGGCGTCGGAGGGCCGCGCAGAGGATTACGTGCAGGCGCTGGAGACTCTCTACGGCATTCAGGTGGAGGAGTCTTAGGAGTCTCTCCCTCCCCTCTTCCCGGCATTTTTCGCGCGCATTTTCACGCATCCGGCGGCGAGTATTTTATTAGCCCCCGGCGAAGTACCGCCCGTTCACGGTGCCGATGGGCGCATTCACGCTAGAGTAGATGCTAGATAAGACAGTTCCCATACCCGGCGCACGTTTGGTTGCACCGGACTATTCTGCGAGGAGACTCATGGAAATCAAGATTGGCATTCGCCACATTGCTCGTGAAATCGTTGTTGAGACCAGTGAGGCTAAGGAAATCCTCATGGAGAAGGTCTCGAAGGCTATTGAGGATGGCTCGCTGCTGCAGATTATGGATGATAAGGGCAACACCACCCTGATTTCTGGCGCTCAGATTGGCTACGTTGAGCTGGGCTCCGACGCTAAGCGTCACGTTGGTTTCGGTATCGGCGCCTAATTACTTCGGTAGCTACTTCCCCCTTTAGCTTGAGCTTCCCCCGCATCCGTCATGATGCGTAACCGCGCTTTATGCGCCGTGTGCGTGCGCTGTATGCGCCGTACGGTTACGCCGTGCCGGATGCGGGGGTTTGCGTTTTAAACCGCCCGTGCGAAAACCTCGCGGCACCCGGTTCTGGGGCGGTATATCGCCCATCACGGGCGCACACCACAACCGGTCGGGGGTGCGCCGGAAGCAAATCCGGGTTAATATTGAGGGGTTAAGTGAATGACCGGTCGTACCCCTTTCAAGACCCCGAGGCTGCACCGCCTTCTCATCATGAATGAACCATGAGTATTAACCATGCGTGCAGGCGGCGTCTCGGTAAGAATTTCCCGTGTAAGAATTTCCCGCGGCCGGCTTTCGACGCCCGCCCGTCACCGCCTCCACCGTTGGGGCGCTGGCTGGTGCACCCCCGTTCTGGGGAGAAACACACCCCGAACAGGGGTAGAAAGATACGGTCCAGTGACTGAAACGAACACGCAGGAAACCACTCAGACTGCAAAGTCCTTCGCCGACTTCGGCGTTCGCCAGGATATTAGCGACGCCCTCGCGGCGGTTGGCATTACCTCCCCCTTCCCCATCCAGGAGCTGACTCTTCCCGTGGCTCTGTCTGGCCAGGACATCATTGGTCAGGCGAAGACCGGTACCGGTAAGACCCTCGGCTTCGGTCTGCCCACCATTCAGCGTGTGGTCGGCCGCGACGATGAGGGTTGGGCTGATTTGGAGTACCCCGGCGCACCTCAGGCGCTGATTCTGGTTCCGACCCGTGAGCTTGCTATTCAGGTGGGTGAGGACCTGGCGATTGCTGCGAAGCTGCGCAACGCCCGCGTCGCCACCCTGTACGGCGGTGTGCCGATTGAGCCTCAGGCGGAGCTGCTGCGCCGCGGCCTGGAGGTTGCGGTGGGTACCCCCGGCCGCATTATCGACCTGTACCAGCAGGGCTTCCTGAACCTGAAGCAGGTCAAGATCGTGGTCCTCGATGAGGCTGACGAGATGCTGGATTTGGGTTTCCAGCCGTCGGTTGAGAAGATCCTCAGCTACCTGCCCGAGGACCGCCAGACCATGCTGTTCTCCGCAACCATGCCCGGCCCGGTCATTGCGATGGCACGCCAGTACATGACCAAGCCCATGCGCATTAGCGCCGCCGACCCCGAGGACGCCTCGAAGACTAAGGCGTCAATCCGCCAGGTCGTCTACCGTGCACACCACCTGGACAAGGACGAGATGATCGGCCGCATTCTGCGCGCTACCGGCCGCGGCCGTACCGTCATCTTCACCAAGACCAAGCGTGACGCTGCCCGCGTGGCGGAGGAGCTGGTGAACCGTGGCTTCGCTGCCGCTCCCCTGCACGGTGACCTGAACCAGGTTGCGCGTGAGCAGGCGCTGAAGGCGTTCCGCACCGGCAAGGTTGACATTCTGGTCGCGACCGACGTGGCGGCTCGCGGTATTGACGTTGAAGACGTGACCCACGTGATTAACCACCGTGTGCCCGAGGATGAGAAGACCTACCTGCACCGTACCGGCCGTACCGGCCGTGCGGGCAATGAGGGTACCGCTGTGACCCTGGTTGACTGGGATGACCTGCCGCGCTGGAAGGTCATTAACGACGCCCTGGAGCTGGGTGTTCCTGAGCCGGTTGAGACCTACTCTTCCTCTGAGCACCTGTTCTACGATCTGAACATTCCGCTTGGTACCAAGGGCCGCCTGCCGCGTGAGGAGCGTGTGGCTGAGGGCATGGGCGATGAGTTCTTTGAGAGCGCCCGTGACTCGCGTGATGGCCGCCCGGCTCGTTCTCGCGGTGGCCGCGACGGTGGTCGTTCTGGCGGTCGTGACGGTGAGAAGGGTTCGCGCCGTTCTCGCGGCTCCCGTGACGGCTCCCGTGACGGTGGCCGTGAGGGCCGTTCCGGTGAGGGCCGCGGCGAGCGCCGTAGCCGCTCCGAGGGCCGCAAGCGCACTGAGCGTTCCGACCGTTCCGAGCGTGCAGAGCGTACCGAGCAGGGCGCATTCGAGCGCTCTTCTGAGCGTTCTGAGCGTGCGCCTCGTCAGCGTCGCCGTACCCGCCGTGTTGAGGGTCAGCCGGTGGAGGGTGAGGGTCGCCGCCGCACCCGCCGCCGCTCTGAAGGCTCGCGTACTGAAGGCTCCCGTGCTGAGGGTTCTCGCGGTAAGGGCCGTGGCGCTGACCGTGCTGGTTCTGAAGGCTAGGGCCGGGGTTGGGTATTTCAGCATCCCCGACGCCCGCCGCGCCCTCCCCTGCCGCTGAGGCACACCCCGCGGATTCGACGGTTTTCGATCCGCAGGGCCCGTCGCTGCTGGTGCAGGCAGATAACCTGGAGTATCTGCGTGAGCTGCCCGATGGTGCGTTCACCGTGATTTACATTGACCCGCCGTTCAATACGGGTAAGAAGCAGACGCGCCGCACTTTGAGCGCGGAGGCTTCTGAGAAGGGTGACCGCACCGGTTTTAAGGGCAAGAGCTATTCGAGCACCCTGCAGACTCTGGCGAGCTATAACGACTCGTTCGAGGATTATTGGGCGTTCCTAGCGCCGCGTATTGAGCAGGCGCATCGTCTGCTCGCGCAGGACGGCACCCTGTACCTGCACCTGGATTGGCGTGAGGTTCATTATGTGAAGATTATGTGCGACATGATTTTTGGTCGTGAGAACTTCATTAATGAGCTGATTTGGGCTTATGACTACGGTGCGAAGTCTACGCGCCGCTGGCCGACGAAGCACGACAATATTTTGGTGTACGCGAAGGATCACCGCAGCTATTACTTCAATACTGCGGAGGTTGATCGTGAACCGTATATGGCTCCCGGTTTGGTGACTGAGGAGAAGGCTTCTCGCGGTAAGCTCCCTACGGATGTGTGGTGGCATACTATTGTGTCGCCGACGGGTAAGGAGAAGACGGGTTATCCCACGCAGAAGCCTACGGGTTTGTTGCGCCGTATGATTGCGGCGAGTTCCCGCCCTGGTGATTGGGTGTTGGATTTCTTCGCTGGTTCTGGTTCTACGGGTGCGGCGGCGGCTCAGTTGGGCCGTAAGTTCGTGTGTGTGGATCAGAATCCGCCGGCTATTGAGGTGATGGCTAAGCGTCTGGGCGTGGACCCGGTGTCGTTCGCTGAGTATCGCGGTGTGCCGCGTGGGGCGAGTGTGCTGTTCACGCCCAAGCGTACGGTGGGTGTTCGTGGCGGTACGAGTCGTGATGCGTTGACGGCGGCGAGCCGTCATGCGCTGAAGGCTGTGTTGGATACGCTCACGGAGACTACGCAGCCGGTTGAGGGTGCGTCGTGCCGGTTTGTGCGTCATTGGTCGATGGATGCGGTGGATAAGAAGATGCGTATTGATGGTCGTGATGAGTTGCGTCGTCAGCGTCAGCATCAGGCGCGGGCTAAGGCTCGTGCGGCGCGGGCGACTGCTCAGATGGATGCGGCGGCTGCGGGTGCGGTGTTGCAGCATCATGCATCGCGTGAGAGCGTCTAGGCTGTCTTGTCTGCGCGTTCGTGAGAGCACGTGTTAAGAGTGTGGGGCGGGTTCCTTGATGAGGAACCCGCCCCACACTCTTTCGTTTTCACCCCATTGCATATTCTCTAAATCTCTACCTGAAGGTTAGGATTTTTGATACGCTGAGAACGTTCTACTCATGAGGGTGCACAAAGATTGTGCCCCTCTGTTCATGAAGGAGCTATGATGCTTCGACAATTATTCGCGCACCCCACGAAGCGGGTCGTCCAGACTGGCGGCGCTGTCCTTTTGGCTGGCGCCATGGTGTGCGGTAGCGTGCCGGCGTATGCCATTGGGTCGGTTAAGCCCCGTCAGGCTACACCTATCGCACAGCCAAACGAACCTGCAGTAACCTGCACTGATAGGGCTCTTTTCCGTTATATGGCAAATACAGCTCTAGCAAAGGAACTTGTATTCGACTGGGCTGAGTGTGCTGGTCTAATTACCGAATATCAAAAACACCAGCTATTTATTAAATCTCCAGTTATCTCTCGCGGGCAGTTTGTGGAGTATTTGTATCGTCTGTCGGGTTCTCCCGAGGTGAAGAATCTTCCGGGGCAGTCTCCGTATGGTGATATTAAGACTGATGATCCGCGTTTTCCTGTGGTGATGTGGGCTCGTGAGCGGGGTATTACGTGGGGTTGGAGTGATGGGAATTTCCATTACGATACCCCCGCCAGCGATTCCACGATTGCACTCATGCTGTACCGTTTGGCTGGTAAGCCGGACGTGAATGTCCCTGAATATCACAGGGAAGCATGGAACGACCCCTGGGATAAAGAATGGCCCAATATGCCTTACGGTTCAGAGCTGCATAAGGCTTATTTGTGGATTACCCAAAAGACTTCTTTAGAGAAAGAAGGATACATTGACGAATATTATAATGTTCGATTCGGAATGCATTTTGTTGCACAAGCAGGGAAAAATAGCTGGTTCACCTTCGCGGAATACGATTTAGCTTTTTCAGCTTTGCGAGTCGCTGACTCTCTGGGAGCATTCGA